>Ga0105103_10001704_pt1 | contig 11842 bp, 11 predicted proteins | sample PPLLaktember2015_2_FD_79107 | JGI IMG/M metagenome (GOLD analysis project Ga0105103, IMG submission 79107) | Freshwater sediment microbial communities from Prairie Pothole Lake near Jamestown, North Dakota, USA - PPLs Lake P7 Core (6) Depth... | ecosystem: Environmental > Aquatic > Freshwater >...
GATGCGCCTCGAGCTTCCCGGCAAAGGGGGCGTCACCATGCCCGTCGACAGCATCGAGAAACCCGTTGTGCTACTCAAAGACGGCTCCGTGGTGCGGGTTTCGTTGGAGAATTTCCCCTCAGTTAAAGGTAAAATCCAGAAAATCCTATTCTTAGGCGACATGCTCATAGATTTCGGCGACTTCCTCTACTGTAACAAGGCGCTTCCACCGTCTGGGTATGTGGAGGAATGGTGGTCGAAGGACCTGCAAAACGCCGTTTTAGAAAAATTCGGAGGCAACTACAACGAAGCTGCTGTTGCCTGTAAAATTCAAGCCGGAAAGCTTGAAGGGTTTGTGCTTCATCCTTTCGAGAATAAGCCAACCGCAAAAGAAGCAGCGTCCATCAGCAAAAACATCGGTGTTCCCTTTGCTCCTAACTGCACCTTCTTCTGGACTGGCTTATCAACAACTGAAGTTGAAGAGTTGCGGAAGTGGTTGGCTTGCTGTGACATTGTCTTGGAGGATGGAGTAGCATGCAAAATCACGGGTGCTGCTAGCGATAACGTTGTTAGGGCGTTTAGGAAGCTTTTTGCACCTTACTCGCTTGTAGAAGGCAAGGTTGTTTTATTGGGTGAAGAGGCTGCTGCTTTAGCGCTCACCCTTGGTTACGGCACCCCACAATTAACTGAACCCGTAGAGGCAACTTCGGTTTTAGAAATGCTGAGCCTGCTGTCAGGTGTGCAGGTCAAGGACAAAGCGCCAACCTATGTTGGTGGGCGTATGGGTAGACCCGAAAAAGCCAAGCACCGTGAAATGAAGCCGCTTGTGCATGTCTTGTTCCCAGTCGGCTTAAAGGGGGGTTCACATCGTGACCTTATGGAAGTCGCAAAACAGGGGCCTGTCTTTGTTGAGCTGGTTAAACGGAAATGTCCTAATTGCAAAAGCTACACTATTAAAATAAAATGTGAGAGCTGCAACATCGAAACAGTTCCTGAGAAAAGTTGCCCAAGATGCGGTAGACCAGTGAAAGACGCTGGTTGCGGGAGCTGCAAGACAGATGCAGTTTTGTATCAACGTCAACCGGTCAACTTCAAAGAATTGGTTGATACTGCTTCTAAGAGCTTGGGCTGTCAAGCGCCAAAGATGTTACGTGGTGTCAAGGGTTTAACGAACGCTGATAAAACCCCTGAAAACATCGCTAAAGGAATTCTGCGTGTGAAGCATAGGCTCTCGGTTTACAAAGACGGCACCATTCGTTTTGACGCAACAAACGCGCCACTGTCGCATATTACTCCTGCTGAGATCGGCACATCCATTGAAAAGATGCATCAAATGGGTTACCTGACAGACACTTTTGGCAAACCTCTGACGGATCCCAACCAAGTCTGTGAACTCAAAATCCAAGACATTGTCATTCCTTGGAGTGCAGGAGAATACTTTGTACAAATAGCCGCCTTCATTGATGAGCTCTTAACAAAAGTCTACAAACTACATGCCTTCTACAATGTCAAGAAAGCCGAAGACATGGTGGGGCACTTGCTATTCGGTTTGGCGCCTCACACATGCGCCTGCATCTTGGGCAGAATTGTTGGATACACTGATCGCAACGTTATTTACGCACATTCGGTTTGGCACTCAGCGAAACGCCGAGACTGCGACGGTGATGAAGACGCAATCATGCTTGCCTTAGACACTTTGCTAAACTTCTCGCGGATTTTCTTGCCTGCCCAGATCGGCGGAATAATGGACGCTCCAATATTGCTAATTCCTTTTGTGAACACTAAAGAGGTGCAGCGGCAAGCACACGACTTTGACGTCAGTATAACTTACCCTTTGGAGTTTTACAAGAAGACGCTTGAGAGAGCTGACGCCCGCCAGGTAAGTGCAATCATGGATGTAATCAGCCACCGCCTCGGCACAGAAGCCCAGTTTGAAGGATTCCACTTCACCACCCCCTGCACCAACATTAACCTAGGCAACGCTAACAGCAGCTACAAGGAATTTAAATCAATGATCGACAAACTCAACATGCAACTAGAGCTGGGAGAAAAAATCGATGCGGTGGATGCAAGAAAAGTCGCGCTAAAAGTTCTCAACACCCATTTTATGCGGGACATCGCTGGAAACATGCGTGCCTTTTCCACACAAGGTTTCCGATGCAAATCCTGCAACAAAAAATTCCGCCGCTTGCCCCTGAGAGGTAAATGCCCCTTCTGCGGTGGTCAGCTGACGCTTACGGTTTACCGCGGTGGAATCGAGAAGTACCTTGTTGCTGCACAGCAGCTTGTCGACAAGTATGGGTTGCCCAAATACTACACCCAACGCATGGATCTCATCAAAGAAGAAATAGCCGTAATGTTTGACAACAAAAAACCCAAACAAGCCACGCTTTTCGACTTTACGTAGCATAAGCTTTTCAGTAAAGAATACAAAATATCCCTAAGAGGGACGAAGTATCAAGCAAATCTGGCATCCCAATGCATACATAAAAAACGTCCGCAACGTTTGTACCGGGCTTTCGGCACGAACTAAGATTTTGATCTTGCTGGATGCCCAAGGGTTAAGCGCAGCTAAAATTGCATCGAACTCTCGGCTTTCCTATTCTGTGGTGATGCATCATCTGCGGCTCCTAAAAAATGAGGGTACTGTGGAACGCAAAGGAAATCGTCGTTATGTGTGGCTGTCCACGGGGTTTGGGCAAAAAAGGCTTAGCTAAAACGTGCAGGCGCACGGTGAGCTTTGGCATTTGGGGCATTTGTGGGGATACTTGTTCAGCGCCGCTTTCTCAAGGTCGATGCCCATGATGTTTGCCAGCGAAGCCAGCCAAGCGATTACATCGGCGAACTCTTTCTCGGTGGCTTCCCGATCATTTCCTTTTAGTTCCTCGCCTAATTCAGCTACCTCATCCATTAACCAGCTGAACGTTCCTCCTACGCCGCGTTCACGATCCCGTTTGAGGTAGAGGTGCTTCATCATGTCTTGAAATTCACGGATTTCCATTTTGCTCACATTAGAATGTTCAAGTTTGGCTGTTATAAACGTTAAAAGCGGTTTTTTTGTGTGTTTGGTTGATGCTTTTGTATACGGATAGTTGTTTTTTAGCTTAGGCTAGAGCCCCACAAAACCCTGCACTTGTCGCATGTTGCAAAATCAACCCGCAGATTACATAAAGTGCTGAAGCAATAACCGAACATTTTCCCAAAACCCGAGAAGTAGTTTAGTTTAAGATAGTCGCTCCAATATTCTTAAGGTATTTCCAGAGATTATGCTTTGGGGCACAACATTAATTAGTTTAGGCAAAGATTAGGCATGTGTCACTTTACAAAGGATGCGAAAGCTTATGGGTATGAGAAAGAAAAAGAAAGACACTGGTCCAATGCCCGCTGCAAGCGCAGGGTTGCTCAGATTCTTTGAGGAAGAAACCGAAGGCATCAAAGTTCGACCCGAACTTCTTGTGGTTCTCTCGGTATCTTTAATTGTCATTTCCGTGTTGGCAAAAATCTTCTTCTAAACCGTTGTACCTCTACCTTCTAGGTGGAGTCGCATGCAACACTTCTATTCTCTGCACACTGTTTAGGTGCAGAAACAACTCGCTTCTCTCTTCACGGCTAGCAACTTGGGGAATTGGCTGTGCGATAGTTGACCGCATCACGATGGCTTCAGCGTCGGAGAGCCAAATGCCTGAAGGTTCATGCGTAACCGCGGCTAAAGTGCCTTCGAAACCGTACGCTGGGTCAAGAACTACTCTGATTTTTTTGCCCACATTGCGCTCCAACATATGGAAGATTGAGGGGGGCAAATCTTGCTCGGGCATATACGTCAAACTTCGGTAAATCTATACATAACTGCTTCTAGGGATAAAACAGTTCGCCTCCCGGCGCATGGTGATTATTGCAGTAGCTACCTCAAAGAGCCTTCTGAAAGCACATTGCTTTAACATATTTATGTTAAAATATGTATCACTTGTTTTTGTGTTATTGTTGAAAATGTTTTTTATGTACATCCTAGACGGATGTTGCTTAGCTAAATTTTAATAGGACTGATATCTTTCATTCTGGAGAAGTCTTATGGCAAAAGATACTTCTCTCAACAAGTCAATGGATAGCGCACAAAAACACTATTCCTCTATGTTCTTCCTGCCCTCATACAGGAAGTCTCTACTTGCCATAGCGATAATCTGCATCTTAGGTGTCTCTACCTGCAGTTTCGCCCTCTTCCCTTCAGCTACCAGCTTCCTATTGGGGGTAATCCTGTTTGCCTTAACCCTAACAGCCGACTTTGTAACAAGTAATATTGTATTGAAAAGCGATCCCCTCTTCATTCCCCGAAGAATCCGGGCGATGTCATTTTACGGCTGGGTGCTTTGGCTTGGCTTCCTCGTTTTAGGCGCTGCTTTGGGCTATTTTTTTGGCTCTTTGTTGTGGGTTAAACTTTCCCTTTTAGGGTTCGCGGCTGTTGTGACGTTGCGCATCATAGTGTTCGCCGCCGTCTCCTATGCTACAAAATTACGGCAAATCGTGGCCATGCTTCTTCAACCAGTCGCGTGTAGCCTGATTTTCTTAGTGTTTTGGCAAACCCTTTTTCCAGCAGTTATGCTACAGATTGTGCTTTTCCTTGTGTTTGCGCCGATTTTTGCTTACGCCGCCATGGCGATTTTCCTTTCAAACATTGATCGATTAGGCAAAACTGCCTATTCCCTGCCTGGTCTACGACTTTTTAGAGCCTTTATGCTTAACTGGGTCACCGACGCAAACGAACCTTTAGAAAAACAGCTTGAAGAAATGGGTGAAAACGCAGACATAGAGGTAAAACTGCTCAAATTTGACGCATCTAAACCAAAAACCGCAATTATTGTTCCCCAAGTGCACCCAGGGCCATTCAAAAATATCGGAAGTAGCCTTTTGCCGTCCCTGCTCAAAAAAAGCTACGATACCCAGTTCAACTGTGACTCATGTGTTCCGCTTGGAATTCTCGGACACGAATTGGACTTGGCTTCTCAACCTCAAAATCACCGAATTGTAGCGCAAGTCTTAGCACACGCAAAGGGTGAGGCAACGGATACTTTGGCTTCTCCAATGGTAAGAGCAACCAACGGCGTCGCCCTTGCTTGCTGTCAAGTCTTCGGGGACACTGCGTTCTTGTCTTTTTCTTTAGCACCCCAAACAACTGAAGACCTTCCACAAGAACTGGGGCGCTTCGTAATTGAAGAAGCAAAAAAACACGGTTTAAAAAACGCGTTAGTTGTTAACACTCATAACTGCATAAACAAAGAAGTCGACATGGAACTTCATTTAGGTGAGCTGGAGCGCGTGGCAGCTTTAACTCTACAGAAAGCCGTTGACCTCCCGAAGAAACCGTTCAAAGTGGGCTCCGCCACGGTTTACCCCGCTGAATTCACTTTAAAAGCAGGCATGGGAACAGGCGGAATAACTGCGATCGTGGTAGAAGTGGACAACCAGAAAACCGCCTACGTAGTCATCGACGGCAACAACATGATCCCCCACCTTCGGGAAAAAATATTGGGCGCCTTAAACGAGCTTGAGTTTAACGCAGGCGAAGTCTTCACAACTGACAGTCACGCGGTAAGCGCCCTTGTCACCGGTCGGCGTGGTTATCACCCAGTCGGCGAAGTTATGGATCACGCAAACTTGATCCATTACATCGGGGAAGCGGCGAAGAAGGCGGAGGCAAATCTTGAAACCTGCAAAGCTCAACACATCGAATTTATTGTGCCCCAAGTCAGAGTAATCGGCGAAGACCGCCTAAAATCTGTAACCACGCTGATCGACAAAGGAATACAGAAAGCCAAACGCATCGTATTCCCCATATTCGCTGCAGAAGGCGTATTGCTTATCCTGCTTCTACTCCTTTTCTAAAGCAACTATTCCCTAGGATGTCGGCGCGGTTTTCGCTTAAGTTCAGTGCCGCACACTTGACAGTCTTTAAATTTGCAGTCGGCGGCGTACTGTTTGTGGCAGGCAGGGCAGTACCTTATCCACTCCAAAAGGCGCTTGATGCCGAAAGTGGCAAGGGATAGGAATTCCACTCCGATTTGACTGGCGACGTTTTGGATGGAATAGTCGTCGGTGACAATCTGAGGCGTATAGCCAGCCATTTTAAGGTCTATGATCAGCGCCAAAAGTTGCTTATCGGCTTCTGAAAGCTTATGGGCGTCGCCGACTTTGTTGGCATACGCCTCCATCTTGGAAATAGCTTCTTGTGAGGGCTCTTTGACTTTGACTTTTCTGCTTTCAATCGCCATCTCAAACCGCATCTTCACCATCGAGTTCCGCTTAATCTCTTCCTCTACTTTGGGCACAGTCACCTGTTCTTGAGGCAGCGAAAAAGGATCAAAGCCTGCTACAAAAGCCGAGGTATCCAGAATAACCACATGTCTGATTTTGTTTTCTGTTGGGGTGCTCATTCGGTTCCCTTAAAGAGCAGCCGATTGCGGAGGCGGTTGTAGAAGTCGCTTTCGAACCGTATGAATGAGGTCACGTTTTTGGAGCAGGTGACACTTATTTGGGGTTCATCGGTTCGGATTAGTCTACGGTAGTTCCCGTCGATTTGAACCAGTATTTCTTGCGGTCTAATCACTTTGAAAGCGAGGTTGGAGTCAACTGGGAAAACAAGCGAGTGAAAAACCGTTAACGAGCAAATCGGAGTTAAAACAAAGCCGTTAACTGCTCTGTCTATTACGGGTCCGCCAGCTGAAAGAGAGTACCCAGTGGAGCCTGTTTGGGTGGCGACGATTAACCCGTCGGCTTGGGATTTGAGGATGGATTTTCCGTCTTTGAAAATTTCTGCATAGACTATCTTTGAGGGCTCTCCTGAAGAGATAACGACGTCGTTTAGGGCGTCAGGGAGGGCTTCTCCGCCTGCGGAAACGGATAGGTTGGTGCATTTTTCTATCTTAAAGTTGCCCATTAATATTCGCTCAACAGCTGCGCGTGCTTCGGAGGGTTCAACTTCCGTTAGGAAGCCCCTCACGCCCATGTTGATCGCTAAGATGGGCGGCGTGGGCTTGGGTGCGTTTACACATGTGCGAAGGATGGTGCCGTCGCCGCCGATTGTGACTATGAAATCTGTTTTCATTTTCGCAAGTGGAATGAATTCTTCTTGGCAGGAAACCTTGCCGGCGAGGGAACCTTCTACGTAAACCTTCAAGCCCCTGCCGCAGAGATATGAGGCAAGTTCCTCGGTTAGCTTTAGCGCCGGTTTCTTGTCATAACGGGCGACTAAACCTACACTTTTAAACACAGTTCCACTGCTCCTTTAGTAGCGTAAACCTTAATCTATATATGGGTGTTGTTCAGGAATAAGTGAGTAGAACCAATACTGTGGTGAATGTATGAGCAGACCAGTAGATGTCGGAGAATTACGCGTTGGCGGTTACATGATGATTGACGGTGAACCCTGCCGCATCGTCGACATCGCAAAATCTAAACCCGGAAAACATGGATCAGCCAAAGCCAGAATCGTCGCGATAGGCGTATTTGACAACCAGAAACGACAATTCGTAAAACCAGTTGATGCCGGTGCAGAAATCCCAATTATTGATAAACGACCTGGCCAAATCTTCGCAGTTAACCCAACAGGCGTCCAAATCATGGACCTCGAAACCTACGATTACATTGATGCTCCTTTCCCAGAAGAGGAAGACCTTAAAGCCAAACTTACTCCCGGCACCGAAATTGAGTACTGGAAGATCCTTGGCAAAGTAAAAATCGTTCGAGCAAAGTAAGCTGCCAATACTTTTCCCCCCTTACTTATTCATCTCTTAATTCAGGTTGAGCTTTTACTTTTTTTCCGTTAAAGTTTATTTTCTAGAGTCGAGCTTTTTTTTGCTGAAGCCAATGATGCATGAAGAGCCGTCTGAATTGTGAAGAATGCTTTAATGGGGAAATTAACTGAGGCTTCAAAGACATATAGTCCGTCAACGACTCTCTGGGTGTAGTTTTTAGGTTTAACCTTAGATTTATTTGTGTAATCTTTATTTAAAACGAGGATAAACTGTTTAGGCTGAGAGATTCCCATGGCACTTGACAAGTTAAGCTCTTCGCTTACTTCTGCGATTAAGAAGCTTTTTAAGGCTGGCATAGTGGACGAAGCAGCAGTGAAGGAACTAGTGCGCGATATCCAACGCGCCCTGCTCCAAGCAGACGTTAACGTCCAGCTTGTGCTACAGATATCTAAGCGCATAGAGGAACGTGCCTTAAACGAAAAAATGCCGCCGGGAATTTCAAGACGTGAGCACGTCGTTAAAGTTGTCTACGAAGAATTAACCCGATTTATCGGCGACAAACCAGTCCCGCTTAAAGTGGAGCCAGGCAAAAAGAAAATCATTATGCTCGTCGGAATTCAGGGTTCAGGCAAAACCACCCATGCTGCCAAGCTGTCCCGGTACTTCCAAAAAAGAGGCATAAGAGTCGGCTTGATATGCGCAGACACATACCGCCCAGGTGCATTTGCCCAGCTTCAACAGCTAGCTGCACGCATCAATGTTCCCCTTTATGGTGAACCCAAGAACAAGGACCCTGTTAAAGTCGTTCGGGAGGGGCTCAAACAGTTCGTCGACAGAGACCTGATTATCGTTGACACTGCTGGTCGGCACAAAGAAGAAAAAGATCTTATCAAAGAAATGAAAGACATTGAAAAACAAGTCAAACCAGACGAGGTTATAATGGTTATCGACGGAACAATTGGGCAACAGGCACTTAGCCAAGCTAAAACTTTTCATGAAGCGACCCCCATCGGTGCCATAATCGTCACTAAACTTGACGGTTCATCACGTGGAGGCGGTGCCTTATCCGCAGTAGCCGCGACAGGTGCTCCAATTAAATTCATCGGCACAGGCGAAAAAATCGAAGACATCGAAGCCTTCATCCCGTCCCGCTTTGTGGGGCGCCTCTTAGGCATGGGCGACTTAGAAACCTTGCTTGAGAAAGTGCACGACGCTGAAATTAAGGTACCCCAGAAGAAAGCTAAAGAAATCATGAGCGGCAACTTCACCCTAACAGATATGTACGAGCAGTTCCAAGCCGTCAAAAAGATGGGTCCCTTCGGTAAAGTCATGAAGATGATTCCAGGTCTCTCCTCGACTGACGTTCCAGATGACATGTTGAATGCTGCGGAGGGGCGCTTGGACAAATGGGGCGTAATCATCCAATCTATGACGCCGCCAGAAAAAGAGAACCCTAAACTCCTCAACTCTTCACGTGCACGCCGCATCGCCCGAGGTTCAGGAACCACTGAGAAAGACGTTAAGGAACTTGTCAAGCAATACATGATGATGCGTAAGATGCTTAAGATGTTTAGACGTAAAAAGAAGCTGCCTTTCGGTTTAGGCGGCAAAGGCATGGGCATGGGTATGCCGGGCATGTAGTAGGCACACATGATGGATGTCTTAGAAAAAGCCTTTGAAATGCTCAGCAAGCACCCGCTTTGTGACCACTGTTTGGGCAGGCAATTTGCTCTTTTGGGTTACAGTATGGAAAACAACGTTCGTGGTAAAGCGCTCAAAGTCAGTTTAATTATGCAAGCCAACGATCTGCTCAACGAAAAAAACGCTGAAGGATTGAAGAGGCTTAAAGTTTTGGCAGTAAATGGTTTCTCAAAAGAAGGTCAAGAAACCCTCAGGCATCTAAAGAAAAGGCTCCTAAAAAAAGACCTTGAGCAAACTTGTATGCTCTGCGGAGGCAAATTTGGGTTAGTCGACGCCTTAGCCAAGAAAGCTGTAGAGTCTGCTGATGAATATGAGTACACGACTTTCCTTGTGGGAATCGAGTTGCCAACTGAGATAGAGGAGCGTGAAGACGAGTTCAAAGCTGGCTTCAATGTGGGTTACGGCGAAAGCATGCGGCATGAGTTTGGGCGTTTGTTTGGTAAAGCCATCGCTACAGTTGCAGGTAAAGAAGCTGATTACCTAAAACCCGAAGTAGTCTTCGTAATAAATCCCTTCCAAAAAACTGTCCGCTTAGAAGTTAACCCCCTTTTTGTTACAGGCAGATACCGCAAACTGCAACGAGACATATCCCAATCCACTTGGTTCTGCTCCAGCTGCCATGGACGGGGATGTAATGAATGTGGAGGCACAGGCAAAATGTTTGCTGAATCCGTAGAAGCGTTTGCCTCCAAACCGCTACTTGAAGTCACAGGCGGTGAAGTATCATTTTTCCACGCCTCTGGTCGCGAAGACATTGATGCGCGTATGCTTGGGTCGGGGCGGCCTTTTGTGGTTGAAGTTTCCAAGCCCCGGAAACGCTTTGTGGATCTAAAGATGATTGAGGCAGCGATTAATTCAGGCGCCTTGGGTAAGGTTGAGGTGTTAGATTTAGCGTTAGCTAACAAAAATGTTGTGCGTAAGCTCAAGAAGGGCGAGAACGCACAGAAAGAATATGCCCTGTTAGCAGAGTTTGAACGAGAACTTTCGGATTCTGATCTGCGCCTCATCGAAGAAAAGTTTTCAGGTATAACTATAAGGCAACAGACTCCCCAGCGTGTTATGCATAGAAGGGCGGATTTAATCCGAGAAAGGTACATATATAAGCTTAAAGTTAAGAAGGTGTCGCTTAAGAGAGCCCTGCTGGAAATTCGTTGCCAAGGAGGGCTCTACGTTAAAGAATTGGTGTCTGGAGATGAAGGACGCACAAACCCCAACGTATCGGATTTGCTCAATAACAGAGCGAAGACGCTTAGGCTTGACGTTCTCAACATAATAATGGAACAGGAAAACAGGTGAAAATTAGATGAGAGGTTCAAAAGGCTACTACACTGGAACTCGCAGTCTTCTGCGCAAGCCCACTCGTGAAAAAGGCAAGCCCCATATAGGCAAACTTCTTCAAGAATACGCCTTAGGCTCCGAAGTAATCATAAAGATGGATTCAAGCGTACAGAAAAGTATGCCTCACAAACGTTTCCACGGTAAAATCGGCAAAATCAAAGAGAAACGCGGAAGAGGATACGTCATCAGCGTGCCCCAAGGCAACGCCGTTAAAGATATCATCGTACGCGCTGAACACATCGAGCCCTATACCGGTAGTTGAGTGAGAAAATGAGCAAGAGAGAAATCAGCGAAAGCCGTTTAACCCTTCCCCAAGTCAAAAAAGTATTGGAAACCATAGGTGAGGAAAACCTTGACCAGTTCCAACGCCGCACCCTTGACTACGTTAGTAAATTCAGCAAAGCTGACCCCCAGATAGCTGAGGAACTCTTGCAGAAACTCACCAAAGAATACGAACTCGACGAAGCTGAAGCGGTTCAAATAATTAACTGCATGCCTGAGACAGTCGACGAGTTGCGTGTGTTCTTGGCTGGAGGCAAAAAAATCATCGAATCCTCCAAACTTCACCAAATCGTCGAATTACTGAACGAAAACCGGACTCTCAAATAGAGGTAAGCGGCTAAGTATTTTTAAGCAGTGAACGTGCATTATTCTATAGGATACAGTGATTGTTATGGAAAAGCGGTATGAAGAGAACGCTTACGTACTAGACTTTTTAACCCACGGCAAACCGGGGTTCCGGCCAACTGGTCGCGCAGGTTATCACGCTGGCGCCTTGATTCAGTGTGTTGGGGAAGACTTTTTCACCATACTTGAGGCTCTTGTGAAGGAGGGGTTAGTGCTTAAGCCAGGCGACCGTGTACATGTCGGTAAAGACAGCCGTGAAGCAGTCACCTATATCATTGGCCGCGTCGGTTTCGAGGAGTTGACTGCTTCAGCTAAAGCAGAGCTCCCGAGCGTTATCAGCAAAATCGTGGCGAACCGCGAGAAATGGTTCGTTAACTTCTTCAACACCGCACGTGCAATCACCCCTCGAATGCATGCGCTCGAGTTGGTGCCTGGCATCGGCAAAAAGTACA
>Ga0105103_10001707_pt1 | contig 11827 bp, 8 predicted proteins | sample PPLLaktember2015_2_FD_79107 | JGI IMG/M metagenome (GOLD analysis project Ga0105103, IMG submission 79107) | Freshwater sediment microbial communities from Prairie Pothole Lake near Jamestown, North Dakota, USA - PPLs Lake P7 Core (6) Depth... | ecosystem: Environmental > Aquatic > Freshwater >...
GAAGTCCACCAGGTTGAGGGCATAGTCCACCACTCCCGGGTGCTCGGGCCTGGAGGGCAGGCTGCCCCGCTCCAGCTTATTCAAAGGCAGGAATGTAGCCCGTCCGATCTGGGACCTCTTGAGGTACTCTATGGCCTGGGAGGCCTCGGCATCGCTGGCGGCCACGATGCTCTGCAGTCGGGCTCCCGCCGCCACCTCTAGAGCGGCAGAATAGGCTGAGTCAACCTTACCCAGCTCGGCTATGGTTCCGAAGAGGCCTTGCAGCATCTGCCTCTTCATGGCCGATCGAACTGCCTCCACGGCCCGGCTGTATCCTGCCTTCTCCTCCGCCGCCCTCATCCGACCATCGCTCTTGGCGAATTCGCTCTGCAGCTTCTGAAGCTCCCGATCTCCCTCGGCCATCTCCCGGCGCAGCCTCTGGCGGGCGCTCTCCAGGTCATCCCTGTCCTTCTCCAGGCTCATGGCCCGGCTGTTGAGGGATGACAGCTCAGACCTCAGCAGCTTTTCATCCTGCTCCTGGCTTGACAGGCTCTCTTCAGCCTCTTTTATTCCTGAGAGCAGCTCTTCCTTTTCCAGGCCGGATCGCCTGGTGGCATCGAGCAGCCTGTCCCTCTCACGGACCAGGTCGCCTAAGCTTGATTTCGCCTCCTCCCGGGCCTGCCTGGCTGCAGCCAACTCATCCCGCAGGGATGTGAACCTGGCATCAGCCTGGGCCAGGCTCTCCTGAGCCTTTCCCTGAAGGGCAAGCTGGTCCTCCAGCTCGCCTCGCAGGCTGGCAGCGCGCAGGCTTGCGTCTCCTATCTTCTCTGCCAGGGACCTGGCCTCAGATTGCAGGCTCTCTGTCTGCTTGAAGCAGCTCTTCTGCAGATCATCCGCCTCCGATAGGCTCTTTTCAACCATCTCCAGGCGGGCTGCTTCACGGGAGATCTCCCCCTTGATCTCCTCTATCCTGCGTTTGACTTCTATCTGCTCGTCTTCTCCCTTATGGGTGATCTCCGAGCTGATGGAGGCAAGCCTGGCGTCCTGCTCCGAGAAATGCTGCCTCTTCTCCTCCGCCTTCTGCTGCAAACTTTTGCCCTTCTCCTCTAAAGCAGCCATCTCCTCATGCAAGGCCTCCAGCTCCGTGGAGGCCTCCTTGAGCTTGGCCAGAAGCAGAAAAGCCTGCTGGCGGGAGAGCTCCTCCCGGTGAGCCTGGTAAGAGAGAGCGAGGTCCCTCTCGGCCTTGAGATGGGAGAGCTGGTCAGCCACCTCCTCTATGATCACATCGACCCTGCCGATGCGCTCCGCCACCACATCCAGCTCCTCCATGGCCTTCTTCTTTTTCTCGTCGAACTCGGCGACTCCGGCGATCTCATCTATGATCTTTCTGCGCTCCAGTGCGCTCATCTCGATGATGCGGGTGACATCGCCCTGCATCACAATATTATAGCTCTCCGGGGTGATTCCCGCCTTGGCCAGCAGCTCGTGCAGTTCTCCCTGGCTGCAAGACTTTCCATTAAAATAGTAGGATGACGAATATTTATCTCCCTTGACCTTGATGCTGCGTGAGACCTCAATGGTGTCAGAGTCCAGGGGAAAGGAGCGGCCGGCGTTGTCCAGGCGGACTGTAACCTGGGCAAAATCGGGATTTTTGGCTCCTTCTCCCCGGTAGATCAGGTCAGGCAGCCTCTCGGCGCGCATGGCCCGCGAGCTGGACAGGCATAGGGCGAAGAGCAGGGCATCCACTATATTGGATTTGCCGCTGCCGTTAGGCCCGGTGACGGTGAGAAAATCGTTCTTCAGGGGAACCCGGACGTTCTTGCCGAAGGACTTGAAGTTTTTCAGCTCAACCTCTTTGATGTACAAAGGTTGCCTCCATCAATCCAGCCGCTGCCGCCTTCAGCATATTTGTCTGTTCCCCCGATCTGCTCCTAATAGCTACTCCCTGTCGTCGTCTATCATCAGCTTGCTCTTAATTATATTGCTCAACCGCTAGCATGCCCCGTTTGCGACAAGATTGCAGTTTCCCATATCTCGATTTCATTCGCTGCTCTAAGCATAAATACATATTACCAGTTATCCAATCCTCATTGACGTCCATCATTATACAGCTGCTCCAAACATCGATTGATCATTAGGGCTTCCTGCTGTTTTGTGTAGGTAGATCCTGGGAATAAGAGTTTTGCACCAGGGAAGCGATGGCCGAAATTCACTTTCCAGGATAACCTACAGCTATCATTCATCCATTTGGTCGCACTTTTTGAGAGCTATAGGTCATGAATCTCGCGGGTCGATATCCTGAGTTGCCAGAGAATAACCAAGAGCCCATCTTCTAATTATTAGACACTGAGCGTCCCAGGGACTCGCTTCGATTTTGATGGTCCATTTTATTGAGCGCTCCTTGGGCTGGCATCGATTATCAGATCCGGTTCTTGAGGCTGCGCATGATGGCTGCCCGCAGCTCCTCCATTCTCACCGGCTTGGAGACATAATCGTTCATCCCCGCCTCCATGCAGACCTCCCGATCTCCCTTCATGGCATGGGCGGTCATGGCGATAATATAAGGCTGGCCGCTTTTGCTGCTGCGAATGTGCTTAGCAGCCTCCAGGCCATCCATCTCCGGCATCTGCACGTCCATAAGCACAATATCGTAAGATCGGTTTTGCAGTGCTTCCAGGACCTCTTGGCCATTGACTGCCGTATCGGCCCTGTGTCCCAACCGCTCCAGCATCCGCAGGGCTACCATCTGGTTGACGGCATTATCTTCTGCAAGAAGTATTCTCAAATCCGATTTGCCTTGGCCGTCCAACTCAGCCGGCGGTTCAGGCAGAATATCCTCTTGCGATGCTGGAAGGGGGCCGGGAGAGGCCCTGGCTTTGATGGTGAAATAGAATACCGATCCCTTTCCAGGCTCGCTTTCGGCCCAGATTCTGCCCCCCATTCGCTCCGCAAGGTTCTTGCTTATCACCAGGCCCAGGCCGGTGCCGCCGTACTTGCGGGTTGTAGATGGGTCTGCCTGGCTGAAGGACAGGAAGAGGCGGCCTATATGTTCCTTGCTTATGCCTATGCCCGTATCCTTTACTGCAAACATGATCTCCTCCAGCCCGTGCCTGCCCAGAGATGGTCCGGAGGTGGAGACTGTCGCCGAGATCTCACCTTTTTCTGTGAACTTGACAGCATTGCCGAGCAGATTGACCAGAATCTGCTTGAGCCTGCCCTGGTCTCCCAGGACCTGGCGGGGCACATCCGGCTCCAGTGAATAGCTTAAATCAAGCCCCTTGCCTCTGGCCGCTGAGGCCACCATGCTCATGGAATCCTCCAGAACCCTCTGCAGATCAAAGGGCTTTGACTCCAGCTCCAGCATTCCTCCCTCGATCTTGGAGAAGTCCAGGATATCGCTGATCACTGCCAAAAGGGAGTCTCCGCTGCTGCGTATGGTCTCGATGTAGTCCCTCTGTTCCGGATTTATGGGGGTATTGAGCAGCAGGCTGGTCAGACCAATGACTGCATTCATGGGAGTGCGAATCTCATGGCTCATATTGGCCAGGAACTGGGACTTGGCCCTGGTGGCAGATTCGGCCCTCTCCTTGGCCAAAAGCAGATCATCCTCCACCCTCTTCCTCTCGGTGAGGTCGATGGATACGCTGGCAAAGCCCATATAGCGGCCTTTCTGATCTTTGAGCATACTGAATACATAGAGGGCAGGAAATAGGCTTCCATCCTTTCTCTGCACTACGAATTCGCTTTCCAAATAGCCACAGCGCACGATCTCTTCCATCACCTCTCTTATGATCTGGCGTCTTTGGGCCGGCACTATGGTATCGGCAATGCTGCGGCCCAGCACCTCATCCGCCTTCCACTGGTAGAGTATCTCCGAGAAATGGTTCCAGTAGATTATCTTGCCGTCCAGGTCCGTGGCTATGACCGCATTTCGGACCTGGTTCAAAAGAGATGCCTGGAAGGTGACCTGGCTCTCAGCTTCCTTTCTCTCAGTTATATCCTGGCCCTGAGCGATGGTGGCCATCACCTTCTTTCCGCCCTGGTCATATATGGTGGCGGAGTTCCACAGCACAGTGCGAACATCGCCGTCTTTTCTTAATATAGGGATCTCCACTGCATCCCAGTGCTCTCCGGAGAGGGTCTTCTCGATATAGGCCAAATATTCATTTTTGCTTTCTCCGGGAAAGAGGATATCCAGATTCCGGCCTAAGATATCCTCAGAGAGCTGTCCGGTAAGCCTCTCTGCGGCATGATTGAATCTGGAGATCCTGAAGAGCGGATCCCAGACGATGATAGGGGCATTGGCATGGCCGATAAGATTTTCCAGAAAGTCCCGGGTCTCCCGCAGATCTTCTGCCGTCTTCTTCAGCTTTTCCGAAGAGCGGCGGACTTCGGTCAAATCGTTGCCTATACACAAGACCTCTACCATCTCGCCCTTTTCGTTTTTAACCGCCCGGTTGGTCCAGGCGATCCAGACCCTTTCACCATTAGAGCGCATGTTCTCATTGACATTGGAAGCGTATCTTGAGGGATGGCGGGTGAGATCTATCATCATCCTTTTCAGGTCCTGGTTCTCTGAATCAACCAGCGGAACGATGCTTCCCACCACATTGCGGCCCAGTATCTCCTCTCTGGGGTAGCCGAAGAAGTCCTCGGCAAACTTATTGATAAAGGTGATATTCCCGGCCCGGTCCAGCCGGAGGATGATGCTGTTGGCGCTCTCCACCAGCTCTCGATACTTCTTCTCGCTCTGGGCTAAAGCTGCCTGGGTCTGCCATCTTTCGATCGATCCTCCAATGGCACCGGCTATAGTCATCAGCACTGAGACCTCACCCCAGGTCCAGATCCTCTCTGCGCTCCGGTCGTCGAAGCCGATGAAACCCCAGAAACTGCCTTTTGTGAATATGGGGACTATCAGAAATGATTTTACCCCCCATTGTTGCAGCAAAATCCTTGATCGCTCCGGCTGATCTCTGGTCAGCCCCCTCATGGGCATGCCTTGGGCAAGGGAATCGTACCAGGGGACCGGCTGGCTGTAAGAGATATCCAGGGGAGGCAGCTTTTCAGTGCCTGCAGCCAGGCCCTCTCGGGTCCAGTCGTAGCCCAATTTGCAGCGGTGCTCCCCGCTGTCTGTATCATAATTCTGAAAGATGTAGACCCGGTCCACATTGGATGAGCAGCCCAAAAACTCCAGGGACTGGCTCAGAGCCAGGTCGATCTCCTCAGTGATCAAGAGCTGGTTGGTGGCCAGGGCTGCACCGGCCAGAAATCGATCCCATCTTCCTGGATCATTTTCGGAATTCTCATCGTATGAGCACTTCAATACCGCGACAGCGGCAGAATCGTCGCCGTCCTGGAGATGGTGCAGGGTGCAGAGAAACGGCCGCCCTCCAATCTCGACTCGGCCCGGATTTGAGCTGAAATCCATAAAGCCTTCGTCATCCTTCCAGCCGGTCAGGGTTCTGGCGGCAGAGTTCATGAAGATGACCCGGCCTTCTTTATCGCAGAGGCAGATGGCCTCGGAGAGGGCGTTGAGTGCAGACTGACATAATTGCTCTGAATTCATATCCGTCATCTCAGCAGAACCGCCCGGACCGGGCTTGCTTCGGCATTCTCTATAGAGAGAGGCAGGCAGAGGAGAAGATATCTGCCTTCGGGAACGCGGGAGAGGTCCAGCCCCTCCAGGATGAGAACATCGTTTCCCAGGAGGATATGGTGGACAGGCAGAGATTCATCCTCGAAGCTGTCCACAGATAGATAGTCAATTCCCACCAGGCCCAGGCCGCATGAGACGCAATAGCTGGCTGCACCAGGAGAAAGGAAGACATAATCCCGGCTGAAGGGCTCATGCATCAGCTTTCTCCGGCTGTTCTCGGTCTTGAATAATAACGCCTGGCCTTTTTCGGCCCGGCAGCCCCGCAGATTTGAAGGCATTATCGGGCCTGCTCCGGAAATAAAGACCACCTCAGCCGGGATGATGAAGCGGCTCGGAGGGTAGCTGCTCTGGCTCATGCGGTAGGCCAGCAGGTGACTGGGAAAATCGAGATGGGTGGCGGCATGTGAGCTCAGAGACAGGGCGGAGAGGCTGTAGCCATCACCGCCGTCCGGCCCGACCTGCCATTCCTGGAGGCAAGGTCTGTCGCCAGGGTATGACGGCGAGCTGCCGAGGGGAACGCTGATGTCATATATCTCATTTAAATGCTCAAGATTCTCCAGGGAGATTGCGGGAGGCGATGCCATGAAAGAAGACCTTTTTCTGAGTGTATGCAAATGCCTGTTGTATTTATCCTATATAAAATGGGGTTTATAGGGATTGATTTTAATCACCCGCCTGCAAGGCGTTCCTTCTGCGGGCGGCCTATTGCCTCATCAAGGAACTCTACCCGACAGTCATTGTAGCTTTATTGGGCCAAGGGTATCTTCCCAACCATGATAGGAGAAAATGCACTATAGCTGATAGAGTCATGTCCTTGGACTTGCGGGAAAGGTTAATAGCCTAAAAGAAAAGAAAGCAGGATGATGGGCTCGTAGGGTAGTGGACATCCTAGCGGGCTTCGGTGGCTTATAGTCGAAGATACCCGCTGACCTGGGTTCGAGTCCCAGCGAGTCCGTTATTCTTCTTTCCATGCTGAATTTTCTCAGTCCTTTATCTTGCTTGTCATCATCTCTGTTCAGTAAAAGCCTTCACTGCCCATATCAAATCCAATTTGGCAGGGCGAAGGATTTGAGGTTTTTCTTCTGCCGTGCATGCATCCTTAGGCTTATGGGCGTTTCATGCCGGTCTTCCTTCGCCTTAAGGATCATTAAGTATATGATCAATTGCAAGCTCTAATAAACCTGAAGCTAGATCCCTGCAATAGAAGAGTGATTATGAGCGAAGATAATTCGGACAAAGCCAAGGAAAGCATCCTGTCCGCAGCCAGGAGGATCATATCCCTGGGGCCGATATGCGATAGCTGCCTGGGGCGGCAGTTTGCCATGCTGGCTACAGGATTCACCAATGCCGAGAGAGGGCGCTCTCTCAAGTCCGTCCTGGCCATGCAGGCGGGTGCAGACGAGGACAGCGTCATCCTGGAAGAGCTGGCTCCGTCTTTTCTGCCGGCGCGACTCAAGCTGGGCAGAAAGGGCGAGGATGATGCCCCATGCAGCGTATGCCTGGGTGAGATGGCCCCGGCGAACCTGGATCTCTGGGCGGAAAAAGCAGCAAGAGCCCTCGCCGAATGGGAGTACAGGACACTGCTTGTGGGCACCCGGATGTCCGGATTGCTGGCGGAGAACGAGGAGCTGGTCGTAGCTGATGGGGGCTCGGTCCATGCCGAGCCCTTCAAGTCGGAGCTCAATCGCGAGGTAGGAAAGAGGCTCTCGGCCCTGACGGGAAAAGCAGTAGATTTAAAGAGCCCGGATGTGGTGGTCCATCTCAACCTGGAAAAGGGGGAGGTAGAGCTACAGTTATCATCCATATTCATTCGCGGCCGCTATCGCAAGCTGGTGCGGGGCATCCCCCAGACCCGCTGGCCCTGTCGCGAGTGCCGCGGTCGCGGCTGCGAGCGCTGCGGCGGCACGGGAAGGATGTACCCGGAGTCGGTTGATGAGCTGATCCGCCCGGCGGTTATGCAGGCTGCAAAAGCCGAGGACACCGTATTTCACGGGGCGGGCCGCGAGGACATCGACGCCAGAATGCTGGGCAGCGGTCGGCCATTCATCGTGGAGGCAGTCCGGCCCCGCATGCGGAGCATCGACCTGGCCCGCCTGGAGGAGGAGATCTGCCGTCAGGCAGAGGGCAAGGTGGAGGTCACAGGGCTTTCCTGGGCCGATTCTGCAATGGTAGAGCGGCTCAAGGAGGCCGCTTTTGAAAAGACCTACTCTGCTCTGGTACGGCTGGGCGGTGAGGTAGCAGAAGAAAAGCTTAAATCCGTCTTGAAGGAATTAGAAGGGTCGATCGATCAGCGTACGCCCACTCGCGTCTCTCACCGCAGGGCAGATAAGCTCAGGGTGAGGAGAGTCCACAGAGCTGATTTAATAGAGATAACGGGCAATACGGCCCGCATAGAGATCAGAGGCGACAGCGGCCTGTATATCAAGGAGCTTATCTCCGGAGACGGAGGCAGAACCAGCCCCAACCTCGCCGAAGCCCTTAAGGTAGACGCGATCGTCGAAGAATTGGATGTAATAGATGTAGGTGGAGAATCAGATGGCACATCATCACGGAATGCGGAAGAAGTCTAGAGACAAGATGAGCAAGACGGTAAGGGCTAGGGGAATATCCCCGGTGGTCAGGGCGATCCAGGAGTTCGAGAAGGGCGCAATGGTTCATGTGATCATCGATCCCAGCATACACAAGGGCATGCCTCATCCCAGGTTCCACGGAAAGACTGGCGAGGTCGTGGGCAAGAGGGGAAGAGCCTTTGTGCTAAAGGTCACTGATGGCGATGCCACCAAGACCCTGATCGCATTACCAGAACACCTAACTGCACAGAAATAGATGATTGTCAAAAGCGTCTTGCAGGAGGATCTTCTGACCCTGGCGGAGGTCAAAGACATCCTGGATCAGATTCGGGACAAGCGTTCCGATGAAGAGGAACTGGGCTACGAGCTGCGCCGAGCCATCCGTCATGCAGAGATTTTCAGCAAGGGCACTGCAGAGGAGAGCCGGGCAGTGGTAGCTGAGCTCATTAAGCTGGAGAAGATGAACCTGGAGATTGCGGTCAAAATCGCCGATATCAAGCCTGTAAACAAGGATGAGCTAAGGGCGATTTATGCCAAAGAGAGGTTCACTTTAAGCGAAGAAGAGCTCGACAATATTCTAGAGATCGTATTCAGGGGGTAGAGGCACATGCCTGAGGGGAGACCGCCAAGGAGAGAAGAAGTAGCTAGGGTTCTCGATTACCTCCCCTACGGAAAGGCTCCTGACACCAGGAGCTACCAGAAGCAGCCTCTGGTCCAGGCCGTGGGCGAGGCCAATTTTGTGCTCATGGAAATGACACCCAAAGAGGGAGTTGTTCCCGCGCCAGGAACCAGGATCTATATTGGGAGCGGAAGCAGGGATATCATAGATCATGTCAACCACAGGATAGAATATCCTGAACTCTCTAACAGCGCCAAGCTGGAATTGCCCTACCAGATTCAGAGCATTGTTCTGGATAACGAGGCCAGGTTCGTCCGCTATTTCAATGAGGCCGGGCCCATCACCACCCGCATGCATGCTCTGGAACTCTTGCCGGGGATAGGCAAGAAGCTGATGTGGGCCGTTCTAAATGAGCGGAAAAAAGGAGCATTCAAGGGTTTTGCCGATCTCATGGAGAGAGTGAAAGGGCTTCACTATCCGGAGAAGCTCATAGCCAAAAGGGTTGAGGATGAACTGGTGGATGACCGCATCAAGTACCGCGTATTCACCACTGCTCCACGCATGAGATAGATGAATCTAGGACAGCATTTTCTGGTGGACGAGGCCATAGTCTCACGCATAGTGGAGTATGCCGACCTGGGTCCGAAGGATTGGGTGCTGGAGATCGGACCGGGCCCTGGAAACCTCACTGCTGCCCTCGCGGCAAAGGCGGAGGAGGTCTATGCTGTGGAGATAGACCCTGAGCTGGCGGCCCAGCTCTCGGGGCGATTTTCCAATGTCCAGGTGATTGCTGGAGATGCCCTCAAGGTCGAGCTGCCGGCCTGCAATAAGATAGTATCCAACCTGCCCTATCATATATCTTCCAGCCTGACCTACCGGCTGCTCTCCCGGCCTTTTGAGATGGCGGTTCTGATGTACCAGTGGGAGTTTGCCCGGCGATTGAAAGCCGCCCCGGGCAGCGAGGACTATGGGCGGCTGGCCATGACCGCGGGCTTTTTCTGCCAGGCCGAGATCCTGGAGAAGGTCTCCAAGATGGCCTTCCGGCCTGTGCCCCAGGTGGACTCGGCCATAGTCCGGCTCCTGCCCCGCCCGGATCGCCCCGCCGGCGATGCGGTGGAGCTTATAAGGCTGGCGCAGGGGCTCTTCAACAATAGGCGCAAGAAGGTGAAGAAGGGCCTGGCATCCTTGGGGGCCAGGGGGCCGGATCTGGCCGGGCTGGATCCGGACCTGTTGGAGAAGAGGCCGGAGCAGCTCTCCCCGGATGAGGCAGCGAGCCTGGTGGGGGCCATATCGCGAAAAAGAAGCCTAAAATAAGTTCATGCAGGAGAACGGCTGATCTTCTGTGTCCGACGACAAGACCGGCAGGAATATCCTTTTACTGGGCCTGGTCAGCCTTCTTAACGACATCAGCAGCGAGATCATCCAGCCGGTTCTGCCGCTTTTCATAGCCTCTTTAGGAGGAGGCACTCTGGCGGTGGGCCTGGTGGGGGGATTTTCCGAGGGGCTGCCCAGCCTGATAAAGCTCTTCTCAGGATGCTGGTCAGACCGGATGGGTCGGCGCAAGCCCCTGGTGGTGGGCGGCTATGCTCTATCGGCTCTGGGCAAGATCCTCCTGGCTGCCGCAGAAAGCTGGCTGGCCGTCTTTCTGGCGAAAAGCCTGGAAAGGTGCGGCAAAGGCCTGCGATCCGGCCCTCGCGACGCCATGATCTCCGAGTCAGCGTCTGCGGACGCCAGGGGAAGGGGGTTCGGGCTGCACCGGGCTATGGACTCCACAGGGGCAGTGATAGGATCGCTTCTTGCCTATTCTCTCTGGCAGATGGGCCTCTCCTACAGCTCCATCTTTTTGGTGGCGGGAGTCCTGGCTCTGCTGGCCTTGCTGCCCTTTGCAAAGGTGAAGGAGAGCTACAGCGCTCCTAAATGCGAATATAGCTGGCGGCTCTCCGACATCCCGCCCGACCTGGGACGCTTTCTGGCCATAGCCTGCCTCTTTGCCCTGGCCAACTTCAGCTATATGTTCTTCATACTGCGCGCCCAGGGCATATTCTCCGGAGCGGAGGCCACAGCTTCGGCCTTATTGCTTTATGCGCTATTCAACTCGACCTACGCCCTGCTGGCCCTGCCGGCGGGGATCTGGTCCGACCGCATGGGCAGAAAAAATGTTCTGGCTCTGGGCTATGCCCTCTTCGCCCTGACCGCCCTCGGCTTCGCCCTGGTAACCAGCCCGGCCGGCCTGATCATCCTCTTTGCCCTCTACGGTCTGGTTTATGCTCTGGTGGATGGATCGGAGAGGGCTTTGGTATCGGACTTAAGTCCAGCCGGCCTGAGGGGCAGCGCTCTCGGCCTGTATTCCGGAGCAGTGGGCCTGGCGGCCATAGCTTCCAGCCTGCTGGCGGGAGCCATCTGGCAGTGGTGGGGGCCAGAGGCCACCTTCCTCTTGGGGGCGGGAGCTGCCGGGATGGCGGCGGTGGGGATGGTGGTGTGGAGGAAAAGAGAAGAAAGATAATTTGTGCAATGATCTTTCAAGATTTTGTTGGTTTGCATGTTTTCTTAGAGGGCCATCCAAAACATATTTCATTTATTATTCCGTTTATAACTTGGAGAATTGTGATGAAAAAACAATTGCTGATCCTTTTGCTCTTGATAGCTCTATTGCAGCTGATAGGAAACTCGGTTGCAGAGAACATGAGCAGTTTAGAAATTCGCGGCAGTGTAGCAACTGGTTCTGCCGAATGGGATGCTAGCACCTTCGCCGGCTTCTACTACGATATTGATGACAACATCAAGACAGAAACACTGACTGCAACTGTTACCGACAGAAAGCTTCTGGAGCCCGATGGCGTAGTTTACAACACCGTGGCTATGGAGGATACCTTCGACTTCGATGCATGGGGCAACTTCTTAGTACTTGGCTTCCTGGCCGAGAAGTACTTTGGAGGATATGTTGACACCCCCGATACCACCGACGACGTCCTCTTCGAGGAGTCTGACGACGAGAATGTTCTC
>Ga0105103_10001708_pt1 | contig 11821 bp, 8 predicted proteins | sample PPLLaktember2015_2_FD_79107 | JGI IMG/M metagenome (GOLD analysis project Ga0105103, IMG submission 79107) | Freshwater sediment microbial communities from Prairie Pothole Lake near Jamestown, North Dakota, USA - PPLs Lake P7 Core (6) Depth... | ecosystem: Environmental > Aquatic > Freshwater >...
ATCAAAGCAATATTTGGCTGATCGAGATTAAAGACAGGGAGTATGGGCGCCATGATTCCTGCAGCAGTTATCATTGCAACGGTGGCTGATCCCTGTGTTATTCTGACAAGCGCAGCCAGAGTCCATGCCAGAAAGATTACAGGGACTGAGGATCCCGATATTGATTCGGCGAGGACTGTGCCGATACCGCTGTCTACGAGGATCTGTTTCAGAACCCCTCCTGCTCCTGTAACCAGAATAATTATACCTGCCGGCCCAAGAGCCTTTGTGCTAAGGTCAAGGATTGTCTGTTTTTCCATTTTCCTCCTGACGCACAACAGAATCGACATAAGGGTAGCAATAATAAGCGCAGTAAAGGGATGCCCTATAAAGATCAATATTTCAGTGAAAAGTGTTTGTACAATCCATTTTTTATCAATCCCGAGCTTTATAAGGGTACTCATCAGGATAAGCAGCAGGGGTGTTGAAATTATTAATGCAATAGTTCCAAAGGAAGGAGGTTTTAGAGATGGATCAGTTAATTCTGTTTCCGTTTCTTCAAAAATCGGGGGGGCAGGAAGGTAAATTTTCTTTGCAATATACCTGCCAAAAAGAGGACCGGCAATAACAGCCGTTGGAAGGCCCACCATTAATCCGATCAGGATTACCCAGCCAATATCAACATTCAATATCTGAGCCACTGCCATTGGCCCGGGTGTGGGAGGTACCATAGTGTGTGTCACAGCCAGCCCGGCCAGCAGGGGAATTGCGTAATAAAGCAGTGAACGTTTGGTATCACGGGTAAGGGCATAAACAATTGGGATCAGGATAATAAATCCAACATCAAGGAATATTGGTATTCCGACAATAAAACCGGTAAGAGAGAGTGCCCAGGGGGCCTTTTTTGTGCCGAACTTTTCAATCAGAAAATGTGCGAGAGATTTTGCTCCGCCGGAACTTTCCAGCATCTGCCCGAAGATTGCACCAAGTCCCACTACTGTAGCAACAAAACCCAGTGTACCACCCATTCCTTCCTGGATGCTTGTTGATATCTCTGAGAGTGGCATTCCGGCCAGCACCCCGACGACTACTGCAGTTATAAGCAGCGAAAGGAATGCACTAAGTTTGAATTTAAGCACCATCAATAATAACAATGCCACCCCGACGATTACAATAAAAAGTATATATGGTGCTGTCATTCCTGTTTAAGTTATATGTGTTTGGAACAAATATTCAACGAAAAAACCGCTGACTTTTTAAAATCCCCTTCCGTCAGCACCGGGTTCTGGTTTCAGAGGAAATTTAACTGGGGCATTATCCCTTGTTGACCGGTAAATCGCCGAAAATAATTCAACTGTTCGCCTGCCTGCCTCTCCGTTTACAAGCGGATCGGAGTTCAGGTCTATTGCATTAATAAAATCCTCAATCTGACACTGCATATAGTAAACCATCGGATCACAATTGCTGAAAGTATCAGTATCTTCCTTCTTCCATAACCCAAGCATGTGTTCCTCACCAGGGACAGTCCAAAGGTCATTAACCGGGGGTTCTGCCACACCTGTCATGCCGGCAATGAACATTGCCCCTCCATCGGTCTGAACTCCGACTGAGGCTCCGTTATCGCCATGAATATGAACCTTGCCGTGAATGCCGGGTTTCTGTGAATTGCTCACAAGTATATTACCCAGCGCTCCGCTTTTGAATTTTACTATTGCCAGTGCGGTATCATCAACCTCAATATAGGGATGGTTAAGGTTCCTCCATATTCCATATACCTCATCAACCTCGCCCATAAGCCAGAGCATTATATCGAGCTGGTGAGGCGACTGGTTTACCAGGACACCGCCACCCTCCATTTTCCATGTTCCTCTCCATGCATCCGAGTCATAGTATGCTTTATCCCTCCATCCAAGCATTGTTACAGTGGCAAGCACCGGTTTCCCGATCTTACCCTGGACAATGGCGTCCCTAACACGAATTACCGGCGGGTACCACCGTCTCTGGCTAATAACCCCAAGCTTAACGTATCTTATTTTACAGGCATTGATTATAGCATCGCAATCATGCAGGTCAGAAGCCAGTGGTTTTTCGACCAGAACATTTGCACCAGCTTCTGCTGATTCCACTGCAGGCTGTCTGTGATACGGATGCGGGGTACAGACAACCACCAGATCGATATCATTCTCAATAACCATCCGTGAGATATCTGAATATGCTTTTGTTTTATAAAGACGGGCAAACTCACTGGCACTCTTCTGTGTCCTGCTCCAGACTCCCGCCAGTCTTGCATTTGGAATATTCAGAATAGCTTTGGCATGAAGATGAGCCACTTTGCCGCATCCTGCAATTGAAATATTATAAATCCGGTCAGACATAATTATTTTTTTTATGGTACGAGTATAACTTTGCTGAGATCTCCCTCCCTGTTATACAGCCTGGTAAACCATTCTGCCCCTTCTGAAAGCGGAGCAACGGCAGAGATCATGTCATCAACAATTATCTTTTTGCTTTCGAGAAATTTAAGAACAGTTTCATATTCTCCCCTGATTGCACAGCTCCCCTTTATTTTTAATTCACGTGTTACGACCTTCTGAAGCGGAAATTCAATCACCGGTGTGGTGTTGCCGACAAGAACCACAGTACCTCCCTTCCTTACAATATCAATGGCAATATTCACAGCCTTACTGTATCCGGCTGCCTCGAAAGATATAGCTGCACCACGATTGTATGTGAGACTTTTTATTTCTTCATCAAGATTCTCCCAGTCAGTAATAAATGTATCAGTTGCACCCGCTTTTGAGGCACGTTGCAGGCTCGAAGGATTTATATCGACTGCAATTATTCTCCCTGCTCCGGCAATCCCGAGAAGTTTAATTATAAAGAGACCTATCATACCGGCCCCGACAATAGCGCAGTCGTCACCTGTTTTTATCCCTGAGACATTAACGGCATGAAGAGCAACAGCAACCGCCTCGACCATTGCAGCCTGCTCATAGGTTACCTGATCAGGTATCCGGTACAGAATATGCTGAGGGATTGCAACATATTCGGCAAAAGCCCCGTGCCTGTTATATGTGCCCGGAGAGACTCCCAGTACTTCGCGGTTATCGCTTAGGTTATATCTCCCCTGCAGTGTGTACCAGTCATTCAGCGGATAAACGGTTGAATCGAATGTAACCCTGTCACCTACTTTCCATCCATTTACTTCATAACCAGCAAGTTCAATTATACCCGATGCCTCGTGCCCCATTATCATTGGGGGAATCCTCCTGCCCGTACTTCCGTCGTATCCATGGATATCTGATCCGCAAATACCACAGGCTTTTACTTTTACAAGCACCTCATCAGGTTTTATTACCGGATCCGGGACATCTTTATAAACGAGTTTTTTATATTCCTCAAGGACAAGGGCTTTCATAGATAATGACGATTAAATAATAATTAATGATAAACTCAGGAAAAACAAAAATAGTAAAAACTATAATAAATCAGGTAATCAGGATCACAACCAGATCCATTACATTGGTAAAGGTTGGACCTGTAATGATTTGTCCTCCTGAACTCCTGAAAAAATTACAGGAATTGAACTCCTCAAGATATTTAACAGGATCCTTCCCTTTTGAGTAAGCAAAAGGTATTGTTTCAGAATCAACCACCGCCCCTGCAACATCAGTCGGGCCGTCTGTTCCATCGGTACCGGCACATAGAACAGTGATGCCAGGCTTCCCGTGCAGCAGGGTGGCAACCTTCAGAGCCAGGTGCTGGTTTCTTCCGCCGAGGCCGCTTCCTTCAATCCTGATAGTTGTTTCACCTCCATATAAAAGGCACACCGGCTTGATCTTTTCTTCATCGTCCCTGTACCTGATTGCAGATTCAACCAGAGTCACAGCAACATCTGCAACATCTCCCTGCATCGATGAGCTGATAATAAAGGTATTATATCCACGGCTTGATGCAAATACCCTGGCAGCCTCAAGAGCTGACATATTTGTTCCAGCCATTATATTAAAAGTCCTGCTGAATATGTGATCACCCGGTTTTGGTGTTTCAGGATATATACCTTCAGCACCCCCGGTGAGATATTTTATGACACCTGCTGTGAGGTCATCTTTCAACCGGTAATCACTGATAATCCTTAACGCATCTCCAAATGTACTTTCATCAGGGACGGTAGGTCCCGAGGCTATTACATCCAGCGGATTGCCAATTACATCAGACAGGATTATGTTCACAAGGGTTGCCGGCCAGACAACCCTGGCAAGCTGACCTCCCTTCACTGCGGAAAGATGTTTTCTGACTGTGTTGATCTCATTTATTGCAGCCCCACATCGAATAAGGAGATTGTTTACAATAGCTAGCTCTTCAGGCAGGCACCCTTCAGGGATATCGGCCAGGAGAGCAGATCCCCCTCCTGAGATCAGGCATATGACAAGGTCGTCTTCTCCTGCCTTCCGGGCAATCTCCAGAATTTTCTCCGTAGCATTGAATCCATTAATATCTGGTATCGGATGTCCTGCTTCAGTTACCTGTATCCTTCTTAATTTACATGAATGATCATATTTGACTACTACATGTCCTTCTCTGATCCTGTTTCCAAGTGCAGCCTCCACATAATGTGCCATGGCGGCACTTGCTTTTCCGGCACCGATAACATAGATATCACCTATCCTGTCCAGATTAAAAATGAGATCTCCCACAGTAAGGATTGATCCATTAACTGACATTATACCATTAATAAGACTATCGGGAAGAACACTTCTGACCCCTGACAGGAATATTTGCTCAGCATCTTTCCTGTTATTCATTTCCTCCGGTTTGTTTTTGACCAGTTCATTTTCTGATAACTTATACGTAAACTTCATCCAGACCTAAAGCACGAACAGTGAAAGAATCCATACACATATAAAAATTACTGTACCCATCAGCAGGGTTGCTGATGAGTAGACTTTCAGGTTGGTGTCTATATCCAGGCCACCAAAGTTTGCAACCACCCAGAAGTATGAATCATTTGCATGAGAGATTATCATAGAACCTGCCCCCATTGAGAGCATCCCCAATAATCTGCCCCACTCCGAATCAAGACCAAGCATTGAGATCATCGGTGCTACAAACGATGCCGTGGTAATAATTGCCACCGTCGATGATCCCTGGGCTGTTTTCATTACCGCAGCGATCAGAAAAGGTACAACGATCCCGATATTAGTTCCGGAAAGCATATTCCCCATTGTCTCCCCAACACCTGTTGACTTAATAACCATTCCGAACATACCTCCGGCAGCAGTCACTATCAAAATCGGTCCAGCTTTTACAATAGCTTCAGAAAAAACCAAATTGACCGAAACAATACTCTTTTCTTTAATAAGAAACATTGATAGAAATACCCCAATCGAAAGTGCAATAATGGGATCGCCTGGAAAAAAGAGAACCTTTGCCAAAAAGCTTTCTCCGCTTTTATCAAAGAGTGTAATCAATGATTTTAGTGTTATAAGTAACAATGGTGCGGCAATTGGCAGAAATGAAAGAAAGACCGGAGGAAGTTTGTCTTTTATAATCTTCCGGTCAGGCTCAATTTCCACGGCAGGTGAATAATTCTTTTTCTCCGAAATCCATTTACTCCAGAAATAAGCAGCAACTGCCCCGGGAATAGCAAATAGTATCCCAATTAGAATAAGGTACCCGAAGTTGACATCAAGTATCCCAGCTGCTGCCATTGCACCCGGATGTGGAGGTATAAGACAGTGAACCGAGTAAAGTGATGTTGCAAGTACTGTAGTCATAAAAGGCAAAGCAACCTTTGCCTTTGAGCTGAACGATTTTGCCAGCCCGCTCATGATTATGAATCCTGAATCACAGAATATGGGCAATCCTGTAATGAAACCGGTAATTCCAAGAGCCATGGCACTTCTTTTTTCTCCAGTCTTTGATAAGATGTAATTTGCAATACTTAATGTACCTCCTGTACGATCAAGCGTGATTCCTATAATTGCTCCTAATATGATCAGGAATCCTATTGAACCCATGGTGGTCCCGAATCCTTCCTTTATGGTTGAAATTATGGTTTCAGGAGGAAGTGTAGTGAAGGCCAGAAAGAGTGAAACAATAAAAAGAGCAATAAACGCCTGCAACTTAAGTTTGGATGTGAGGAATATTATTGCTGTAATGCTTATAATGACCAGTATTGAAACGGATATAGTACTCATATTTAAAAAAAATCAGTTCTTTATAAAGATAGCTTTTTGAGACAAAAAAATAACCCCTTTACTTTTAAAGTAACCTGATTAAATCAGATACTTTTTTTAAAGGGGTTATACAATTCCGAAGCAGGGGAATAAAGGAGGGAAAATGCTCCGGAATGGAAGGATCGGTAAATATTTTTGTATCTTTTCTTATTCCTTTAAGTAGGTTAATTAATTATTAAACCCCGGGTAATATTCTTGATCCATTACCTATTATAAAATCTTTTACGATTGCTGTCTTGTCCTTTATCAGACAACAATATAATGTTAGTTTACCGGATAATGATTTAACTACAGCTATTATGTATGAAGCTGCTGACCCGCTGGATGAAAATACTTTCAGGTTGTATAAGGCTAGTATCCGAAATGGATCTCACTCACAGATTTTATTGCCCTGTCTGAAAAGAAATCGGATGCGGCAAAGAGTCGAAAGAGGCCTCCATCTTCATTTACAGCAGTTTTTACAATCAGAAACTCCTTCTGGTCATTCCTGTTAAAAATCTCGGAAAAGGATAGCGCACACCTGTAACCGTCTTCTCCGGCAATGCAGATAAGGCCAGTCTGAAGCGCGGACTTATTTACAGGATAATACTCCCTCAGCAGATCCTTCAGCATGACTCCTTTAAATGGCTGGGTACTGTGAATCCCTCGTCCCCTTCCATAAAAAATGGTATTGAAGGTAATTTCTGATATTTCCACCGGTCCTGATATTATTTCAGCTTTGTCTTCTCCATTCTTAAAAATCTTCATCTGCCTGGAGTAGATGGGTGACAATCCTTTTTTAACCGGGAAGGATTTCGGAAATGACTTTACTGTGATCCTGACGGGTGAAGAGATATTTCGTTCAGTAATCAGATCATCACCGGCCACTAGTTTGCTTTCGCCCGGCAATTCCCATAACTCACCAGTTTTTGAGGGAACGATCCTTGACACTGATGTAGCTATGATTATCCTGTGAAGATTATTCGGATAATAAATTTCTCCCCAGCTGAAAACAACCTTTTCACCACTGTCATTTTCGACCTCAACATAAATATCGATTATGGGATTAAACTCTTCAGAGTTGGACTTCCTGAGTATCCTGTCATTCAGAATATCAAACAAAGAATAACCATCATAGCGGTAGGCCCCTACAAATTTATCCATGCCGCTGCTGTCGAGAAGTGTCTCTTTCACAATAAGGGAGTGTACAGGCAGTTTTGAAAAATCAGCTTTCCCCGGATTTGCAATTTCTCCTTCGATTGTTAATTCCTTAACAGGAAGCGGGAATGTCTCGGTATTATCATAAAAATTGTTCGTCATATCGGCCGAATCGGTCAAGTGAAATGATACTTGTTCAGGAATACCCTTATTTGCAGAATGATTCTGGTTGCAGGATATCAAACCTAATAAAATTATTGGAAGAATGATTGAGTTTTTCATGACTTTGATACTGGTATTTTGATACTCTTTAAAAATAATCTGGACTTATAAAATTTTAAATAACAAGATCGATCCGGGGGGAACCGCATTTCGCGGTTTTGATATTTTAAGTTATTTATTTATTCATTGCTGATTGTCGCATGTGGTATCGAATTAACCAAAGAACAGGTATGCAACAAGTACTGCTGCTACTGCACCTGCAAGATCGGCAATCAGCCCGCACCCTACTGCGTGTCTGGTATTTTTAATACCCACTGAGCCGAAATAAACGGCAATTATATAAAAAGTAGTATCAGTAGCTCCCTGAAGAGTGCACGACAACCTCCCCAGAAATGAATCAGCCCCATAGGTTGTCATTGCGTCGATCATCAGTCCCCGGGCTCCACTGCCGCTCAGCGGTTTCATGAATGCAACAGGAAGAGCACCGGTAAAGCGGGTGTCAAAACCAAGCCAGGCTACAAACTTTTCAATACCCGAAATAAGGAAATCCATTGCACCGGAAGCCCTGAAAATACCGATTGCAACAAGGATGGCAACAAGGAATGGAATAATCCGTATGGCTATGTCGAATCCCTCTTTTGCTCCTTCAATAAATGCATCATAAACATTTACTTTCTTCAGCAGGGCAAGGACGATGAATAAGACTATTACCGAAAGAAGAATAAGATTGGCAGTAAAAGTTGAAGCATTGGTAATCTGTTCTTTAGGAAGGCCGCTAAAATAGATTATTACACCTGTAATAATCGCGGTAAGTCCACCGAGATAGGCTATGATCACTTTATCGAACAAGTTGATCTTCTGTACAATAGCAACACTTATCATGCCTGCAACAGTTGCAAAAAAAGTAGCAATCAGTATCGGTATGAAAATATCAGCAGGATTAACAGCCCCCAGCTGAGTTCTGTAAACGATAATACTAACCGGGATTATTGTAAGACCTGATGCGTTAAGAACCAGGAACATTATTTGTGCATTGGAAGCAGTATCTTTCTTGGGATTGACCTCCTGCATCTCCTTCATGGCTTTAAGGCCCATTGGTGTTGCAGCATTATCAAGCCCAAGCATATTTGCAGAAAAATTAAGTATTATTGAGCCGTAAGCGGGGTGTCCCTTGGGCAATTCAGGAAAAAGCCTTTGGAAAAGAGGACTAAAAATCCTCCCAAGTATAGTTACCATGCCACCCTTCTCTCCAACCTTCATCAAGCCGAGCCAGAGCGTCAGAACACCCGTCAGACCCAGTGATATTTCGAAACCTGTTTTTGCATTAGTAAAAATTGAACTTACGAGATCGTTAAATACCTGGGTATTACCGGCAAATATCAGTTGCCCGACTGCCACGAGGAATCCTATGAGAAAAAATGCGATCCAGATATAATTTAATGCCATAATGGAAGGTCTGTATGGCGAAGATAAAGATTAATTAAGATAAAAGATAAAACTAAAAAGATTAATGATCCAAGTCTCAATGACATTACCCATACCGGTTTTTTGGATAATGAACGCTGTTTGCCGTTATTACAATTTTAGATACATTTGTATGAATAACTATCAGAATTATGGCACGATTTGGAAGGATTGATGTAGTACTTAAGATGAAGGAGACGGGTATTATCCCGGTCTTTTATCACAAGGATCCCGAAATATGCAGGCAGGTAATCAAAGCCTGTTATGCGGGAGGTGTAAAAATCTTTGAGTTTACCAACAGGGGCGATTATGCCCATGAACTCTTCAGCGACCTGAATAAATATGCTGAGAAAGAGTTTCCTACTCTGATAATGGGAGCTGGTTCAATTGTTGATGCCGGAACTGCTTCCCTGTATATTCAGCTTGGTGCCAATTTTATTGTTTCCCCCATTCTTAATCCCGAGATGGCAAGAACCTGCAACAGAAGAAAAATATTGTGGTCGCCCGGGTGCGGATCACTTTCAGAGATAAACCAGGCTGAAGAGCTCGGGGCTGAAATTATTAAGATTTTCCCCGGATCGTCAGTTGGCGGACCTGAATTTGTCAAATCAATTAAAGGCCCCTGCCCCTGGACAAGCATAATGCCTACCGGAGGTGTTGAACCTACCCTCGAAAACCTGCGTGAATGGTTCGAAGCGGGTGTTACCTGTGTCGGCATAGGGTCAAATCTGATCACGAAAGAGTTTGTCCGGGAAAAAGACTGGGAGGGTCTGGCAAAAAGAGTAGCAGGGGCTATAAAAATTGCAAAAATGTTCCGTAAAATTTAAGCACCACAATAAACCAAAAACTCTGCAGTCACGATTTTACTCCCCCGGAGCACGGTATAGTTCAATATTTGAAATAAGAGGAGATGCTTTCGACCTGTCTACTGTAACTCTTAGCTGGCTGGTTTTCACTGCGGGAAACTTGCGGATCACTTTATAACCTATGGTTGTGCCCTCTACCAGTTGTTTCCATGTACCATCAACAAATGCTTCAACCCTAAATTCCTGAACTCTCTGCCCAAGTTTTATGTATTCCTGGAGAAGGATCCTGTTGACTTCCGTTTCTGATCCGAGGTCAATTGTTATGCTTCCTGATGTAATATCATCAGGGGTAGACCAATAGGTCTCCTTATTCCCGTCATTAACATTCAGGGCTCTGTATTCTTTGCCCCTCGCTACTGATGAGGATGTCTTTTTTCCCTTTGCCAGTTCAACGGCAAACTCCTTCTCACGAAGTTCGCGGAATGCCAGAAGTGAGTTAACATCATTCTCATGCAGCAGGCCCCTTCTGTCGGGTGGTATGTTCAGCAGAAGATTGCTGTTCCTTCCAACTGATGAATAGTACAGTTCCATAAGATTTTCGGGAGATCTCACCATTGAATCCTGTGACTCATGATAAAACCAGCCCCTGCGAATTGAAACATCAACCTCTGCAGGCACCCAGTAATTTCCATCTTCATGTCCTGCACCGAGGATCTTTGCAAAATCACCTCCCGGATACATTTCATCTTTATTAAGAAGGCACCAGTTTGTGAGACTGCCCATCCCTCTTTCGTTTCCCACCCAACGCACATCGGGACCGGCATCACTGAACATTACGGCTGATGGTTGCAACTCTCTGACTATCTCATGTGTATTTGGCCAATCATAATAAGTCCGGTTATCTATCCTTCTTATTTCCCTTGCACCGCCGTAATATCCGTCGCCACCGTTTGCACCGTCGAACCAAACCTCGAAAATATCGCCATAGCCGGTCAGAAGTTCCCTGAGCTGGTTCCTGTAATAAACAAGGTATTCAGGAGTGCCATAAACTGATGAGTTCCTGTCCCAGGGCGAAAGATAGACCCCCATTTTGAGCCCATACTCATCGCATGCCTGCCTTAAATCTCTCAGGACATCACCTTTTCCATCTTTCCATGGAGAGTTCCTTACCGAATGCTCAGTGTAGGCTGAAGGCCAAAGGCAGAAGCCGTCGTGATGTTTTGCAGTGATAATGATTCCCTTCATACCTGCATCTTTTGCAGTCTTTGCCCACTGCCTGCAATCAAGAGCCAGTGGATCAAAAATAGATTCTTTCTCGTCTCCGTAACCCCACTCCTTATCTGTGAAAGTATTAACAGTAAAGTGAACAAACATATAATACTCGAGTTCATGCCAGGCCAGCTGGCGTTCGGAGGGCAGAGGACCGAAAGGTTCCGGAGGTAAAATCCGGGCACATGACAACAGAAACAATACAGGAACAATAAGTAAAAACTTCTTTTTCATTTTATTAAGATATTTGAAAACCTCCAGGTAAATCAATTTGAGAGATCTTTTATCCTTATGTTTTTAAATTTAACCACCGACCCATGTCCCAGAAAACCTATGTGTCCGGTTTTACTTTTTAGTCCGGGATGATCATTATGATCCATAGTTCCGTTATCCCTCGGACCGGCTATATCACCGTCGACAATGACAGTCCCGTTAAGTGTGATCTTTATTTGTGTCCCTTTAACATATACCTCCTGGTAGTTCCATTCTCCAACCGGTTTAAGATAATCACGTTTTGCCGGGATAACCCCATAAACTGAACCATGGTACTGATAAGGCTGGAGAGTAGCATAAACCGGGGCAGTATTATCCAGTATCTGCAATTCCATTCCTGCATATGCAGCATCACCTGTAAGGGGAGTTCTGATACCCAGACCATTATTTGCAGCAGGCGTAAGAAGAAATTCAAACCTGAAAATAAAATCG
>Ga0105103_10001709_pt1 | contig 11819 bp, 11 predicted proteins | sample PPLLaktember2015_2_FD_79107 | JGI IMG/M metagenome (GOLD analysis project Ga0105103, IMG submission 79107) | Freshwater sediment microbial communities from Prairie Pothole Lake near Jamestown, North Dakota, USA - PPLs Lake P7 Core (6) Depth... | ecosystem: Environmental > Aquatic > Freshwater >...
GCGCCGGGGACATTGCCCTTCACCAGCAGCAGGTTGTTCTCGGTGTCGATCTTCAGCACCTTCAGGTTGAGCACCGTCACGCGGTCCACACCCATGTGCCCGTGCGCGCGCATGCCCGGCATGACTCGCGACGGATACGAGGAGGCGCCAATCGAGCCCGGCGCGCGATGGAACATCGAGCCGTGCGACTTGTCGCCGCCCGCGAAGTGGTGGCGCTTGACGACGCCCTGGAAGCCGTGGCCCTTGCTGGTGCCGACGACGTCCACGCGCTCGCCCTGGTTGAAAATCGAGACCAGCACCTGCGCCCCAGGGGTCGGGGCTTCCGCCCCCTTGGCCACACCCACCTCGCGCCGCACGCGGGTCGGCGGCACATTGGCCTTCTTGTAGTGGCCGGCCGTGGGCTTGTTGGCCTTGTACTTCTTGCCTTCCACGAAACCGATCTGCACGGCCTCGTAGCCGTCGCTCTGGGCGGTCTTCGCCTGAACGACGACGCACGGTCCTGCCTTGATCACGGTCGCCGGTTCCAGCGTCCCGTCCTCGAGGAAGAGCTGCGTCATTCCGACTTTTCTGCCGATGATTCCAGTCACCATGTCGGTCCCCGAGCCTTACTTGCCGTGTTCCTTGCCGAACGCCTTGATCTCGACGTCGACGCCCGCCGGCAGGTCCAGCTTCATGAGCGCGTCCACCGTCTGCGGCGTCGGCTCGAAGATGTCGATCAGCCGCTTGTGCGTGCGGATCTCGAACTGCTCGCGCGACTTCTTGTCGACGTGCGGCGAACGCAGCACCGTCCACTTGTTGATCTCGGTCGGCAGCGGAATCGGCCCCGCGAGGCGGGCACCGGTGCGCTTGGCCGTCTCGACGATCTCGCCCGTGCTCTGGTCGAGCACACGGGCGTCGTAGGCCTTGAGGCGAATGCGAATCTTGTCTCCGAGCATCGTCTGATCCTTACTTCGTTCCCTGAACCCGAGCGATGACCTCTTCGCTCACGTTGTTCGGCGCCTGCTCGTAGCGATCGAAATGCATCGAGTAGGTGGCGCGTCCCTGCGTCCGCGAACGGAGGTCCGTCGCGTAACCAAACATGTCACTGAGCGGCACCCGCGCCGAGATGATCTCGGTGCCGCCACGGTTCTCCTGGGACTGAATCCGGCCGCGGCGCGACGCCAGGTTCCCCATCACGTCGCCCAGGTAGTCCTTCGGACAGACCACCTCGACGCGCATGATCGGCTCCATCAGCACCGGCTTGGCCTTCTTCGCGGCATCCTGGAATGCCATCGAGCCGGCAATCTTGAACGCCATTTCCGAGGAGTCGACGTCGTGGTACGAGCCGTCATAGAGCTCGATCCGGACGTCGTCGATGGGATAGCCCGCCAGGATGCCGCGCGTGAGGGCTTCCTTGATGCCTTCGTCGATCGGCTTGATGTACTCGCGGGGAATCGACCCACCCGTGGTTTCGTTCTCGAACTGGTAGCCGGTGCCCGGCGGCAGCGGCACGAGACGAATCTTGGCGTGCCCGTACTGACCGCGGCCACCGGTCTGGCGGATGAACCGGCCGTCGCCTTCGGCCGCCTGCGTCAGGGTTTCCTTGTAGGCCACCTGCGGCTTGCCGACCGTGGCCTCGACGCCGAACTCGCGCTTCAGCCGGTCGACGATGATCTCGAGGTGCAGCTCGCCCATGCCGGCGATGACGACCTGACCGGTCTGCTCGTCGGTGCGGACGCGGAACGTCGGGTCCTCGCCCATCAGCTTGCTCATGCCCTGGCCGAGCTTCTCCTGGTCGGCCTTGGTCTTCGGCTCGATCGCGAGCGAGATGACCGGTTCCGGGAAGTCCATCGACTCGAGCAGCACCGGCTTCTTCTCGTCGCACAGCGTGTCGCCAGTCGTCACCGACTTGAGGCCGACCGCGGCGGCGATGTCGCCCGCGTTGACTTCCTTGATTTCCTCACGCTTGTTGGCGTGCATCTTCAGCAGGCGGCCGACGCGCTCGGTCTTGCCCTTGGTGCTGTTGAGCACCGAGGAGCCGGCGATGAGCGTACCCGAGTAGACGCGGAAGAACGTGAGCTGGCCGACGAACGGGTCGGTCATGATCTTGAACGCCAGGGCCGAGAACGGCGCCTTGTCGTCGGCCTTGCGCTCGACCAGCGCCTCGGGATCCTTGCTGTCCGGGTCGGAGCCCGAGACCGCCGGGATGTCGAGGGGCGAGGGCAGGAAGTCGACCACGGCGTCGAGCATGGGCTGGACGCCCTTGTTCTTGAACGCCGAACCGCAGATGACGGGCACGAACGGCGCGTCTTCCTTGCGCACCGACTCGATGCAGCGCTTGCGCAGCGCCGCCTTGATTTCGGCCACCGAGATCGCCTCGCCGGCCAGGTACTTCTCGAGCAGCTTGTCGTCGGCCTCGCTGACCTTCTCGATCAGGGTTTCGCGGTAGGCCTGGGCCTCGGCCATCATGTCGGCCGGAATTTCGCCGACGATGTAGTCGGCGCCCATCGTCTCGTCCTTGTAGGTGATCGACCGCATGCCGATGAGGTCGACCACGCCGAGGAACTTGTCTTCCGCGCCGATCGGGATCTGGATGGCCACCGCGTTGCCCTGCAGCTTCGACCCGATCTGCTCGAGGCAGGTCTTGAAGTCGGCGCCGATGCGGTCCATCTTGTTCACGAAGCAGATGCGCGGCACGCGGTACTTGTCCGCCTGGCGCCACACCGTCTCGGACTGGGGCTCCACGCCCGACACCGCATCGAACACCGCGACCGCGCCATCGAGCACGCGCAGCGACCGCTCGACTTCGACGGTGAAGTCGACGTGGCCCGGGGTGTCGATGATGTTGATGCGGTGGTCGGCCCAGAAACAGGTCGTCGCGGCCGACGTGATCGTGATGCCGCGCTCCTGCTCCTGCTCCATCCAGTCCATCACCGCGGTGCCTTCGTGCACTTCGCCGATCTTGTAGGTGATGCCCGTGTAGAAGAGGATCCGTTCAGTCGTGGTCGTCTTCCCGGCATCAATGTGGGCCATGATGCCGATGTTCCGGGTGCGTTCGAGCGGTGCCTGTCGAGCCATGACGTCGGGAAACCTGCTGGTTCAGAGTTCAGAGTTCAGAGTTCAGAGCGCAAAGTTGAGCGGACCGCGACTACCAGCGGTAGTGGGCGAAAGCCTTGTTGGCCTCGGCCATGCGGTGCGTGTCTTCTCGCTTCTTCACCGCGCCGCCGCGCAGGTTGGCCGCGTCGAGCAGCTCGTTGGCCAGCTTCTCCTGCATCGTCTTGCCGTCGCCGCGCGAGCGCGCGTAGCTGACCAGCCAGCGGATGCTGAGCGAGAGGCGGCGGTTCGGGTTCACTTCGATGGGCACCTGGTAGTTCGAGCCGCCCACGCGCCGCGACTTCACTTCGAGCGACGGCTTGACGTTATCCACGGCCTTCTTGAAGACCTTGACCGGATCGTCGCCAGAGCGCTCCTTGATGATGTCGAAGCTCTGATAGAGGATGCGCTGGGCCGTCGAGCGACGCCCCGCCAGCATGATGGTGTTGATGAACTTGGTCACCAGCGGGCTGCCGTAGAGGGCATCCGGAGCCAGTTCACGCTTTGCAATTACTCGTCTACGCGGCATCTGTCTCTTCCTTGCGGCTTACGACTTCGGGCGCTTGGCGCCGTACTTCGATCGACCCTGCTTGCGACCCTGGACGCCGACGGCGTCGAGCGTGCCGCGCACCACGTGGTAGCGCACACCCGGGAGGTCCTTCACACGGCCACCGCGCACGAGCACGAGCGAGTGCTCCTGCAGGTTGTGCCCGACGCCCGGAATGTAGGTCGTGACCTCAATCTGGTTCGTGAGTCGGACACGCGCCACCTTGCGGAGAGCCGAGTTCGGCTTCTTCGGGGTCTGCGTGAACACGCGCACGCAGACGCCACGCTTCTGCGGGCTGTCCTGCAGCGCCGGACTCTTGGTCTTCCACACAATCGCTTCACGTCCCTTACGGACGAGCTGACTGATCGTCGGCACGCTTCGCTCCACTCCAAGCGACAAAATCACCCACGGCCACCGTGAGGCAGCTGTGGCGCCTGAGGCCTGGAGATCCTTGCGGACCTGGCACCTCGGGCAAAAAAACCCTAGAACTTTTTGGTGTCTTCGGCATCGGCGGACGCTCCGGCTGGACGGCGTCACGATGCAATTGAGACTAGATAGGGTGTCCTAGTCTCACGAGAACCTGACGAGCATACCACGCCCCCGTTGGGCTGTGCAAGGCTCGTCCACACTTTGCCTTTTCGCCGGGTCTTGCCTTTTGCCTGGCGGAAACGACCGGGGCGAATGCCACGGGCATTCAGGCCATTCCGCCGTTAAGATGGCGCCCAGCTCGGCACCTGGACCCGCGCCATCCGGGAACCGATGCCCAGAAAGGGTATCACCGTCGTGATCAATCGATTCCGCTGTTCAGTATACGTGCTGGCACTGGCGCTGCCTACCGCCGTTCTGGCCCAGGACGCCCGTCCGCCCCGTCCGCCAGAGAACCTCAAGGTCCTGACGGAGCTGCAGGGCCCCGCTTTGCGGGCCGAGATGCAGCGCATCTCCGCTGCCCTCGGAGTGAAGTGCGATCACTGCCACGTCCAGGGCAACTTCGCCAGCGACGAGAAGAGCCCCAAGCGCACCGCCCGCCGCATGATCGAGATGACCAGGGGCCTCAATGCGCAGTTCTTCCCGAAACACCAGGTGAAGGAGGGGGAATCGGTGCTCGGCCGCGTCACCTGCTACACCTGCCACCAGGGCGCGGAGGAGCCGAAGGCGGCCCCGCCGCAAGCCGCGCCGCAGTAGCGCCTTACTTCCGGGTGGCGAGGTAGTCGGCCAGCGCCTCGATCTGGGCGCCGGTGAGCTTGTCCTTGAAAGACGGCATCGACGACTCGCCGTAGACCATCGACGCATCCTCGATCACTTCCCGGATCCCCGCGGCGTCGCGCCGCTTGCCAATCTCGGTGAGGTCGGGACCGACCGTCCCGCCCTCGCCGGAAATCTTGTGACACACCACGCAGGTGCTCGCGTATGTCATCGCCGCGAGCCGGAGGGATGGCTCGAGGGCCGGTGGCTCGATGCCGGCATGGCTCCGGCGCAGATAGGCCACCACCGCCTGGGCGCCGAACCGGCCCATCGCGCTCCGCGGCGCGCGGTCGTCCGCGGTTCGCACGCCCGGGGCAATCGCCACCGGATCGATCATGTGATTCAACAGCCACTCCTCGTCGCGCCGCAGCCCGGTCGACTCGAGCGGCGCGGCCGGCCCGCCGGACACGTGGCAGCGCTTGCACGCGCTGTTCTCGCCGGTGGCCAGTTCGAGCCCGGCGATCGGCAGCAGCCCCCAGTCCTCGGCCTTCTTCCCCTCAGGGCGATCCTGCAGCCCCAGCACTGTGAGCGTCACAACGCCCGCCACGAGCACCACCATGCCGAAGGTGAACGGCAGGCGCTCGCGGCCCCACGGACGACGCTCGCCGCGGCGATCGAGAAACGGCAGCAACGCGAGGAACCCCACCGCGAGACCAGGCAGCAGCTGCGTGGCCACCGGCTCCAGCGGACCGGGGAAGTACTTCAGCAACTGGAAGAGGGACAGGAAGTACCACTCGGGCCGCGGGATGTAGCTGGCGTCGGCGGGATTGGCCACTTCGTCGAGCGGCGCGCGCACCAGGTAGGCCAGCGCGATCAGCGACGCGAAGACGATGGCCATGACCACCGTGTCCTTCATCACGTGCCACGGGAAGAACGACGTGGCGGGGCCGCTGCTCCGGCGCAGCGGCCCGGAGATCCCGTGACGACGCATCAGGAACAGGTGCGCGACCACGAAGGTCACGAGGATCGATGGCAGGAGGAACACGTGCGCCGCATACCACCGTCCCAGCGTGAGTGCGCCCAGTTCCGGACCGCCGCGCAACAGGTTGGCGATGAACTCACCGGCGAACGGGGTGCTGCGCGCCACGTTGACGGTGACGGTCGTCGCCCAGTACGCCTTCTGATCCCACGGCAGCAGATAGCCACTGAGGGAGAACGCGAGAATCACCAGCAGCGACACCAGGCCCGTCAGCCACGTCACCTCACGCGGCGCCTTGTAGGCGGCATGCGTGAACACGCGCAGCATGTGCACCGAGGTGGCGACGACGAGGAAGCTGGCGCCCCAGACGTGCAACCCGCGCACCATCCACCCCATGGGCAGGCTGCGCATCACGTACTGCACGCTGTCGTAGGCCAGCGCCGGCGACGGCACGTAGTACATCGCGAGCACCACGCCCGAGAGGAACTGCACGCCGAGCAGCAGCGTAATCACGCTGCCGGTCGTGAACGCCCAGCCCGTTCCCTGCGGCAGGCGCTCGTCGAGGAGATGCGCGAGACCGGCGCGATATCCGGTCCGCGAATCGAACCAGTCGAGAAGCCGTGTCAACACGGCCTACACCTGCACCAGCACTCGAGTGCCGTCGATGCGGGTGGGCAGTTCGTCGAGCGCGTGCGGCGGAGGGCCGGCCACGACGCGCCCGGTGACGTCATACGCGCCGCCATGGCACGGGCACTCGATCTGCCCCAGTTCCGCGTTGAAGCGCGTGCGGCAGCCGAGGTGCGTGCACGTCGAATCGATGGCCCGCACCTGATCGCCCGACTTGACGAGGAAGACGACGCGGCGATCGACCACTTCGGTCGCACCGTCCTGACGCGCCACGCGCAGCGTGACGGCCACGGGCTCGCCTTCTCTCAGGGCCGAGGTGTTGCCGGCGCTCAGCCACAGCCGCTCGCGCCGGGCGAGGCTGGGGGCGAGCACGGCGCTGCCGAGAATGAACGTCAGGGTGGCGCCGATCGTGGCATGCACGCCCTGGATGACCCGCACGAGAAACGCACGTCTTGGATTCACAGGCGCATCTGGCGTCGGCGCCGACTGGTCGAGCATGGGGACCCTCCGATGGGTACAGTGAGCGGGGCCGCCGGCGCAGACGGGTAACGCTCGTAAGGGTTGCAGTATATGCAGCGCCTCTCGCCGCAGTCGTCATTTGTTGTCACAGTCCGTCGGGTGATGTCTCCTGCCCTATAGTGAAAGAGTGACCACGATTCAGCCTCCCCGCGTGTCGCTCATCGTCGGCAACGGCGATGAGAGCGACAACGCCGCGCGTGCCGAAGCGGAGCGCATGGCCGCCGTGCACGCGGACGGGCGGATCGTCACGGCCGCACCCGCCGAACACTGGCCGTTCCTGCGCACGTTCGTCCCGCCGTTGCCACCAGGCCCGATCGTCGTGCTGGCGGAGCGGGCCGACCGCGCCTGCGACCAGCGGCAGACCGGGAACACCAGGCTCGTCACGACGCAGGCGCAGTATCTGTTCACCGAGTGGGAGGCGGCGCTCGCGGCACACGGCAATGCCTGGCTCGTGGCCAGCGCTCGCCACGATGTCGTCAGCCGCCATGCCGAAGACGTCCTGCAGCGGCGCGGGGTCTTCGCCAGGGTGCGGGTGGAGGTGGGCTCCGCGGCCGCGTCCGCCTCAGACGAAGCGCCCGAGCAACCGGAGTCGGTGCCCGGCCTGCTGGCACGAGCGTTCCGTGCGCCCGACCCCGCCGATCGCCTGAGGATGGCGGTGGCCGCGCTGGAACACGGCCGAACCCCCGCAGCTCTCGTGGCCACGGCCAGCGTGTGTCAGGAGGTGAACGACCTCGCGAGCGCCGCACGCGATCTGGACGAGGCGATTACCACGGCTCCCGACTGGGCCGCCGCTCGATTCGAGCGCGGCAAAGTGTGGCTGCGCCTCGACAATATGGAGGAGGCTGCGCGATCGTTCCAGGCAGCGGCCGAACGGCTGCCGGCGTTCGGCGGTGCATGGGGCAACCTCGGGGCCACGCTCGGCGAACTGGATCGCACGGCCGAGGCACTGGCCGCCTTCGAGCGTCTGCTGGCGCTGGATGCCAACAGCCCGCAAGCGGTGAACAACATCGGTGTCGTCACGCGCGAGCTCGGACGCCTGGGCGAATCCGAGGCCGCGTTCCGGCGCGTCATCGAACTCGAGCCGAATCTCGCGTTTGGCTATTACAATCTGGGGCACACGCTGTTCCTGCAAGGGCGCTACCACGCGGCGGCGAGCGCCTACGCGCAGGGCCAGACCCGGGATCCCGAGCGGAACCCCGTGCAGGGAACCCGGCTCGCGATGTGTCTCGTGGCCACGGGCGACGCTCCGGGCGCGCTCTCGGAACTGCAGCGGGCCACGGGCGCGATGCCGCGAGACTACCGAAAGCAGTTGCTCGCCGACACGAGCGCGATTCTCTGGGCGCTGGTGACCCAGAAACCTGATCTGGCCGGCTGGCAACCGGTGAACGACTGGTTGCGTGGCGAGCTGGCGAAACTCGCCTGAAGGAGGCGCATGAGCAGCGGCACGCGTCCCAATCCCCTCGGCCATCTCCTGTACGACCGTGGCCTGCGCCTGGCGGCGGGGCTGGCCGTGGTGGTCGCGATTCCGGTCGCCGTCCTGTTCTATTTCCAGTACCGCTCCCTCGCCGATCTCGAAGCGACCTCGGCGGTGGTGCTGCGCCAGCTCAGCAGCGACACTGCGGACAGCGTGGCCAAGACGGTTGAAGAGTCGCTGAAGCGCCCCCACATCAGCGTCCTGCTGGCGGTCCCGCAGGCGCGCATGGAGCCGCCCGACACCGCCTTCATCGCGCCGGTGCTCACCGAAGGCCTGCTGGAAAGCCCGTTCATCGACGAGTTCTATGTCTGGTCGGCCGATCCGTCGCCCAACGGCCTCGGCGGCCGCTGGCTGGTGTTCGATCGCGCCAGCGCCACGCAGAACGGGCCGGCGGTCAGCCGGTTCCACGAGGACGCCGAGGTGCGGGAGCGGCTGCTGCCCAAGTTCCAGCAGATGTCCTCGCTGCGCAGAGCGATCGTCGCGTTCCCCGATACGGTCCACGGCCGTCCGTACTACATCCAGGCACAGCTCCGGTGGGCGTCACCGGCGCGCGATCGGCTGACCAGCCTGATGGCGTTCGCGGTGGATGCCGAGCGGATTCGCCGCGAGTTCTTTCCGTCGCTCGTCGCCACCCGCGTTTCGCTGCTGCAGCAGCCAACCGGCTTCCCACCGCTCGGCGTCACCCTCGAAGACGATCAGGGCCGCGTCGTCGTGTCGGCTCACGGCGAGGGCGAAGTGGCGGTGGACGAACGCACGTTCCCGCTGGTGTTCTTCGACAAGGAGCTGCTCGAGTTCGCCGCGCCGTACGAGGCGCGCCGGGAGACCTGGCGCCTGCACACCAGCTACGGCCCGTCCACGATCCCCGAGATCGTCAGCGCCAATACCAGGCCGCAGCTCGCCCTCATGCTGCTCGTGGCGGCGGTGATGGGCATCGGCGTCTTCCTCATCGCCGGCGCGGCGGCGCGCGAGGTGAGGCTGGCCGAGCTGAAGTCCAACTTCGTCGCCTCGGTGTCACACGACCTGAAGACCCCGCTCGCGCTGATCCAGCTGTTCGCCGAAACCCTGGAGCTCGGACGCGCGCGCAGCACCGATCGCGCGCAGGAGTACTACCGCATCATCAACGGCGAAGCCAAGAAGCTGACGCGCCTGATCGAGAACATCCTCGACTTCTCGCGGATGGAAGCGGGGCTCCGCCCCTACAGTCTGGCCCCCGCCGACATCGGCCAGCTGGTGCGCCATGTGGTGACGTTGATGGAGCCGCAGTTCACACAGGGACAGTTCACGGTGCAGTGCCACGTCGCGCCGGGCCTGCCCAGCGTCGGCGCCGATGTCGTTGCCGCGGAGCGGGCGGTTGAAAACCTCCTGGCCAATGCGCTGAAGTACTCGGGCGACTCGCGCGCGATCGAGGTCGACGTCTACGCCGAGCGCGGCGAGGTGGTCGTGCGCGTGCGCGACCACGGCATCGGCATTCCGCGCCGCGAGCAGCGCCGCATCTTCCGGAAGTTCTACCGCATTCACCAGGAGCTCGGCGGGGGCCCGCAGGGCACCGGCCTGGGACTGGCGATCGTGGATCACACCATGCGGGGCCATGGCGGATACGTCGGGGTCGAGAGCGAGCCCGGCCAGGGCAGCACGTTCACGCTGCATTTCCCGGCGCTCGCGCAGGCGGAGTTTGAGGGAGTCGTTGATGAAGCGCATTCTGGTGATCGAGGACGAGCCGCAGATGTTGCTCGGCCTGCGTGACAATCTGGAGCTCGAAGGCTACGAGGTGCAGACCGCCGCGGACGGCGAGGAAGGCCTGGCGAAAGCGGCCACCTTCGCGCCCGACCTGGTGATTCTCGACATCATGCTGCCCAAGAAGAACGGGTTCGACGTCTGCCGCGAGCTGCGGGCGCGCTCGAACAGCACGCCGGTCGTGATGCTCACCGCCCGCTCGGCCGAGACCGACAAGGTGCTCGGGCTGGAGCTCGGCGCCGACGATTACGTCACCAAGCCGTTCTCCATCACCGAGCTGCTGGCCCGGGTCCGCGCCGTGCTGCGCCGGACCGCGTCGCACAAGCCGGCCACCGATTCGGTCCGGATCGGCGACATCGAGGTGGATTTCAAGCTGCACCAGGCCCGCCGTGGCCGGGCCCGCATCGAGTTCACCGCCCGGGAGTTCGAACTGCTCCGCTACTTCGTGCAGCACACGGGACAGGTGGTCACCCGCGAGCAGATCCTGAACGAGGTCTGGGGCTACGAGGAGTTCCCCACCACCCGCACCATCGACAACTTCGTGGCCAAGCTCCGGCAGAAGATCGAACGCTCGCCCCATGCCCCGGAGCACATCCTCACAATTCACGGTTCCGGCTACAAATTCGTCGGGTAGAATCGGCACATCCATGGACGCCAAGACGCTTCTGCTCGCCGGACTCATCATCATCGCGGTGGGTTTCCTCACGTTCTGGTACATCACGGTGACGCGCCGCCGCGCACAGCTCGGGGCCGCCGCCCCGGACGTGACGCCGACGGCGCTGGCGACCGGCATCGGGTTCGTGGCGAATTTCTTCGACACGCTGGGGATCGGCTCCTATGCCACCAGCACGTCGATGCTCCGCCTCTGGAAGGTCATCCCCGACGAGAAGATTCCCGGCACCCTCAATGTCGGCTACGTGCTCCCGACGGTGGTGCAGGCACTGATCTACATCACGATCGTCGAGGTGGAGTTCGCGACCCTGTCGATCATCATCCTGGGCGCCGTGATCGGCGCGTGGCTCGGCGCCGGCGTGGTCGCCGGGTTGCCTCGTCGGGGCGTGCAGATCGGCATGGGCACCGCGCTGTTCGGCGCCGCGGCGCTGATGCTGGCGTCGCTGCTCGGAATCGGGCCGCCCCCTGGGGTGGCGCTCGGCCTGGCGGGCGCCAAGCTCGGTCTCGCCTTCGGTATCTCGATGGTCCTCGGCGCGCTGATGATGCTGGGCATCGGCTACTACGCGCCGTGCCTGATCATGATCAGCCTGCTCGGGATGAACCCGACGGCCGCCTATCCCATCATGATGGGCGCCTGCGCCTTCCTGATGCCGGCGGGCAGCGTGCAGTTCGTGCGCAAGGAGAAGTACGACCTGCGGACCGCGATCGGCTTCACGCTCGGCGGGCCGGGCGCCGTACTCATCGCGGCCTTCATCGTCAAGTCGCTGCCGCTCGATACGGTGCGCTGGCTCGTCGTCGCCGTCGTCCTCTATACCGCCACCGGCATGCTTCGCACCGCGTTCGCGGAACGCGCCAGCGTGGCCAAGCCCGGTATGGCTCAGGCCTAGTATCAGAGGGGCCGACCCGTGCCGGCCGGCCCCCTGTTCACCAAGGCGTTCATGCGTTTCGCCGCCCTCGCCTTCCTCCTCCTCGCGGCCGTCGCCGCCTCGGCCCAGGCGCCGATTCGTCCCAGC
>Ga0105103_10001710_pt1 | contig 11816 bp, 7 predicted proteins | sample PPLLaktember2015_2_FD_79107 | JGI IMG/M metagenome (GOLD analysis project Ga0105103, IMG submission 79107) | Freshwater sediment microbial communities from Prairie Pothole Lake near Jamestown, North Dakota, USA - PPLs Lake P7 Core (6) Depth... | ecosystem: Environmental > Aquatic > Freshwater >...
GCGCGTGCTCTTCGATCAGCGTGCGAACGTGCAGCCAGCCCCAGCGGCCCACCGCGAGGCTGAAGTCGCGATCCGCGCGCCAGCCCTCGTCGACGTCGACCAGCGGTGCGGGCCGCGCGGCGCGGATGAGCCCGATGATCTCCGTGAGCAGCTCGCTGTGCGCCACCCAGGTTTCACTCCAGAACGAGCGCTCCTCGCTGCGGCCGACGGCCAGGCGGGCCGCCCGCAGCACGTCGCCCGCCCGGGGGAACGGCACCTTCCACGGGCGCCGGGTCATGTGCTCCGGCGCCGCCGCGTGCGGCATCGACGACATGCCGCGAATGCGGCCCCACACACGCGACAGGGGGTGAATGAGGTGCAGCCACGCAATCACCGCGCGGTAGATCAGCCGGCTCTGCCAGGCCGGGCTGGCGCCGATGCGCGGCAGCCCATGGAGATCGGAGTGTCGCGCGAACTGAAGGCACCGAACGATCGTGGTCGCCCATCCGGCCAGGCCCAGCAGCATCAGGACGATCCACACCCCCGCGGTCTCGACCAGCAGGGCGGCCCCGCCCACCACCGCGAGCGCCAGCGACACGATCATCCACAACGGCGTATGCGGCAGGTACTCCAGCCGCAACGGGTCGTGGTGGTAGATGGAGGGGAACGCGGCGGTGCCCCACACCCCTGTGTTGATCCGTTTGCCGCTCAGCGACCGGAGGAACGGCAGGGGGCTGTAAATGTGTCCACGCCACATCATCTGCCCGCGCACGAACTTCTCCGGATGATGCGCGTCGAGCCAGGTCTCGCCTTCGCCGTACCCCACCTGCTGCCGCCAGTAGGCCGACACCGTGGCGCGGTGGTGGTGCCACACCAGTGCCGAAGGTGCAAACCCGACGCGCAGCCCACGGGCCTGCAGGCGCCAGCAGATGTCGACGTCGTCGCCCGCGCGAAGGTATGCGGGGTTGAAGCCGCCGATGGACTGCAGGGCCTCACGGCGGAACGCCATGTTGCAGCCGGGCACGTGCTCCGCGACGCGGTCGTCGAGCAGCACGTGCGTCGGACCGCCCGGCGCCCGCGCCACGCATTGCGCCACCCAGTCGTCGTCTGGCGGTACGATGTTCGGGCCGCCCGATCCCACGAACGACCCGGACAGGATCGGCTGCACCAGATAGGTGAGCCAGTCGGGATCGACCCGCACGTCCGCGTCCGTGTAGGCGACGATCTCGCCCGTCGCGTGGGCCAGCCCCACGTTACGAGCGGCGCTGAGGCCGCCGTTGGGGATGTCGATCACACGTGCCGCACGGTACCGCCTGGCGATGAGGCCCGTCGAGTCCTTCGAGCCGTCGTTGACGATGATCAGCTCGACGTTCGGGTAGGTCAGGGCGGTCAGCGACGCCACGCACTCGTCGATGGTGTCCGCGGCGTTGTAGGCGCAGACCACCACCGACACTTTCGGCCAGCGGGCGCGGGCATCGGACGTGAACGGCGCCTCGGCGAAGGCGCGGGCGACCACCGCCAGCGCCGGTTTCGGTCGGCGCTCCTTGTCGACCAGGCCGAACCGCCAGTCGTCCACCGAGTGCCCGCCTCGCCACCATTCGTCCGTCCAGGCAAAGGCGACGGCGCCGCAGGCGCCTTCCTCGAAGGCGGCGCGCACGTGCATCGCCGTGATGCCCGCCTGGCCGCCGAGGCCCTCACGCAAGCTGTCGGCGCCGGCCTCCGCCAGCAGGAACGGCTTGGCGCCCGCGACGTGCTGCAGGCGCGCGAGATAGGCGCGAAGGTCGGCTTCCGCGTGCAGGTAGACGTTGAAGCTGCACACGTCGTAGCAGCCCAGGTCCAGGTATTCGGTCGGCGGGAAGTTGACGTAGGTGAGGAGGCTGTCGGGCGCGGCCTGCTTGCCAGCGTTGTAGAGATCGCGCAGAAAGCGCTCGATGCGGGCCTGGCCGTGCCAGCGGACCACCGACGCCGGAATCTCGTTACCGACGGCGAACATCAACACCGCCGGGTGCGATCCCAGCGCGCGCACGGTCGAGGCGATCTGCTGGCGGATGCCGCGCGTCAGCCGCCGGTCGCCAAGGAACGCCACGTGTTGCGTCCACGGCACGCCGACCATCACGCGCAGGCCGTGGCGCATGGCGGTGTCGAGCAACGCCAACTCGGGCACCGTATACACGCGGACCGTATTGAGACCCGCCTGAGCCATCAGGCGGAAGTCCTCATCGATCTGTTCCAGAGGGGGGTACTGCCCGCCGGTCTGATCGGGCGCGAACGTGCCGTAGGTAACGCCCTTGACGAGGTAGCGGCGGCCATCGACCTCGAGGAACTTGCCATTCACGCGCGGGCCGACCGGCGCGGCGGTCTTCATGATGTGGGCGAGCAAATCGCCTCGGGGCGATGTCCCGTTGGCGCTGCGGTGCCTGGCAGATGGAGCAAGTTCATCCGTTGCAAAGACTTACATCGATTGTGGCTCCTGCCGTGTAGGTAGTCAAGGCAGCCCGTCCGAGGCTCACCCGGCTGGCGGAGCGGCCCGGCCCCTCTACAGTGGGCCACGGACGGGGAGGCCAATCGTTGCCACCGCCTCGCCGCTGCGCACCGACGGCCCGGCCAGCCCGTACATCACGTACCCGTCAAGGGGCGAAACGATGCGCTCCCGCTCGCGCCCGGCATAGTCGGTCACCACGCCAATCAGGTCGCCCGCACGCACCATCCGCCCCCGCGTCTCGACCGGAGTGAACATGCCGGTCGTCGTGGACGACGCGTCCGCCGTGCTGTCGAACCACCGCGTGTCGGCCCGCGGGGGCTCCGGCGCGCCGGGCTTCATCTTCAACACCCGCAACAGGTTGTCCACGCCGTTGACGATCGCGGTGACGAACGCCGCGTCACGCCTGCCGTTCTCGCCGACCTCGATCAGCACCGTTGGCTTCCCGTCCGCGACGGCCTGACGGTTGAGCGATCGACCGGAGTCGACCTGCGCCTGCGTCTCCATCGAATACTTGATGACGTTCCGGAGGCCGAACGCGAGGCCGATCTGGCGCGAGACTTCGTATTGCGCCGCCGCGAGCGGCCCCCCATAGATGCCGGCAAACGCCTCGAGCCACTCGGCGCCGTCTCCGGAGTGCAGTTCGACGTGCAGGTCCGAGCGCCGGATCACCTCGGTGGTGAGCGCCCATGCAATGCGCTCGGCCTGGGTGCCGTCGGCCAGGCCGGGAAACACGCGGTTCAGGTTCTTGCGATCGAACGGGTTCACGTAGGGCACCCGCTGTTCGAACGCGGCGACGTGGGCAAGGCGGACGAGGATGACCGTGCCGCTCAACTCGCGAGGGTCGATGCGTTCGAGGAGTTGCTGAGCCGCCAGGATCGGAGGGTACTCGTAGCCGTGCACACCGGCCGTCAGGGCGAGAGTCGGCCCGGTCGCGGCGCCGTGAAACACCGTCACTGGAATGTATGTCGCGGGATCCGAAGCGCCAGCCGGGACGGCCACGTCGATGTGCAACCGCTGCCCGGCAGGGACCGACTGTCCGGCAAGGACGAAGGGCGCACGCCCGGGCGCCTGCGCGCTCGTCGGCGCCGGAACCGCGATCGCGAGGGCCGAGGATCCCGTCACGGCGCTGAGCGCCATGACGGTGACGAGGCCTGACGCTGCGGGCGCGAGAAGTTGGCTGACCATCAGTCGATTGTGCCTGCAGTCGCGCCACGGGCGGCGTGCAGCCAGATGAATGGTCGTTTTCGACCGGTGAACGGACGAACGTGACTCAGAACCGCAGGCGCAGCCCGAACTGCCAGCTGCGCGCGTCACCCACCGCCGTCACCTGGTTGAAGGTGGGCGAGGGATTGGTCGGGTAGGCGCCGGTCCCGAAGTTGGTGTTCCGTGTGACCTCGTTCACCGCATTGGTGAGGTTGAACACCTCGGCCAGAGCCTCGAGACGCACCTCCCCCGCAAGCTTGAACGAGCGGCTCACGCGCAGGCTCATGCTGAAGAACTCGTCGCCCACGCCCGAATTCCGGGGGATGTACTCGCCATCCACAATCGGTCGGCCCGCCGTCCCCTGGATGGTGGTCACACCCGACGTGATGTTGAACGGCGCCGCGGAATAGGCCTGCAGCAGCGTGCTCAGCTGAAATCCGTGGCTCACCTTCTCCCACATCGTCGTCGCCGGCGCCATCGACGTGTTCACGCCGCCAGAGACGACGAACAGGTGTCGCCGGTCGTTGTCCGAACGGCCCCAATCCTTCGACAGGTCGTATGGATCGATTGGGCCGCTGAAGAAGAACTCCCCCACGTTGTTCTCCGACTTCGACAGCGTGTAGCTGACGCGGTAATAGCCCCACCGCGACGGACGCTGTGTCAGCGAGACGAGCAGGCCGTGATAGGTGGACTCGCCGGCCGAGGAGTACTGGCTGTTGTTGGCGTAGTCGGGAATGGGGCGGCAGCCATTGTTCGTGCCCGCCGGCACACACGAGGGCACGTTCTGGTTGATGGCCATCAGCAGGCCGAGGCCCCGGAGATACGAGTAGCCGACGCTGAGGGCGCCCTGACGACCCAGCTGACGCTCGATCTCGAGACTCGCCTGCCTCGAATAGGCGCTCTGGATGTCCCGCTGCATCGTCGTCAGGTTGACGAGCGTGACCAGCGGCACCGGTGCCGGAAGGATGCTGGGGAACTGCGGTGCGCCGCCCTGGCCTGGCGACAGGCTCAGGTTGACCTGCTGAAGATTGGCGAGGTCGGTGGTGTTGTTGGCCGAGAGCAGGCCATTGGCGAGGGCACGCAGCGGCACACGGTCGAAGAACAGCCCGGCGCTGCCGCGCACCACCAGGTTGCGCGCCTCGAACGGGGTCCAGGCGAAGCCGGCGCGTGGCGACAGGTTGTTGCGGTCCGTGTCGATGGTGTCGAGAAACTGCAGGTCGTATCGCAAGCCCAGGTTGAGCGTGAGACCCGGCGTGGCACTCCACTCGTCCTGGATGAAGAAGCCGGCGTTGGCGTTCCCCTGGCTGACCTCGGTTTCGCCGAAGGTCTGGGAGAACCCGGCGTTGTTGTAGGTGCCGGTCAGGAAGTTGGCGAGCGATGAGAAGGCGTAGGAACCCTGGACGGCGCGCGGAAACGTGATCAGATCGTCGTTGTAGATGAAGTCGACGCCGGTGCGCAGCGCATGTGCGCCGCGCTGCTGCGACACGTTGTTGGCGATCTGGAACATCCGGTTCAGCCGACCCTGGGGGCTCGAAGGGAAGGTCCCGAACGAGGCCACGCCGGCAATGCTCACCGCGGGACCGATCGGATCGGTGGGCAGCGCCAGCAGATCGCTGTTGGTGAACTGGGCCCGGGTCTCGTTGACCGTGCGGGCGCCCAGCGTGATCGTGTTGCTGAATGCGATCGCCTGATCGCGATTGTCAAGGCCGGCGGAGGCCGACGGCGCGCTCAGCCCGCCGGCCCCACGGGAATTCTCCGAGACCACGTCGTAGAGGCTGAAGCGGATGCTCATCTGGTCGCGCCCGTTGAAGGCGTGGTCGACCTTGCCGAGCAGGTTGAGGCTGTCGATCGGCTGGTCGAACAGGCCGGTGCTGATAAGCGAGCCCGGATATCCTACCGCCACGAGGCGCGCGTTGACGATGGCCACGTTGGGGTCGCTGATCGTCGCCAGCCCCGACTGGTCCAGCAGCCGCTGCTCGGCGTTGACGAAGTAGAACGTGCGGCCCCGCGCGATCGGCCCCCCGAGGCTCGCCCCGAACTGCTGCTGCGACATCGGCAGCGTCGTGCCCGAGAGCGCGTTGGCTGAGTTGAACGCGTCGTCCCTGAAGTAGCCATAGGCCGTCCCGCGCAGCTGGTTGGTGCCGCTGCGCGTGACCACATTCACGTAACCACCGAGCGCGCGCCCGAGTTCGGCCTGGCCGCCGGAGGTCACCACCTGGAACTGCTCGACGGCGTCGACGCCGTAGGGCAGGCCGCTCAGGCCGGCGGCGTCGTCGTTGGCGGACAAGCCATCGACGATGAAGCTGTTGGAGAGGTTGCGCTGGCTGCCCACCGACAGGCCCACACCCTGGACCGCTGACGTTTCGGCGAAGAGCTGGGTGCTGTTGATGTTCGGCGGCGCCACTGCCGGAGCAAGCACGGCGATATCGAGGAAGTTTCGGCCGTTGAGCGGCAGGTTGTTGATTTCCTGCTGTGGCACCGTGGTCGCCACCTGACTGCGGGCCGATTCGAGGACCGGCGCGTCGGCGCTCACGGTGACGGCGGTGGACACGCCTTCCACGGTCAGGCCGATGGGAATGTCAAAGGCCGAGCCCAGGGTCAGCGCCAGGCGCCGGGTGGCCGGGGCGAAGCCAGGCTGGGCGACGGAGAGTTCGTACGGGCCGACGCGGAGGTAGGGGAACCGATATCTCCCGGCCTCATCCGTGGTGGCCGATGCCGCCACGTCGGTGTCCGTCTGCCGCGCCGATACCACGGCACCGACCACGGCGGCGCCTTGCGGATCGGTCACACGCCCGCTGATACTCGCGTAGTTGATGGTTTCCTGGGCGAGGGCAACTGAAGCCCCTGAGAGAAGGGATACGGCGAGCAGGCAGCAAAGCGCCCGCATTGAAACGGTGGGGACCATCGCGACAGTCTAGGCAAAGTGTTTCAGTCCGCCGGTGTGGCGAATCGTCGCAGGAGCCCCCGCAGTCATCGGGCCCCGGGCTGGGAGCGGCGCCAGATCAGCCGACGACCGGATACCGGCGCAAGCGCGAGAGGCCGATCCAGCCCAGCGCCAGGGCGATAGCGGCCAGGCCGGCAACCGACGTCAGCACCCGCCCGGCCACCTCGCCGGTCGTCTCCTCTGCGAAGGCGAAGCGCGGCGTCGAGGCGAGGTCGGTGACGCTGGCCTTCCGGAAGATGAGCGGTGTGAAATAGGCGCGGCACGCCGCGTGGTATGCGGCGACCTGTGCCAGGAACCAACGATGCCGCGGGACGCCCGAGCCGGCGACGTCGTTGAGCGCGTCCTGCATCAGCACCGCCGGTGACAGGAACCGCAGGCGGTCGATCGTTGCCTGCTGCCCCGCAATCTGTTGGTCGTAGCGATCGACGATGGGCCGCACCCGCTTCTCGACATCGTCGTTGACGGCGATGCGGATGACGTTGAAGTCGTTCATCGCCTGCTCGGCGCCACCGACCGCCAGCTCAGGATGATCCTCGTAGTACCCGGCGAGCAGTGTCGAGCCCGCGGCATTCGCCTCGTCGGAGGCCACGCGCATCGCCTGCACCATCTCGACTCGTGACGGCACGGGATAGAGCGTGGTGACCGCCATGTTGAACAGCGACGGCAACAGCACGACGAGCACGAGCCAGGCGCCGGCCAGCAGCGTGGCGCTGGTGGCGGAGCTGGCACCGAGCGAGGCGACCAGGATCGCCAGCGCGAACCACAACGCGCCGTAGGCCGCCACCGCGGCCAGCCACAGCGCCAGCCGTGCCGCCACGCCCGGCGCGGCGAGACTGGTGCCGGTGGCGATGAGGGCGACCCCGGAGAACAACACCACGACGCGCACCAGCAGCAGCGCGCGCAGCACCACCTTGCCGGTGACCAGCGTCGCCAGAGACACCGGCTGGGACAGCGCCAGCGCCAGCGTGCCCTGCTCCTTCTCCGCCGACACCATGTTGTGGGTGATGGCCAGGATCAAGAGAGGAAACAGGAAGATGATGACGAACGCCAGGTCGAAGCGCCCGACCAGCAACCGCTGTGGATTCTCGATCTCGGTCGTCGCGACGATGGTCTCGCGAGCGTCGGTCGACACCTTGAAGTAGTACGGCAACAGGTCGCTCTGCCCGATCGCGAGCGGCGCCAGGGGACCGGGCGGCAGCGTGGCATAGCGTGGTCCGAGACGGCCACCCAGGTTCGAGGGGCTGCGCGGGTCGGCAAACGGTGACACCGTCTCGCCCGCCGCGATGCGCGCGATCTGTGTCGTCAGACCGTGGTAGCGCGCCGATTCCTCCGCCGCAGCGGTGGCCAGCGCCGCCCGCTGGAAGGCTACCCAGCGCGAGCCGTTCCAGACGCCGTAGCCAATCCCCAGGGCGAAGACCCCGACGATGACCCACAGCACGGCGTCGGCCGTGAGGGTGCGCCACTCGTGGTGCAGGATGCGGGACAGTATTACGCGTCCGCCGACAGCGTCGACGCCGAGCGGAACAGCAGCAGCCCGCCCACCACCATCCACAGCGCCAGGATGCCGGATCGGACGTGGTCCACCAGCTCGAGTTCGAACGGCAGGCCGAGGCCTACCGCTTCACGCTGATCCAGGGCCTCAACGACCTGCACATGAACGAGGTGGACCAGGCGCAGGACCGCTACGAATCCATCACCAACGGCGCTCCCTCGCGGCAGCGTATCGAGGCCGCCCTCTTCGACACCCTGCCGGCCTTCGACTTCAAGCGGCCAGGCCTGGCGTGGTCGCTCGAGCAGCAGACCGTGGGGCTGGCCGCGGGCGGGCTCGGCATCCTGCTCGCGATCGGGGGCCTGGCCTGGATCGCCACCCGCCGCCCAAGGCTGGCCTGAGATGACACGACTCCTCCGTCTCGAACTGAAGCTGCTGCTCGGCGGCGGCGCCGTGCCGCTCGGCATCGGCGTGCTGCTGGTCGCCGGTGTCTTCGCCCTGCTGCATGGCGAGACGATCATCGCCCGCCAGCGGGAGGCCCTGCGACAGGCGCCGGCGAACCAGGCCCGGGAGCATCAGCGCGTCCTGGGCGCGCTCCCACCCAGCGCCAATGCGGGCGATCAGCTCTACAACCTGTTCTTCCACACGGTGCGCGAGCCCTCGGCGTGGGCGCCGGTGGCCATCGGCCAGCGCGACGTGCAGGCGTTCAACCTCAAGGTGCGGATCCTGGCGCTCCAGGGCCAGCTCTACGACACCGACCTTGGGAATCTCTTGCTCGCCTCGTTCGGGACCTTCGACCTCGCGTTCGTCTTCGTGGTGCTGGCGCCGCTCCTGGTGATCGCCGTCACGTTCAACGTCTACTCGGGCGAGGTGGAGGCGGGCACTTGGAGCCTGCTGCGGTCGCAACCGGTGGCGACGTGGCGGGTGCTGCTGGTGAAATGCCTGCTCCGCGGTCTCCTCGTGTGGCTGCCGCTGCTGCTCCTCCAGGGGCTGGTCACGGCGTGGCTGGGCCTGCCAATTGACGGCGACTGGGCTATGGTCGGGGCCGCCACGGCGGCCTATGTGCTGGTGTGGCTGGCTGCGTCGGTGGCGGTGTCGGCCTGGCGGCGGTCGTCGGACTTCAACGTGCTGGCGCTGCTCGGTGTGTGGGTGACGTGGACCGTGCTGGGACCAGCGCTCGTGACCGTGGCCGCCGGGGCGCGCTTTCCGCTGCCGGAAGCGCTCGAGCTCACGGTGCTGCAGCGCCAGGGTTATCACGGAGCCTGGGATGAGCCGCTCCCCGAGGTCATGGAAGCCTTCTACCAGCGATATCCTGAGTGGCGCGCGACGCCGGTCCCGCGCGACCGGTATTCCAATGGTTGGTACTACGCGATGCAGCAGCGCGGCGATGACGCCTCGCACGCCGCGGCGGAACGCTATCGGCGCAACCTGGTCGATCGAGATCGGTGGGTGGCCCGCGCCTCGTGGCTCTTTCCTCCGGCGGCGTTCCAGCGGATGCTGACCGGCACGGCCCACACCGACCTGACGAGCTACCTCGCCTACCAGGACTCCGTGGCCGCGTACCACGAGAGACTGAAGCGGCACTTCTTTCCCATCATCTTCTCGGAAGCCACCGTCGCGACCGTCGACTGGGAAGCCGTGCCACGCCACGCCCACCAGGACTAGCGTGTTTGCGGACGCCGTGCGACATGATGGCGCCGTCCAACGCGCGCGTAGGCGCCGAGGGCCGCAGCGGGGCGTGACCGGGCTACCGCACGCGGTAGACCGGGAACGCCTGTCCGATCACCAGGCCCTCGCCGATCACGCTCCACGCGGCCAACCCGTCGTCGCTGTCCGCTTCGAGCAGGTAGAACGCCAGCCGGGCGAGCGGCTGGTTGCCGGGCACCAGGATCGAGCCGGTATCCACGAGCAGCGATGCCCGCTCGAGCGTCCCGGTGATCCGGGCTTCCTGACGCCCTTGCGACAGGCGCGGCCCGTTGGAGATGTCGCTGATGACGAAGCGGTCCACGTCCATCTGGGTGTCGGCCAGGATGGTCTCAGTACGGACGCCGTGCCAGCGCAGGCGATCGAGCGCCGCGAGCATGCGAGGACTGGTGGCAATCGCCCTGGGAATGACCCAGCCAGCCGGGATCGGCCGCGTCTGCGTCGCGGCGAACACCCCGTAGTCCTTCATCTGCACGGGTACGGCCATCTCCGTCATCTGCAGCATCTCCTTCCCGGAGTGGGGATTGAGCTGCGCGCGGACGTCGCCGGCCAGGATCGCGACGGTATCGGGGAGCGCACGCGCCTCGAACGCCATCCCCTGCTCGACAGGCTTCGCCGCCGGCCGGCGCGGCCCGTTCACGGCCTTGTCGGCCTGTGCGGTGAGCGAGAGGATCTGCTTCGCGTTCTTCGCGCACGCGCGCCATGTCTCTTCCACGAACGCGGACGTGACGGCGACCCGTCCCTTGAAGTCCAGATAACTGTACGCCTCGGACAGGATGGCGATTCGGTTGCGCAAGCCAATGTAGTTGTTGCCGAAGCGTGGGCGGTGATCGAAGGTGCGCCACGTCGTCGTGCCCGGATTCTGCGGATCCACGCGCGGGCTCCCACGCGCGCCGCCGTCCTCCGGTGCGAAGTTGCCATAGAAGTACGTGCGGAAGTTGTGGAGGTCGAACAACGCCTTGCGCACGGCGGGCAGCAGGCTGTCGCGTTCGAAGGCGAGGAGACGCGCATCGGCGTTGGGATTGAGCGTCGGCGAGTACGTGAGATGGTAGCCGTGGTACGAGCCGTTGGTGGTGTGCAGGTCGACCACGACGTGCGGGTCCCAGGTGTTCATGAGCCGGACCAGCGCACGCGCTTCCGCGCTGTCCAGCTTCATGTAGTCGCGATTCAGGTCGAGCCCCTTCGCGTTCTCGCGCGTGCCCACGCCCGCCACCGGTCCGTTCTGCGCGGCGCGGTTCTCGGGACTCACCTTCTCGTTGCCGTCGGCGTTGTAGATGGGCGCGATCAGGATCACGAGCTGCTTCGTCAGCGACGTCAGGTCGCCGTCGACCAGCCGGCGGGCCAGCATCAGCACCGCCTCCTTGCCCTCGACTTCGCCGGCGTGGATGTTGGCCTGGACGAAGACCAGAGGACGGCCCAGTCGCCGCGCGTCCTCGGGGCCCGTCACCCTCGGCTCGGAGATGACCAGCAACGGCAGGTCGCGGCCCTCCTCCGACTGCCCGAAGCTCTCGACGTGCACCAGCGGGCTGGCCGCTAGCCCTGCGACGATCCGCTGCACGTCGGCGTAGGTGCTGGTCGCTTCGTAATTGGTGCTCTCGGCGCGAGTGGCGAGCGCTCCGTCCTGGGCCAGCGAGGGAGCGGCGACGGCGAGAACCGCCGCGATCAGCAGCAGGCGCACGAGCACTGCGGAGGGTGGCATGCGGGGATTATCGCTATTTCTTCTTCTTCAGGTCCTTCAGCGCGACGAAAGAAGTCGTCGTCCGCGGCGCCGGTCGGGCGAAGAACTTGCGCGCCAGGTAGTAGACCGCACTGCCGACGACGAGGACGACCCCGCCTTCCTGCCACATGTCACAGCCCCCATCCGAGCCGGCTGCCCACCTGATACACGAGCAGCGAGGCGGCGTAGGCCAACCCGGTCATGTACGCCACCATGAACAGCGGCCAGCGCCAGGTGCCCGACTCGCGTTTCACCACGGCCACGGTGCTCATGCACTGGCAGGCGAGCACGAAGAACA
>Ga0105103_10001711_pt1 | contig 11815 bp, 5 predicted proteins | sample PPLLaktember2015_2_FD_79107 | JGI IMG/M metagenome (GOLD analysis project Ga0105103, IMG submission 79107) | Freshwater sediment microbial communities from Prairie Pothole Lake near Jamestown, North Dakota, USA - PPLs Lake P7 Core (6) Depth... | ecosystem: Environmental > Aquatic > Freshwater >...
CTCGTATGACCCAGTATCAGGCGGCATAAAATAATGGAAAGCATTATGATTTATACCAATGACGGCATCGTCGATGGTGAGCTGCGACAGCTCGATGCCGTAATTGTCGACCGCGGAAAAGATGATCTGAGTGCTATCGCCGAGCTGCACGCGCGGCACATCCGCGCCGACCGCCACGTTCGGCGGCTCGGTGTCCCGTTGCGCCTCCACGCGCAGGATAAAGCTGAACATTTTCATTTTGGGATTAAAAAACTTCCAGGTGCGCGGCGCCGTGGTCTCGTTCACACTCAACATCACCTCGTGAGAAATGGACTTGGAATAATCAAACCAGGCGCCATAGCCGTTTCCGCCACCGTCGGCATTGATGAGTGTGATGTCGGGCGGTCCGGGACGCAGGTGCTGGACGACCGCCTTGATGGGCGTGAAAAAGGGATCAAAGGAGGTGTTGGCGAGGGAGACGTCGAAGCTGCAGGTTTTCTGCTGTAAATCGACCTGAAAATTGGAAATATTGATGGAAATGGAATCGTGCGCTGCTGCCGGGGTCGAGGCGCTGGTTGTGCTCAATGACGAATCTTCGGTGCGGTCCTGAAAAGCTATGCTCTTTTTAAGCGGATCAATATCGATATGAAAAACGGATCGGGTGTCCTGGACCCGGTAATAGATGTTTTTGTCGGGGAATTGCGGTCCATCGATTTGGTGTTGGTTTTTTCGCTGCGGTGCTTTTTTTTGTTGCGGCGGCGAATAGAACGGGGGATCGGATTTGTATTTTTGCGTGCTGCTGCGCGGTTCGTCGTATACCTGAACGGGAGCTGATTTTTCTTGCGGCTGTTTGTGCTGAGTATAGCAGCCGACAATCAAATTGACATGAGCGGTGATGAGAAGCCAAACAACAGCTTTACGAAGATCCATACTACCGTCTGTTCCTGATGAGAACGGTTGAGAGGAGATGCCCTGCGTTGATTAAATTCACATCTGCGGCGAATATTCGACCGGGTCGGAAATGATGCCCAATCGGCGCTCGATCGAATGGCGCTGCCGATGGAGACACAGAAATGTCAAGATGTCAATGTTGAAATAAACGGCGCTAGTCGCGGCAGGGAAAACGGGCGAATCCCCGTAAGAAGTTCTGGCTTGTCGTGTTGTGCGGTCCTGTTTTTCACGCCTTTATAATAAGATACATAAAAAGTTTGATTTTGCAAGAAGAAAAATCTGTAAATGGCGCCTGTTTTAGCCGTCTGACAGGCTGCGCGGCGATTTTCTGTAATAGAAATTGCTCTTTTCAGAGAGATTGCCGCGCCTGTTTCTGAGAAACTCTACCGTTTCTTTCAGAAATAAATTTCTTCAAAAATTGATACTCACAATGACTTTTTTTTCAGTGGCAGATTCATCCTTTGGTCTTTATAAAAAAAGTGAGTATCTTCAGCAGCAAAGCATCAACATCAAGGATGCGCGCGACATTGAAAGGGTTTTAAATCCCTGTATCGAGTTGCTGCAATCTTGCTTGTAAAATGCTGACAAATGATGATCAGATTGCTGAAAAAATATCGAGTGATCGGATTTCGGCGCAGGAAGCTCTATTCTTTCTTCCTGATGCAGGTTGTGCTGAATGGGCATCCGATGGTTTATGGTCGTCTGCCGGCAGGTTATCAATACATTTCACCCTTGCCGAATGCTTCGCATGTCTCTCCCCACGCAACCATTTTATTTCGTCTGCGCAGCGAAAAACCCTCTCAAATCATCAATCTGAATTCCTGCGTGATCATGCAGGGCAGTAAAAGCGGGCGATACACGTGCCGCATTTCTACTGCTTCGGATCATCAAACCGTCATCTGCAGGCCCGACCTGCCGTTTTCTCCAGGAGAAAAGGTCACAGTCAATATCAGGCCGCAATTCGAGCCTGAGGTTAAAGCAGGCGCGAAGCCTATTGAATTCGAGTTGACCATTTCCAATGATTTGTCAAGAGGGGCAGAAAAAAGTGAGCAGAAGAGTGCGCCTGCTGCTTTTTCCTCGGCATCAGGGTCTAACGGCTCTACCTCACGAGTCGCGGCTAAAATATTTCCGAACGGTGTTTCTGTGCCCGCCAATTTCCCCGAGTTTAAAGTCACGGTTGCAGAAGAACCTTTTCGAGGTCACCTTTTTCTCAGCACCATCGAAAAAAACAATTGGGCGATCATTTTTGACCCGGATGGCTATCCCTGCTGGTATCTCAATACACCCTATCCGCGTTACGACTTGAAACTTCAGGATAACTCGTGGATCACCATGTTCGTTCAGAAAGAGGAAGGCCGTTCTTTCGGCAGCGGATTCATCGCCTTGGATCACACCTTAACCGAGGTCGATTCTTTTTATGCCGATGGCGGTTATGAAACAGATTATCATGAATTAAAACTGCTCGATGGGGGCAATTATCTGCTGTTGGGTACTCGAGAAGAAAGGGTCGATCTGTCGGGTTTGTTTCCAGGAGGAAATACCGATGCGATCGTACGAGAAAGTGCGATTCAGGAATTCACAGCAACGGGCGAGATGATTTTCTTGTGGCGCGCCTGGGATCATTTCGATATCACTGATTTGGAGATAGAGAACATCTATCTTCCCGCCATTCGATTTCCGCACATGAATGCCCTTGATATTGATCAAGATGGACACATTCTCCTCTCCAGCCGGCACCTCAGTGAGATCACCAAAATTAATCGTCAAACAGGAGAAATCATCTGGCGATTGGGAGGCGCCCACAATCAATTCACATTTATCAACGATCCCCTCGCCGGTTTTTCCGGCCAACATGATGTCCATGCACTCGGAAACGGGCGATATTTATTGTTCGACAACGGCAATCTGCATCAACCTCCTGTCTCCAGGGCGGTTGAATACGAGTTGGATACAGACAAGATGACGGCAACCCTGGTATGGCAATTCCGCGATACGCCTGATAAATACTCTTCCTGGATGGGGAATGCGCAGAGACTCCCGAACGGCAACACGCTGATCAATTGGTCGCGTCGTGAATTTCCAAAACCAACCGAAGTGACGCCGGAGGGGAAAAAGGTTTTCGAAATGGAATTCCCGGATCAAATCAATTGCTATCGTATTTTCCGATTCGACTGGCAGGGTGAGGCTCGAAAACCGTATTTGATGGCAGAACCTTATGATGATCACGTCACCCTTTTATTCAACAAGTTTGGTGACCGGGATATTCAGTATTATAAAATTTATGCGGATGAACGACCGCAGCCAACCACGGTGGTTGATACCAGCAGGCAGAGTCAGAAAACTCTATTCGGTTTGACCAACAAGAGGAACTATTATTTCAGAGTCACCGCTGTCGACACTGCCGGAGGTGAAAGTCCCTTCTCGAATGAGGAAACGGTTTTTGTCAATAGTACCATGCCGGAAGAAAACATGGTGCTGAACGCCGATTTCTCAGACGGCTTGGACTTTTGGAAGGTTATGGTGAATGATGACAGTGCTCAATCCAGCGCCGGCGTCAACGGCGAACAGCAATTCCATTTTGCCATTGCCAAGGGAGGGAGCGAGTTTCATCATATTCAGCTGTCTCAGGGTCAAATGAAGTTGCTTAAAGGCCAGGAGTATCTCTTTGAGTTTGATGCGCGCGCTGACAGCGGGCGGTTGATTGAAGCCTATGTGACCGATGAAAATGATGCCGGCGTGAACTATGGCAAAATTGGGCCGACATGGTTGAGCACTGGAATGAAACACTTTGCGTATCCGTTCAGGCCGAATTTAACTGATTTCAAGGCTGTTGTGATTTTTAATGCCGGCTCTTCGGATGCCGATGTATTCATTGACAATGTTTCCTTGAAACAAAACAGTGAAACTGACGTCGGCGGCCTGGAGGAACGATTTGATTTTCGATTGCAGCAAAATTATCCCAATCCCTTTAATCAGGAGACTATCATAGAGTATCATCTGTCAAAACGTTCACGGGTGCGGTTGACAGTCTGCAATATCAATGGTCAATTGATTTGTCCGCTGGTCGAGAAAATACAGGACGCCGGCCATCATCGGATAACTTGGAATGGTCGAAATCTTGAGAATGTGCCGGTGTGCAGCGGTATTTATTTTTGCCGATTGGAGATGATGAGTCAGGAGGGAAATATTACCGGGATTAACAAAATGACGCTTCTCAGGTGAGCAAATTTATCAGGGCAAAAAGAAAGGTGATGATGGATGGAAGACTATCTTATCTTGATTCTTTTATTAGCGGTTGCCGCTGTTTTTGCGGGCAGCTATGAGGACAGCGAATACACTGTGGTCAAACTCCAGCAGCCGGTGGAAATCAATGCGGTTTGGGACAAGGCGCCGTGGAATTCAATCCAGGAATTGACATTGTCGCATTACATGGGCGCCAAGCCCAAGCACATGCCCAAGGTGTATGCCAAAGTCGCCTATGATGACGAAGCGATTTATGTCATTTTCAAGGTGGAAGACCAATACGTCATTGCCAGAGCGAAGGATTATCTCGGCCGAGTCTGGGAAGACAGCTGCGTGGAATTTTTTTTCACCCCGGATGAGGACAGCGGCAAAGGGTATTTTAACTTGGAAATGAACTGCGGCGGCACGGTTTATTTTCAATTTCAAACTTCGCCGGGTGAAAATGTCATCCAGATTGCCCGCAGCGATTTCGATAAAATCACCATCGCTCATTCTCTGCCCAAAATTGTCAATCCGGAAATGACAGAGCCGACGACGTGGTACGTTGAGTATCGTATGCCCATTTCTATTTTAGAAAACTATATCAACATCACCAGACCGGCCCCAGGTGTGAAATGGCGAGCCAACTTGAACAAATGTGCGGATCAGTGCTCTCATCCGCACTGGCTGACTTGGGCAAAAATCGATTATCCCACTCCGGCGTTTCACAAGCCGTTCTATTTTGGGGTATTGACATTCAGCGATGCGGCAGGTATTGCGTCACAGAGCAAATCTACCCCCGCATTTCTCCGCTTGGAACAAAATTATCCCAATCCTTTTAATTCGGCGACAACCATCGAATATGGTATCGATCATCCTATGAATGTAAATGTGAGTGTTTATGATACGCTCGGCAGGCGGATTGTGTTGTTGGACAGCGGCTTGAAGCAACCCGGTATTTACAAGACAACATGGAATCCAGGGAATGCACCGTCGGGAGTTTACTTTTGTTGTTTGGAAGCAGGAGGCCATAAACAAGTGCGGAAAATGGTGCTGGCAGAATGAGTTTGATTTCATTTCTCGTGCACCCTGTTTGAAAATATGGGCTGACAATTTGTAAAAATAAGGCTTGCAGCCGCTGAAAAAAGCAAAAGGCGCTTGCTTTACAATTCAGAATATCATATAATGAAGCAGTAGGAAGACACCAGCGAAATCAACGCGCAGAACGGTTTATGCGTTATTTCTGATTTCAACAAATGGCCGACGTGCCGGAAAGGAGGATATCGGGAAACGTCGCAACACCTCATCATAAACGCAAGAACGTTCCATGCATAATCCCAAACCCAAAGGAGAAAGATTATGGGAAAAATACTTACTCTCGTTTTGACCCTGTTCATTTTCAGCAGCCTGTTGTTTGCCCAGGGTCCATATTACAAACCCTACATTTGGAAGGCGAACGCACCGATCACTGTCGACGGAGTACTGGATGAATGGAATTACAACTTTCATTGGGATCACAATCAAGAATCCATGCCCGAAACCGCCCGCTGCCGCAGTTGGTTTCCGGAGAGCGATGTCGACAAGTCGGGCTATCTGATGCTCATGTGGGACGAACAGTACCTTTATTTCGCCGGCAGTGTCATGGACGATGTTCCGGGAGTGATCCCCGGTCCCGGATGGCGCGCCGACTGTTTTGAACTCTATATCGGCAACTGGGATATCGGTCCGAAAAAACCGTGGCCGGATTATGTCGATGGCGCCTCCAAGCTTTGGCCGGATACGGATGACGGCAAATGGGCCTGCCAGATTTCGCTGCAATGGGATGCTGCGGAAGACACCACTGAAATCTTTGAATTCCATACCTATAATCGCAGCATCGAGTCGGAGAACACCGTGATGGTGGGCAAGCTGTGGGACAATAGCGAAGGGTACTTTATCGAAGGCAAAATTGATTTGACTGAAATAGAGTCCCGCAAAGGCAATGTTTTCGCGTTTCAGGAAGGCATGCACATCCCCTTGGCCACCACCTTGTATGACGTTGACGAGTATGTCGAATATGATTTTGACGGCTATTCAGCGTCTTCAGGTGATCATAATCCGCCGAGCGGTATTGGCCCTGGTTATCAGTCGACGGAACTCCGCGGCGTCCGCCCGGACGGCGCTTTTGTGCCGACAAGCCAGCCCTACATTCAGAAAGCACCTGGGGTGGTGACGCTCGACGGCGATTTGAGTGATTGGGGGTATGCGTTCAATTTTGATTACAACCAGACCGCCTTCAAAGAGACCGCCCGCTGCCGCGGCTTTTGGCCTGATGATAATGTCGATTTGTCCGGCAGGCAAATGCTGATGTGGGATGAAGAATATCTCTATTTTGCTGCGGACATCAGGGATGATGTCCCGTCGGTTATCGTCGGCACGGGAACGAACGGCTGGCGAAATGATGTCATGGAATTGTACATCGGCAACTATGATCAGGGCGATTTCGACAGCGTGCCTCATCCGGGTACTGCCGGTTATACCACCGACACCGTCGATACCCTGGAAATGCAGATTTCTCTGGCATGGGATTCAGTGGAGGACACGGTCAGAATCTGGAACTGGGGTCCTTTGAACCAATCGTTGGCCACTGAAAACTCGACCATCGCCGGCAAATTGTGGCCGGGCGGCGACGGCTATGTCTATGAAGGGAAATTAAAATTGTCCGATATCGCTGATATCGATGCCAACGGCAGAACATTCAATTTTGTCGAACTTCTCGACGGCGTCATTCCTTTTAATGCGAGCTGCTGGGATGTCGACGAATATGTGGAATACGACTTTGACGGCTATATCGAAGATGTCGCCGGCGCCTGGGGTGGTCCAGCTCACACCAACGGCGATGATTGGCACGGCGCGAAAATCGTCGGCAAGAGCATCTTTGCGGAATTGGATTGGCTGTGGGTCAATTATACCGGTGTGGAAGAGAAAGAATCAGTTCCCAGTTCATTCACGCTGCACCAGAATTATCCCAATCCGTTCAATCCGACCACCACAATCACCTTTGATCTGTCAAGGGACGGAAAGACGTCGCTCGCCATCTATAATGCCCGCGGCGAAGTGGTACGCAATATCCTCAATCAGGAATATCGCACCTTGGGCGCTCAGTCGATGACAGTTGATATGTCTGACTTGCCCAGTGGGGTATATCTCTCAGTGCTGGAACAACATAATGTAAAGCAAACCGTCAAAATGACGCTGCTCAAATAAGGAAATCGGTTGGCCGGCGCCTCTCAAGGCGCCAGTCAACTTTCGCAGGTGTCTGGTTGTCCTCTCTCCATTCATAAAGATCGAGGTTTACCTCAAACAGTTGCCGATTAGCTTGAGACAGCATGATGAATCGATTTACAGCAGCACGGGTGGGAACGCTCCTGACGGCCGTCATTGTTTTGGCGGCTTTCTCTTTTTGCTCCAAAGAAAAATCAGCGAATGGCGAAAAGATTTTGGCGTCGATTGTTCAAGGTAAAAATTACGCCCCCATTTTCATGGTCTATCCGCAAAATGAAACGCTCTTCCCGCCGGAGATCATCGCCCCGACGTTTCAATGGAGTGATCCTTCCGAAGCAGCGAATGCCTGGCTGATCCATTTGGATTTTCAAGACGATAAACCCTGTCTCGATGCAATCACGCAAACGCGGGAATGGACACCGGATGACGCCGTATGGCAGGAAATCAAGACTCGCTCCTTGGAGAGGTCGGTGCATGTCTCGATCGTCGGATACGAGGCCCGTCATGAGAAAAATATTCACTCAAAAGGCGTTTTTTCGTTCACCACCTCAAAAGACTCGGTCGGCGCGCCTCTCTTTTACCGCGAAGTGAATCTGCCGTTTGAAAACGCCGTCAAAGATCCTACCAAAATTCTCTGGCGTTTCGGCAGCGTGTCGGACGTGGAACAACCTCCCATCGTCCTTGAAAATATGCCGGTTTGCGGCAACTGTCATTCGTTTTCGGGCGACGGCGGCATGATGGGCTTGGATGTCGATTATGCCAACGACAAGGGTTCATACGCCTTTACGCCAGTACAACAGACGATATCTCTTTCTGAAGTAAATATTATCACATGGAGTGACTATAAACGCAAAGACAAGGTCAGCACATTTGGTCTATTGTCCCAAGTTTCATCTGATGGACGGTACGTCGTCAGCACGGTCAAAGATCGTTCTGTCTTTGTCGCAAAACCGGAGCTTGCTTTTTCCCAGCTTTTTTTCCCGATCAAAGGCATCCTCGCCTATTATGACAGTGAGAGCAAAGAGTTTCACGCCCTTCCCGGTGCGAACAATCCGGAATTTGTACAAAGCAACGCCGTTTGGAGCCCTGACGGCAAAACTATTGTATTTGCCCGCAGTCAAGCGTATCAGCTGAAGAATTTGAGCAATCAAGATAAGGTTTTGTTAACTGCGGAAGAGTGCGGGGAATTCCTTAATGGGGAAAAGGAATTTGTGTACGATCTCTATCGGATTCCCTTCAATCAAGGCAAAGGGGGAGTGGCGGAACCGATCAAAGGGGCCTCATTCAATGGCATGAGCAATTTTTTCGCCAAGTATTCGCCTGACGGAAAATGGATTGTCTTCTGCAGGGCCAAGAGCTACATGCTTCTGCAGCCGGACAGCGAGCTCTATATCATTCCGGCAGAAGGTGGTGAGGCCAGGCGCATGCGCTGCAACACCAGCCGCATGAATTCATGGCACAGCTGGTCTCCCAACAGCAAATGGCTGGTTTTTTCATCGAAACAAAATTCCTCGTACACGCAGCTCTTCCTGACACACATTGATGCTCAAGGGGAGAGTTCGCCCCCTGTGCTGCTGAGACAGTTTACGAATCCAACAATGGCAGCCAACATCCCCGAATTTGTGAACGTCGAAGCGGGGGCAATCCGGCAAATTGATAAAGATTTTCTCACCGATCATTCTTATGTTCGCGCCGGCAATGAGGCGCTGATCAGCAAAGATTTTGTACTTGCGGAAAACCGATATCAAAAAGCGTTGAAGCTCAATGAAAATAACCTTGATGCCCACATTCAGCTGGCCCTGGTGTGCACGGCGCAAAACAAACTGAGTCAAGCCGAGCATTACGGCAAAAGAGCGATTCAACTGGATTCCACAAGCGCCGGCGCCTATTTTCAATTGGGCGAAGCGCTGTGTTTACAGGGCAAGTTGCCGGAAGCGGTTACCCACTTGAATAGAGCCGCCAGACTTGACCCCGATTTTCCCAAGACTCACTTTGTTCTGGGGCAGGCGAAGGAAAGGCAGCAAAAATATTCTGAAGCAATCAATCACTATAAGAATTTTGTCACACTATACCCTCTCAGCTTCAAGGGCTATTTTTGCATGATCGAACTATTGCTGATGCAGGGAGATGACCGGCAGGCTTGGAAATACGCAGCTGAAGCGGAACGACTGGAAAAAGAGAATTCCAGTTTTCTGCTCGGGAATCTTTTCACCAAATATGATCGAATTGACCAAGCCAATACGTTATATAAGAACGCCATTCGCCTGGATCCGAGAAATCCAGAACCGATGTGCAATCTTGCCGCGAATTTGGCAAAAAGGGGCGAGGAGCAAAAGGCTGTCACCTGGTACAATCGTGCACTGTCGCTCAAGAACGACGCCCTGCCGGGACTCGTTGGATTGGCATCTATTTTGGCGACGAGCTCTGATCCCGGACTACGCAACGGAAAACGGGCGGTGGAATTGGCTGAAAAAGCGTGTGCGCTGACCGATTATCAGGCAGAGCTTCCCCTGGGATTGCTGGCAGCCGCGAATGCTGAATGCGGCAATTACGCGAAAGCCATTGAAATCGACCAGCGCGCGCTGGCCATTGCGCAATCCAGGCAAAAGTCAGTGATGAGTCAGCAAATTGCAGCGCGAATTGAACAATACAAGAAACAAATGACCCATTAGCTCCGGGGATTCTCTCCTGGATACCGAATATCTTTATTTTACCAAAACCATCTTTCCCGTTTCGACATAGCCGTTGCAAAAACAGCGGTAGATATATGTTCCTGTCGGGAAACCATTTGCCCGCCACAGCACGTGATGTGAACCGGCGCCGAAACGGCCTTCCGTCGCGACATCCACTCGTTGTCCATACGCATTGAAAATCTCAAGACGAACATCGCCGGCCCGCGGCAGGGTAAAACGTATGGTTGTGTTGGCGTTGAAGGGATTGGGATAATTTTGCGCCAGTTCGAACGTCGATGGAGTGGATCGATCATGTTTGACGGCTGCCGGGGCGTATTGATAGGGTTCGTCGCACAGATGCCAATAGGGTTCATTTTGTCCGTCATAATTGCGCTGCAGATAATAGGTGAGCAGCGGCGTCTGCGGAAACTGATTAAACGGAGTCAGGATTGCACTGCCGTCGGTGTTCCAAGCGTAGACAGGAATATCGGCTGGATTGAGCAGCGTCGACATGCCCTTTTCGAGAGCCATGTGCAGCAGACCGAAATTGCCTGGTTCATGTCCGCCCAGCCAGTGGCCGATCGAGTCGACATGAAATGGATTTTTACCGAAAACAATGATATTGGCCATAAAATCTTTGGGTTTGCCGTCATGTGGACCGCTGGTAAAGTTGCCGTCATGCCCGTAGATGCCTTCAATGATATGCAGTTCCGGTTTGGTGACTGTGTTGTTGTCGAGGCAGCGCGACGCCCAGGCTTCCATGCCGTGTCCGCAGTTAAAGTCGGTGCCGGGCTTGTCCCAGCGGGGTATGCCGGCGGCCTTGTGGCGCAGGTAATTCTGCTTGATGACATCTTTGGCTTTCGGATTACGGTGGTTCGAATCCATGTCCAGGTGATCCGTGTATGAAGTGCAATGAGCCTGATAATTTCTCACGATCGTTCCCTGCAGGTTTTTCGCGGTCAACGTCAGACCCATCCCATGCGCTTTGAACTTGGCGATGTTGATGAGAAAAGTGTCCGGCGCGTTAATCGGCCAGAGGTATGGTATTTTGGTAAAATAGGTGCCATCGGGATTGTCTTTCCAGACAACCAGGCTGGGCTTGATTTGAGCCGCTACGGTGCCTTTCACCAGCAGATCAGCGCCGGTACGGTCCGCCATTGCGGCATAGCCGTTATCGTCCACCAGTTCTTCGCCGTTGACTTCGCGCATGTAAAATTGGCTGCCGGAGAGTCCCAAGGTTTTCATGCCTTCGATGAGGCCTTCCATAAAGTCAGGATCGGTGACAATGCCCATCTTGATATCAACCGGTTTGTTTTGAGTGTAGCTGGTGAGATTGGGCTTCATGGCGATGAGTCTGCTCACAGGAAAGGCATGCAGATCGCCTGCTCCTTTGGCAATAAATACCGATTGGGCAAAGAGATAGCCGGCATCTTTTTTGGCTGCATAGTTATATTTATCACCAACGGAGGTTCGCATGATGAATACAGCATCCGGATTCTCTTCAATAAAGGGATGCACACCGAAAAAGCCTGTATTCATCCTGGTGCCTGATTTGGCGTTTCGTCCCATCGTGCTGATCAAACTGGCCGCTGCGATGGATTTCATAAACGTTCTGCGATTCATGCCGGTCATTTGTGCCTCCTGTACATCACATGTCTAAAATTCTGCCGATATTAACAGAATGACTGCCCTGTTTCCTGACAAAGACCAATATCCCTGTTATCCTC
>Ga0105103_10001715_pt1 | contig 11801 bp, 10 predicted proteins | sample PPLLaktember2015_2_FD_79107 | JGI IMG/M metagenome (GOLD analysis project Ga0105103, IMG submission 79107) | Freshwater sediment microbial communities from Prairie Pothole Lake near Jamestown, North Dakota, USA - PPLs Lake P7 Core (6) Depth... | ecosystem: Environmental > Aquatic > Freshwater >...
ACCGACTACCGCCTGTTCAGCGCGCAGCGTGACTTGTCGTCGCGGATCGTGCGGGACAGCTCGAAGGACTGGTGGCCCACGGCGTCGGTGCTGTTCGCCCCCACCTACGTCGGGCCCGCGGGCCTCTTCCAGCCGTCCGCGACTTGGCGGCTCGCGATCGCGTTGGATCAGCCGATTTACGACGGTGGGCAGCGCCGCGGTGTGCGACGCCAGCGCGAAGCCGATCTCCAGCAGGACGAGCTGTCGGTCCAGCAGGTGACGCTGCAGGCGCGCGCCGAGGTGCGGACCGCGCAGGCGGCGGTGGCGTTCCAGGAGCGGGCGCTCGCCAGTGCGCGCGAGTCCGCCCAGTTCGCCAACGAGGTGTTGAAGATCACGATCGTGGCGTTCGAGGCGGGTGCGTCGACGAACATCGAGGTGATCGACGCGCAACGCTCGGCGCGCGACCTCGAGACCGCGGTGACGCAGGTGGAGGACCGCGTGCGCCAGGCGCGTCTCGACCTGCTCGTGGCGCTCGGCCGGTTCCCGCAATAACCAATGGCAACGCCCTTCGTGCTCGGTGTCGATCTGGATGGGACGTGCGCCGATTTCTATGGCGGGTTGCGTCCGATCGCCGCTGAATGGCTGGGCGTCCCACCGGAATCGCTGGGCACCGAGGTGACCTGGGATCTGCCGGAGTGGGGCGTGGCTCAGGCGCCCGGCGGCTATCCGAAGCTGCACCAGTTCGCCGTCACGCAGCGCGACCTCTTCCGGGTGCTGAAGCCCATGCCCGGCGCACCGCAGGTGCTGCGGCGCCTGTCGGACATGGGCGTTCGCATCCGCATCATCACGCACCGGCTGCTGATCAAGAACTTCCACCGGGTGGCCGTGCAGCAGACGGTGGACTGGCTGGATGGCCACGACATTCCGTACTGGGACCTCTGCTTCCTGGCGGACAAGTCGGCGGTGGGCGCCGACCTGTACATCGAGGACTCGCCGCGTAACGTCGAGCAACTGCGGCGCGAGGGCCACCCGACGATCGTGTTCACCAGCTCCACCAACCGCCACCTGCCGGGCCCGCGCGCGGACACGTGGGGTGAGGTGTTCGGCATGGTCGTGGCGCAGATGGCACAGCCGAAGCCTCCCGCCGCTAGGTGACCCCTCGGCCGGCGCGCCGCTCCACGCGCTCGACCCGGCCCCGCAACTGGCAGGACATCGCCTTCAGCAGCATGATGTCTTCCTCCTGCTTCGCGCGGATTTCCGTGAATCGCTGGTCCGCCCTCCGATCCAGCACCTCCATCCGCTGCTGGAGCGCCTCGAAGCACTCGCTCAGCCGCTGCTCCAGCCGATCGATGTCGTTCATCCTGCCGTCCTCCTTCCGCGCACCGGACCTCACAGGTCCTTCACCCTGCATGAGCGGTGCCGGTGGTGAATCAGCCGATTCGCCGGCATCCCGAGATGGCGCGACACACCCTGCCGCGAGTCCTGCGCCCCGCCAGCCCCGCGACACGCGCACGTTCTGCCGCCTCCTGCAGCGAGCGCGGCGTGTACAATCCGCGGCATGCGAGCCCCTGATGTCCGTGCCACGTCGTGCTGTCTGGCCCTCGTCATCGTGTCTGCGGCTGCGTCCCTGCTTGCCGACGCCCCGCCGCGTCTGACCGCGGCCCGGCAGATGGTGCTGGTGATTACGCCGGGGTGGAACGACGTCCGTGGCGAACTGCGCCGTTTCGAACGCAGCGCCGCCGGGCAGCCGTGGCGGCCGGTGGGTGAGACGGGGTCGATCGTCGTGGGCAAGAACGGCACGGCCTGGGATCCGCTGACGCCGCCGGTCGTGCCCGGACCGCAGAAGGCCGAGGGCGATGGCCGTGCTCCGGCGGGCGTGTTCCCGCTCGGTCGCGCCTTCGGCTTTGCGCCCGCGGCCGAGGCCTCGTGGCTGAAGCTGCCGTACCTGCCCGTGGTCGAAGGGATCGAGTGCGTGGACGATGCCTCGTCCACGGTCTACAACCAGATCGTGGACCGTCGTCAGGTGCGGACGCCGGACTGGAACAGCTCCGAGAAGATGCGCGAAGTGGGCGAGGCCTATCGGTGGGGCGTGGTGGTGGACTACAACACTCCAGCCGTGGCAAAGCGTGGCTCGTGCATCTTCCTGCACATCGGCGGTGAGGGCGGCAAGGGCACAGCCGGCTGCACGGCGATGTCGCCCGAGGAACTGCGTGCCGTCATGGCGTGGCTCGATCCGGCCGCCGGCCCGGTGCTGGTGCAGTTGCCCCGTGCCGCGTATCAGAAACTGCGAACCGAGTGGTCGCTGCCGTAGCCAGTTGCCTCCCCAACGAACACCCCCAAGGAGTTCCATGAGACCGCTGACCTCCCTCGTTGCGTTCCTCCTGTGTCTGACCTGGGCGTCCGTCGCCCACGCGCAGGGCATCACCTACAAGGTCCTCGCCACCAGCAAGACCTCTACCATGCAGAAAGAACTGCAGGAAGCTGGCGCCGCGGGCTACCGGTTCGTCGCGGTGATGGGCGGCGAAACCGCCATGGGCGGCAAGGAGGTGGTCGTGTTGATGGAGAAGCGTGGCGACGACAAGACCACGTACGAATATCGCCTGCTGGCAACCAACAAGACCAGCACCCTGCAGAAGGAATTGCAGGAAGCGGCGGATGCCGGGTGGTCGGCGGTGGGGCAGACCGTATTCGAGAGTCTGTTCGGTGGCAAGGAAACCGCCGGCATCCTAGAGCGCAACCCGGAGTCGCCGCGCGGGCAGCGTTACGAGTACAAGCTCATCGCCACCAGCAAGACGTCCACACTGCAGAAGGAACTGGCGCAGGTCGCCGAGCAGGGGTACGAGGCGGTCGGCATGACCGTAGGCAGCACCGCGATGGGTGGCTCCGAACTGGTGGTGATCACGCGGAGGCTGGCCAGGTGACACGACGCCTGCTGATCGCAGTCGCGCTGGGCGTACTGCCCGCGATGTTCGTCGCGCAGGCGGCGGACGACGCGTGGCTGTCGTGGCCCCTGGAACGCGCACAGGCCGTGGGGAAGTCTGCGTACGTGCAGGGCCGCGTCGGCGGATGGTTCGACACCCGCATTCTCAAGACCGAGAGCGCTTACAACTACAAACTGGCGGCGACCTGGCTTCATCCTTCGGCGATTCGCGCGACCGCGCGGGTGAGGCAACTCACGACCGGGATGTCCGAGAGCGAGACGCGCGCGGCGGTAGCCGAAGCCGAGGAGGTCGGCGCGGGTCAGACGATTGTGATGGTCGAGGTGGATCCCCGCGAAGGCTCGGGTGTCATTCCTCTGGAGTGGTCGGCGTTCCTGCAAGCCATTGGTCCGGGCGACAAGCGGGGTGCGCCAAGTCGCGGCGTGCTGGCGAGCGAGCTGCGCGACGTGCCGGCGCTGCAGGGCGTGCTGCGCCGGAACTACGACTACGATCGGTTCTGGCTGAAGTTTCCCCTGAAGCAGGCCACGGGCGAACCTGTGCTTCCACGCGACGCCACCCATGCCGAACTCGTGGTGCGCATCGCGGGCAAGGAAGGCCGGGTCCGGTGGCCGATGCCCGAATTGCCGGGGCAGTGACGGTCAGGCGCGGCGCTTCTTCATCTGCACTTCGCGCCCGCCGTCGCCGAAGCCCACTTCGTCCATCAGCTGGTTGATCAGGAACACGCCGCGTCCGCTCGGCTTCAGCACGTTCTCGCCGGCCAGCGGATTCGGCACCGTCGCCGCGTCGAAGCCCGGCCCGGGATCCCGCACGACGATGACCACCTCGCCCCTGGCGTCGGTGGTGACGACGCACTGCACCTGCTTGGTCGGATCGTTCTTGCAGCCGTGGCGGATGGCGTTGGCCAGTGCTTCGTCGATCGACAGTTCGACGGGCATCAGCTCGTCGTCGGTCCAACCCTTGCTCTCGAGGAGCTGCCGCACGCCTTCGCTCACTGTCGGTATTGACGAGGGGATCGCCGGGACCACGATGTTCATTTCACACGTCGAGGTGAAGGGGATGAGCGCGCTCAGCTTGTCCACTTTCTCCAGCGACTCGCGGAGCCGGGCGACGAGGGCCGTCTGTTGTGCCTCGGCCCGATCACGCGCCGCCAGCGCGGCTTCCAACTCCAGCAGGTTGTGCCGCAACTCGAGCTGGGCCTGCGCCTGGCGCCGCAAGGCTTCGAGCGCGCGCGTCTGCTCGTCGGTGAGCCGCCGGGGCCTGATGTCCACCACGCACAGCGTGCCGAGCGCGTGGCCGTCAGGCGTGATGAGAGGCGCCCCCGCATAGAAGCGGATGTGCGGTTCGCCGACGACCATCGGGTTGTGGCGGAATCGCTCGTCCTCGCGGGCATCGGGCACCTCCATGATGCCGGAGTGCTGGATGGCGTGCGTGCAGAACGCGATGCTGCGCTCGGTCTGGCGGATGCCGACACCGACCTCGGACTTGAACCACTGGCGGTCCTCGTCGATCAGCGTGATGAGGGCCATGGGCGTGCCGCAGATGTGCGAGGCCAGCATCGTCAGGTCGTCGAAGGCCTGCTCGGGATCGGTGTCGAGGATCCGATAGCGCCGCAAGGCGGCCAGTCTGGCCTCTTCGTCGACAGGGGGCATGCTGTGGTCCTCCGATTGCTAATGAAGGATACGCCGGACCAGCGCCCTTGGTTCGGCTGCCTCGTGCGGCAGGTCAACGGCACAGGAACATGCCGGACGGCAGAGGTTCGCCGTCCGCACACGGCTGCTCGGCGAGCGTGGGTGCCTCCGCCTGGTTGGCTTCGTCGACGTACGACTGAATTCGCGCGAAGTCAGTGGCCGAGACCCGCACGCGTTCCTGTGCGAGGAAGGTGATGTGGTACGCGTTGCGGAACCGCGACGACGAGATTGACACGCCTCGCCGCTCCAGTTCGTCGGCCACAGCCTGTCGCTGATCGACCGGCGGCCGGTTCAGATGCTCGCGGGTCAGCGCGACCACATCCCCGGTGTTCACGGCACACCAGAGTGCGACCGCCGCGCCGAGCCCGGCGCGTGCCACTGGCATGGCCCCGGTCTGCAGCGCCATGACGAGCGCACCGACGGGAATGAACACACCCAGCAGGTTGTAGCGCAGGGTCTCGACCTTGATGTCGCTGCAGGTGGCGAAGCCGTAGACCAGCGTCGAGAGGAGGCCGACCAGCACCAGGTAGCCGCCGATGTGCGGCATCTCGGGCGACCCCGCGGTGGTCGTCGGGTCGGTGCCGGCGCGGCGGCGCCGCGCAAACCAGTGCCACGCGCCGGAGGCCAGGCCGATCAGCGTGAGTACGCCCACCCACAACCCGAGGCCGCTGGTGCCCGAGTAGACGCCGGTCAGCACGCCGTAGTCGCGGAGCGGTGCGGGCAGACCGCCGACCAGACGGGGCAGGTGATCGGCGATCAGCATCTCCGCGCGCATCGGCCACGCCGCCGGCTCGAAACACACGCGTCCACCGATGGTGTCGACGACAGTGCCGAGCAGCAGGGGGTCGTCACCGCTGGTGCCTGGCCCCAGGCCATTGGCAAATGGTTGCACGATGCTCGCCACGCTGCGCACGGCCAGGAACGCCACGCCAGTCACGGCCCAGCGCCTGGCCACGGCGCCAGCCTGGACCATCACGGCCGGTGAGGTGAGTGCGCCCAGTGCGTCCATGACCAGCAGCGCGAGCGCGCCGTAGACGGCGAACTCGCGATGCAGCATGCCGACGCCCAGGATGCCCCCGAGCCACCATGGCCGGTCGCGCGCGACCCACAGCAGCAGCACGTACAGCCAGGGCTCGACGTTGCCACCGTTGGCCTCGGTGACCCGGGCCGCGAGGCCGGCCGCGGGTAATGCCAGCGGCAGTGCGGCGATGGCGGCGACCGTCGGGTGCAGCCGCGCGTCGCGCACGAGGGTCCGCAGCAGCAGGAGCACGACCGCGATGTTGATGACGGCGAGGGGCGTCTTGAGCGCGGTGACGGTCGGCCCGGCGAGCAGCATGACGGGCGCGGCGAGATAGGCCTCCACCGCGAGCATGTAGGTCTGCCCGTAGTAATAGAGGGGGAATGCGCGTCCCTCGCTGATGTGCTTGGCCATCAATCCGACGATGGCCTGATCGGAATCGAAGTGGGCGGCGGGCCACCACACGAAGGGAAACGCGCGCAGCAGGACGAGGCCTGTCAGCAGCAGCGCGGTGAGCCAGAACATGGTGCGGGACGACATCGCGCGGGTTCGCGCGCCTGCAGCCACGCGGAAGCGTAGAATACGCCAAACCATGGCACGCCCGGAGTCGCTTCGGCCCTTCGTGCTCGCGGCGACGGTGGCGGTGGTGGTGGCCGCGGTGTGGGCGTTCACGGTGCCGGGCGCCGCGATGCCTCCGGTTTCACCCCTCGGCGAGCAGCCCATCTATTCGGTGGCAGACGACACCGCCCTGGCGTTGCTGGAGCCTGTCCTGCACGCGCCGTGGCTCGGCACCGTGACCCTGCCGGCACGCTGGATCGTCGGCATGATCGTCATCCTCGGCGCCACCGGGGTGGCCATCTTCGCCGGCGCCAGTTTGCTCGCCACGTTGTTCATCGCGCTGGCGCTGGTGCTGGACGCCTCGTTCGGAGCGGCCCTGTCGCATGCCGGGGGGCTGGTCGTGGCCGTCGGATTGGTGTGGCTGGCGTCCGGCGCGGCCTTCGACGAGCATCAGCGGGTGTCGCCCGATCGACCGTGGTTCAATCCTCTCTCAGCGATCCTGCTGTGGAGTGTCGCGGTCTGGTGGGACTGGATTGCGATCGTCACGTGGCCGATCGTGCTGGCGGCGCTGCGACGGACGCCGCACCGTCCCGCGCGCGGGTGGTGGACAGTGACGTCGTTACTGCTGGGGGTGGGCGCGTTCCTTGCGCACTTCGACTGGATGGCGACGGAGGCGCGCGCGCTGTCTTTGGCGCCGGGCGTGCCGCTCACGTGGCTCGAGGCGCTGATCGTGGCGTTCGGTTCCAGGCCCCGCATGCCCATCGGCAGCTTCGTGTCGCCCGAACTCACCATGCGCCTCGCCTATCTCGTGATGGCGCTGGCCGCGATCGGGCTGGCATTTGGCGATCTCGACCGCTGGTGGCGCCGGGCGGTGGGGCTGTCGGGTGCCCTGGTGCTGGCTGTGGGGCTCGGCTGGCCCGAGTGGCAAGCCGAGGTGGTCCGCTTCGCGATCTGGGCACTGACGCCGCTGGCGGCCGTGGGGCTGACCTGGGTCTCGCGGCAGAGCCCGCGCCTCGAGTGGGCGCCGGCGATCACGTGCCTGCTTGGCGCCGTGCTGCTGGCCGAGACCATGGTGATGGGCGCCCGCCCGCTGGCGGGAGGGGACGCGCGCGTGTTCAGGAACGCGCTGGAATCGGCGCTGGACGCCCGCGCCAGTGGTCGTCGCATGGTGCTCGCCGCCGAAGACACGCGTGTGGACTCGGCGGTCGTGTCCTGGGCGTCAGGACAGGGCGTGCTGCGAGTGGCCCAGGACGGTGACGCGGTGGCGAGCGCCGTGAGGGACGATCACCTCGTCCTGGCGGGCCCCTCGGCGCGCCGGAATCTGGAGCTGACCGGAATCGTCTTTGCCGAGGCCTTCGCCATCTCGGAACCGGTGTCGTTCACGGTCTCCGAAGCGACGGCGACGCTGCAGTGCGCTACCGTTCGTGCGGATCGATGGAGTCAGCTGCCCGGCCTCGAATACACCGGCCGGCTCGGGCTCCAGTTGCCGCCCCAGTTCGGCGGGGAGTTGCAGTTGATTGTCGGTGACGCGCTGCCGCTCCAGGTGCAGGCCCAAACGCCCGACGGCCGCGATCTGCCGATCACCGCCGACGCGCTGATGACCGGGCCGGGCCGCGAGGCCCCGCCACCGGATTTCTGGCTCGATGGCGGCTTACCCGAGAACGGACCGGCGTTCATCAGGCGCGTGCATGTTCCGGCGTCTCCGGCCCGCACGACGGTGGTGTCGCTGCGTCTGGGACGCCGCGCGCCTCGGGTGCTGGCACGGCTGATCGGTTACGACGACGTCATGCGCGGACGGGTGTGTGCCGCGCCTCTGGGGCGCACGACGCTGTTTGCAGACGACCGCCGGGATGAAGCCGTTTCGCTGGCGAACGACGAGCTGTTCGGATCGGGATGGTACGGCGTGGAGGGGCCGGATGATCGGGCGTTCCGCTGGGCCGGGACGGACGCCGTGGTCCTGCTGCCGTCGGCGATGCGCACCGACGTCACCGTGACGCTCGACGCCGAGGCGGCCGCCGGCGGCTCCGCGGCAGATGACGCGGGCGCCGAACTCACGCTGCGCGTGAACGGGGTGGCCGTCGCGACACAAACGATGGGGAAGGGCGAGCAGCGCTACACATGGAACGTGCCCGCCGGCGTGTGGCTGGCGGGCACGAATGAACTGTGGTGGCACACCTCGCGAGCGGTGCGCCCGGCGGACACGGGCGGCACGGACACCAGGGCGCTGGCGTTGCGGGTGTCGTCGATTGCGGTGGGACGGTGACACAGACGGTCTTAGGTCTTAGGTCTTAGGTCTTTGGGTCTTGGGTCTTGAGCCTATAGTCCCCAGAACTCGGATCCTCGAACCTCAGAAACTAGAACCTCATAACCCTGGAACCCCAGGACCCCTCAAGCCCCAAGCCCGACCCCTCAAGTCCTCAGCCTCAAGTCCTGAGACCCAAGACTCAAGACTCAAGACCCAAGACTCAAGACTCAAGACCTAAGACCCTACGGCACCGACAGCAGCGTCACTTCGAACAGCAGAGTGGCATTGCGCGGGATCCTGCTGATATCCGGTGACGAGGTGCCGTATGCGAGTTCAGGAGGGATCACGAGGCGGCGTGTACCACCGACGCGCATGCCGGGAATCCCCTGACTCCAGCCGGCGATGACGCCAGCGCCAAGCTGAAAGCGGACCGGAGTGGTGCTGGCATCGAACACGGTGCCCTTGTTCTCGGCCGCGGTGTCGCTATAGAGCCATCCCGTATAGGTCACGGTCACGGCCTGGCCGGCGTTGGCGGCGGCGCCCGTGCCGACGACGAGGTCGGTGATGGTGAATGGAGCAGTGCCCGTGGGAGACGGGCCCGTTATTGAGTTGGAATCGTCGTCTCCACCGCATGCGGCAGCAGTGGTGGCGGCGAACGCGGCGAACGCACAAAGCAGGAATCGTCTGGTCATGGTCTTTCTGGAAGATGAGGCGCTGGTCCGATCATAAACGAAGCCCGCCTCCGCAACCCCTTCGGGCTGCGGAGGCGGGCTTCGGACCATCAACCGGTATCCGGCGTCCGGCTATCCGGCACCCGGTATGCCCATTGCCGGTATCGGAAACGCCTTGCTCGGGGTGGCTGTTCGATCGGACACCGGATACCGGAGACCGGCTATTTCACGAACAGCATCTCCCGGTAAGTCGGCAGCGGGTAGATCGCGTGCGGGATCACGACCTCGAGCTGGTCGCCGATCTCGCGCAGCGAGACCATGGCCGGAACGATGGTGTCGCGCATGTACTTGGCGTGCTTCTCGGCGGAGGCGTCCGCGTGATCGAGCGCCTTCGCCAACGCTTCGGTCTTCTGGCGGAAGCGGTCGACCAGCCCGACGACCTTGGTCAGGTGCTTGACCCCTTCCTTGCTCGGGACGCCGCCGGTCTTGGCCGCCGCGACGCTCTGCCCGACGTTCATCTGGTACTCGAGGCCCGCCGGCAGGATGTAGCGGTTGGCCATCAGCACCATCAGCTGCCCTTCGACGTTGATGGTCTTGCTGTAGTTCTCGAGGTTGATCTCGTAGCGCGCGTGCAGTTCGCGGCCGTTGAGGATCTTGAACTTCTCGAACGTCTTGACCACCTCGGGTTTCACGATCTCCGGCAGGGCGTCGACGGTGTTCTTGAGGTTCAGCAGGCCGCGCTTGCCCGCCTCCTTCTGCCACTCGTCCGAGTAGCCGTTGCCGTTGAAGATGATCCGCTTGTGCTGCTTGACGGTCTTCTTCAGCAGGGCGGCGAGCGCTTCGGTGAACACTTCCTGCCTGTCGCCCTTGCCGGCGGCGACCATCTTCTCGAGCTCGGTTGCCAGCGCGTCGAGAGATTCGGCCACGGCCACGTTCAGGCAGGTGGCGGGGAAGGCCACGTTCTGGCTCGAGCCCACGGCGCGGAACTCGAACTTGTTGCCCGTGAACGCGAACGGCGAGGTGCGGTTCCGGTCACCCGCGTCGCGCGGCAGCTGCGGCAGCACCGACACGCCGATGTCGAGCAGGCCGCCGTGCTTCGTGCTCTTGGCGCCGCCCTTCTCGATCTGCTCGAAGATGTCGGTGAGCATGTCGCCGAGGAACACCGAGAGGATGGCCGGCGGCGCTTCGTTGGCGCCCAGGCGATGATCGTTTCCGGCGTGGGCGATCGCCATGCGCAGCAGGCCCTGGAACTTGTCCACCGCACGGATGACCGCGGTGCAGAAGAACAGGAACTGCATGTTGTCGTGCGGCGTGTCGCCCGGGTTGAGCAGGTTGTTGCCGAGGTCGTCGCCCATGCTCCAGTTGAGGTGTTTGCCCGAGCCGTTGACGCCGGCAAACGGCTTCTCGTGCGTGAGGCACGCCAGCCCGAAGCGCGGTGCCACGCGCTTCAGTGTCTCCATCGTCATCATCTGATGGTCGGTGGCGACGTTCGCGCTTTCGAAGATCGGCGCGACTTCGTACTGCGACGGCGCCACCTCGTTGTGGCGCGTCTTGATCGGCACGCCCACGCGGTAGAGCTCCGCCTCGACCTCCGCCATGCAGGCCAGCACGCGCTCCGGGATGGAGCCGAAGTACTGGTCTTCCATCTCCTGACCCTTCGGCGGCTTGGCGCCGAACAGGGTGCGGCCGGCGTTGATCAGGTCGGGACGCGCGAAGTAGAAGTTGCGATCAATCAGGAAGTACTCCTGCTCGGGGCCGCAGGTCGCGGTGACGCGCGTGGCATTCGAGCCGAACAGGTTCAGCACGCGGACGGCCTGCGCCGAGAGCGCTTCCATCGAGCGCAGCAGCGGGGTCTTCTTGTCGAGCGCTTCGCCGGTCCAGCTGACGAACGCGGTCGGGATGACGAGCGTGGCGCTGTTGCCGTTCATCAGCAGCCAGGGCGGGCTGGTCGGGTCCCACGCGGTGTAGCCTCGCGCTTCGAAGGTGGAGCGCATGCCGCCTGACGGGAAGCTCGAGGCATCCGGCTCGCCGCGCACGAGTTCCTTGCCGCTGAACTCCGCGAGCGCCCGGCCGTCGTCAGTCGGGTTGTAGAAGCTGTCGTGCTTTTCGGCGGTGATACCCGTCATCGGCTGGAACCAGTGCGTGTAGTGCGACGCACCGTGCTCGACTGCCCAGTCCTTCAGCGCCGTCGCGACGGCGTCGGCCGTGGAGATGTCCAGAGGTTTGCCGTGAGTGACGGTGTCGCGCAGCGACTTGTAGACGGGCTTGGGCAAACGGGCCTGCTGGACCTGGTCGTTGAACGCCAGCGAGCCGAAGACCTCACCGACGTGGACCGGCTTGTTCAACTGACGCATGCCCTCCGTGGCCCATGCATTGATGCCTTTGACGGCCTCGCCAAGTGCTGCGGATCCCATGATGTGTATGCCCCCAGATGCCCCGGCCGCTATAAGGACGCTCGACGTCCGGGCCGGGCGCGGCCAAGGCGAGCGCAGTGTTGCTTGAATGCTGCCAATTATGCACGAAACAGATATCAGTTTGCAATATTAAGCGCATTAACCAGCATTTGGCTGGTCGAATTATGCGAACTGCCGCTCTAAAATGGCGTAATCGGCAGTTTTTATGCAGGGTGGCCTTCTGGCAAATGCCCGTGGGCCGGCAGGCAAGACGGCAGGCAAGATGGCAAGACGGCAGGCGGCAGATGGC
>Ga0105103_10001718_pt1 | contig 11789 bp, 8 predicted proteins | sample PPLLaktember2015_2_FD_79107 | JGI IMG/M metagenome (GOLD analysis project Ga0105103, IMG submission 79107) | Freshwater sediment microbial communities from Prairie Pothole Lake near Jamestown, North Dakota, USA - PPLs Lake P7 Core (6) Depth... | ecosystem: Environmental > Aquatic > Freshwater >...
ACGATAATTGCTATTTTTAACAATTATCAGAATTTGAAATCAAAAAATCAAAGAACCTTCTGTATGTCCAGTATTTACTGGTATTATATGGAATTAGTAAAAAAACAACGCAACGCTAGTGGTAACAGGTATAAAATCGGGTAACCGTTTACGACTTTTTAATTTCTTCTGCCAGTGATAAAATGTAGATGGGGCTATTACTTCATTTGAACAAAATTCTTTTACTGTTAAACCTGATTCTTTCTGCTGTTGATATAGCTCTATAAACTTTTCTTCGTTCATCATCTTTTTTACCGGAAAGATAACGGACTTATTGGTTACTGACAATACGCGCTAGACTGAAGGCTTACTTTTGAAAATTAAGGAAGAATTACCTTTTTTTTACTACCGAGTATTTCGGACTATACTTTACAATTGATCCCTTTTTAATTGTACACTTTACTCCGGAATCCATTGTACAATTTTACCCGGAATAATCAGGCTAATATGAATATCTGTTTTTCACGTTCGGCTGTTTAGATATTTACATTTGGAATTGAATACTCAGTTAAAATTTTTGAATACTTCATTCCAACCGAATTTTTCGAAAATTGTTTTAAAAATCCTTTAGATATATACTCATCAATATTTTGTTTATAGTTATCGCCCTCTAAAATCAATTTTTCAATTGACGAAGCTATTTCATCAACAGAAAGATGATTAACTCCAAATCCAATATTAAAATCATTAAAAAACCCATCTATTCCAGCATTCTTTGCGTAAATTAAAGGTATTCCTGCTGAAAGTGCTTCAATAAATACAAGACCAAATGTTTCTGGATAACTAGGTAATATAAATCCTTTATATTCAGAATATAATTTTAATAAATGAGCATTTTCAATTTTACCAAGTAAGGAGAAGTTTCTAACATGAGCTGTTTTATTAATTAAAGAAGAAATTTTATCTCTACTAACTCCATCTCCTACTATATCTAATTTATGATCTGGAAATTTATTAAAAACACGGTCAAAGGCTAAAATAACTCTATGAATATTCTTTTCTTTATATTTTCCAAAATGAAACACTGTTATAAATTTTTTACTTTTCTTGCTCTCTTTATTAGAGTCAATTTCAACATCTACAATATTTGGGATTAAAGCATATTTATCAGATATATTCTCTTTTTTGAAAATTTTATTAATACTTTTCTGAGTCCATGGAGAAATAAAAATAATTTTTTTTGAATTATCAATGATATGAGAATAAAACCAATGATACATTCTTTTGTATGAAAGTAGTTTAATATCAGTATAACCTCGAATTGTTAATATATAGGGTATTTTAAATTTTTTTGAGAGAAAAAAAGCGATTATACCTTCAAATGTGAGCTTATGTGCGTGAATTATCGAAGGCTGAATATTGTTACTAACAATTAATCTGGCTATTCTTTTATATGCAATAAACATCCATACAAAAAGAAAAATACCATATGGTAAACCAAAAACATTTAAAGAAAAACCATGAGGCTCTTTCTGAGTTTTTGTTTTATTAAATGGAAATACAGTCCTATTTAAAGAAAAAACAATATTATCAGAGTTACTTTGACTAGAAATAAGATTACGAACTGCCTTTGTCTTGTTTTTGTTTATTCCATCCGGAAAGTCAAAAGAAATGTGGATAATAGTCATGTTTTTATCTTAATTATTTTATTAGCAGAATGATTTCATAAAGTATATGCGTAATACTGTTGCAAATTTATGTGATGATATCTCAAAGATATCAATTTAAAATTGAAAGGAGATTATATAAATTCTTTGAATACATCACAAACGATCTCTAAGCTCCTACAACCTTTTTAAAAATTAGTAGACCATTTATAAGACAATTTATACATTCAGTAACCATAAATATAATAACCATTAAATAAGCATAGGAAGATGATGAGTGTAAATATCATTGCACAACCATAAGTGGAAAATGCCAATTAAGGAACTGTTAAACAGATAAATAGCTTATCTTTAAATACAAAATCCCTACTATCTCCCTAAGATTCTTAAGTTTTCTTTTACCTTTTAATGAAATATAACATGTTGATGGCATTATACCTATTTGTAAATTGTTTTTTACAAATTTATTATACGCTAAATAAGTCCTTAACGTATGCGGTTTTCGCGAAAATATATTAATTCTTAATGTGTCAGTATTAAAAATAGTATCCAAAATACGTAACGTATTCATAGCCGTTTCAGCGGTTCTTGACCGTACATCGAAATTAGTAGGAACAGGTATTATCTTATTTGAAGGAATATTATATTGAATGAGCATTTTTTTTGTCCTTATTGCATCGTTTGATGCAAGAAAGCTTTTCCCACCCGGATCGTGCTTCGATTTAAAATAATTCATTGTATCGTTAACCGAGAACCGAAAAGAATCAACAGTAACTGTTGAAATATAAACGTCAATATCCTGATTCTTATATATGGCAATATTTAATAACCTTATTGAAATCAAATCAACGCATGAATCAGCATCAAAAGAAAAGAAATAGCCTTTAGGTACTCTCGAGATTGTAGATTGACCAATTTTAGTATTATTTACCCAAGTCTCAACCTCCCCACTTACTTCATTTGATTGTGTATTGTATGCTTTATACGAAAATGTATGTTTCCCGGGCATAAGGTTCAATCGTTTAACATCAATAACTAAATCGCCATTCCTACCCATTATATAATACTCAGAGGTATTTAAACCTGTAGTAATAATATATTGATATGAACCATTTCTGAAAATATCTGCAGCTTCTTTTAGTTCATTATCATGTAAATAACCTTCAACTAAAAGAATATGTGGGTTTGTAATTGACTTTTCAAATGAAAGGACAGCAAATAACTTATCGCCCGATAAAAACCAAACAATTACAAAAACTAATACAAAAACAAACATTATTAGCAGAATCCTTTTCAAAATAAAACTTTATTTCAACCTGCTCTAAACAACCTCCTGAAAAAGCCGCCTTCTTTGTCAGTATAATACTTATTATCGTATTGGTGTTTAAATGATTCCTTTTCTATATTCAAGTCGTTGATTAAGACATTATAATTTGTAAAGCCATTATTTTCCATGCTTCTAATAGCATTCTTAACAGCATCTTTAACTGTACGTTCAAGACGAACAACAAAAACATTTATATCAGTATGCTTCATCAGCAAATATGTTTCAGAGACAATCCCAACTGGGGCCGAGTCGATAACAATATAATCATACATTTCTTTTAATGTCTCAATAAACTCCGATGTTCTGCCAGACGCAATCAATTCAGCTGGATTTGGTGCTGCGGGGCCTGCCGATATTAAATCGAGATTAGGGACTTCAGTCGATACAATAACATCATCAATAACAGCTTTATCAATAAGATAAGAACTAATCCCTATCATATTGCTTGATCCAAATTCCTGATGTACCTTAGGTCGCCTAAGGTCAAATTCAAGCAAAACTGTTTTGTTGCCATTCAGCGCTAATACAGAAGCAAAATTAATTGAACAGAATGTTTTTCCTTCTCCGCTCGATGATGAAGTAAATAGTATAACTTGTTTTTTTCCATCACTATTAAAGAATTCAAAATTGGTCCGCATTGTCCTGAATGATTCAGATACTGATGAATTTGGCCTTTTTGCAACAATAAGTGATGTTTTACGGAAATTTCGGAATATCTTACCAAGAATAGGTTTATTGATAAGTGATTCTACTTCATCAATATCCCGTATTTTATTATTAATCAAATCGATAAAAAACACATATAATGTAGGCAATAATAAAGCCAGGCCAAAACCTATCATGTAATTTAAAGACTTTTTAGGAGCAACAATATACTGTCCTATAGCCCTTGCCGGCTCAATAACTTCATAATCGGGCATACTGGAAGCTTTAGCTATTTGGGCCTCAGACCGTTTTTGAAGCAGGAATGTATAAATTGCACTATTAAGTTCAAATTTTCTTTCGATACCTTTAAGTTGAAGCTCTGTTTTGGGCATTGATGATATTTCACCGGATAATTTGTTAATCCGATAATCGACTTCATTAATAGAGGCAGTTATGGTGCTTAATGAACTTGTGACATTTTCGAGAATTGTACGTTTTAAATTATCGATTTTAATATTCAAATCCTTTAATAGAATATTATCAGAATTTGGATTGCTGCTTAAAATATTATTCCGTTCAGCTGTAAAACCAAGAAGACTTGAAACCAGATTATTTAGTATCGGGTCAACAACATTCATCGATGATGGGGCCATAAGATCAGAAGCATCGCGGTTTTTATTAAAATACTCGCGCAAATACGCATAGTATCTTTTTTGAGTTGCAAGTGCTGCCTTTTCAGTTTCAAGCTGTTCAAGCTTTGTAAACACCTGTTGGCCTTGGAAGCTCATGTCCATAACCTTATTTGAAGTACGGAAAGTTTTTAAATTTGCCTCGGCTGTAGAAAGGGAATCTTTAAATTCTGATATCTGGTTATCGATAAATGAAACCGTACTGGCAGCAGCATTATTCTTCTTTTCCAGATTACGATCGAGAAAAACATTGGATAAAACATTAAGAAAATCAGTAATCCTGTAATAATTTGTACCTTTTAGGGAAGCAACAATTATTGATGATGTCAGACTGATAGCTGCAACATTTAATTGTGATAAATATTCGTATGTCTGAAAATTAGTATTATTGAGGTAGAAATAAAGCACATTATTTTTAGTCATGTTAATATTGAAGTACTGCGTTTTCAATATTTTGAAAGTAAAATACTTGGTTTTAACTTCTTCATCGAATTTATACACATTTTCAAAAAATACATTGGTAACGACATCAGTAATCTGATCGTCGATATAGTTATATAAGTATGCCTGATCGCCTTCGCCCCTTATTTTATAAGAATTCTCATCAATAAAATCGACATAAAAGTTAAGATTTGTAGCTTGAGGCTGAGTTGGATCAACAACTACTTTAATAGGTGAAAAATTATATATTTCAACTTTCTTAATAAACGGAGACTCATAAAGAAAATCAGAGATAATGTTTTTCTCAAATGTAAAATAAGAAGCTTTTAAATCTAATCTTTGAATAGATTCTTTAATAAGTGAAAAAGAACGAAAAACTTCAATTTCATTATCAATATTATTCTGTGCACCAAGAAGAGGTAATCCTTGCATAAAGTTATTATCGCTCGTTAATGCACTTCTTCCTCTTTCAGAAATCAAGATAGATGTCTGATTTTGAAATAAAACCTTTGCTGTACGATTGTATAAAAAGGCAAATCCAAGAAACAGGATAATACATAAAATGTATAACCTTTTAAACTCAAGTAACCGACGAAATATTTTTTTGTAATCTAAAGTAGCTTGGCTGTCTAATGCGTTGTTATTCATGTTTTTAAAATATTAAACTTTTAATCATTTTGACTTTGGATTGCATAATATAATGTTGCTAAAGTATTCATTGCAGCAATTGCAGAGAAAATCAACTGTATTTCCCTGAAATTTTGCAAAGTACGATATTTAGCCTTTACCGGGTTAATAATTAAAATATCGTTCGGCAATAAATAATAATAATCAGATGATACTATATTGGTTTTTGACAAATCGAGGTAATGATATTTAATATCATTATTACTTTCGCGTATCAATGTTACTTCAGTTTTGTTTCCAAAATTGGCTATATCGCCAGCCAGGCCTAATGCCTGGAAAACAGTAATTTTTTCATCATAGAAAATATAATTACCCGGACGGTTAACTTCACCTACTACTGTAATTTTATTGCCAACAAACCTCATCCTAACAGATATATTCGAAAGATATTTATTAAGTTCTTTTTCGATTTTAACTTTCGCTTCATCTATTGTAAGATCCTTAACTTCAATATCCCCAATAAATGGAAAATTAATAAACCCTTTTTCATTTACAGAATATGAAATTAATTCTTCATTTTGATATGACCTGCTATCTGATTCAAAAATACCTGCAGTTTTATCATCGAGACTATATATTTTTATATACAAATAATCGAATGGTTGTACTCTTTTTTCAGATCGGTCATTTTTATATGTTGTAGGTACCTTTTCTTTATCAATTCCGTATTTTAATTTTTCAGTCGGAACACAACCAATTAAGGTTAATAAAAGACAAATTGTTGGAATAATTTTTTTCATGGTTAATTAATTTTGGCAACGTAAAGATAACGGAGTTTATTAAATCAAAAAAAATTAATGACCTCCGGCACGAAAAACACTTATTATAGTACGAAAAAATAATATAAAATCTTCTTTAAGCGACCAATTATCAATATACTGCATATCAAGTTTCATCCAATTTTCAAATAATACATCGTGCCTGTTAGGTATAATTTGCCATGTACATGTTATCCCTGGCTTAACTGATAAACGACGTAATTGCCAACGTTCATATTTATCAACTTCTTCAGGAAGAGGCGGTCTGGGTCCAATAAGCGACATCTCACCTCTAATAACATTAAATAACTGGGGCAATTCGTCTAGTCCTGTTTTTCGAAGTATCGCACCTATAAAGGTTATACGAGGGTCCTTTTTCATTTTAAATGTTGGCCCATCACTTTCATTCAATTCCATCAGTTTCTTTTTAAGTTCTTCGGCATTTTGTACCATAGTCCTGAACTTATATATGTAAAACTGGCGGCCACGCAACCCCACCCTTGCTTGTTTAAACACAATGGATCCTTTTGATGTTGCTTTAATCACTAATGCAATGAAAAGCATAAATGGAGATAAAATAAAAATTATCGCAAAAGAGATCCAAAAATCCATAAATGATTTCCAAAGTAGAGAAAACCTGTTTTTCGGCAAACTGTTGAATGTTAAAAATGGAATATCATTAAACTCTGTAAGATATGCATTTGTATGTGTCATTGGCGATAAGCTGGATTGCAACCTGAAAATCACCCCTATTTCTTCGCATGTTTCTATTAGCTCCTGGATGCGTGTATTGCTTAAAGAAATTTTACAATATATAACTTCATCGATAATATCAAACTTAATAAGATTGTTTATTGAAATTTTATCAGGCAATATGCGGATTTCGGGAGAATATTTCCTTCTGATCTTTTCAGAATTGGTAATAATAAATAATATCCGAAAACCCCATTCTTTATGTATTAAGATATCAGAAATGAATTTATCGGAATTATCATCGGCATAAATTATTACATTATGAATATTATGACCAGAAGCCCTGAAATACTTAAAAATACGATATGTGATCATCCTGAAAATAAAGAGTGATATCAGGTTAATCATAGAAAAGGAAATTATTATATAATGACTGAAAACATGTAGTTGAAAGAAATGCTTAAAAACAAACATTAAAATAAAACCTACAAAACTTAAGTTGAGAAGGTTAAAAAAGATTGATAAAGGAGTGCGGGTGCGAGGTATTGTTGCAATATTTGAATTGGTTAATAATAATGCCCATGCAGGTATAATTAACAATAGCATATAAACATAATCAATTGTAAATTCGAAATATTTATGCTGGATCAAATCAGTAAAATAATATGCTGCAAAAAAAGATACAATAGTAACCAAAAGGTCGAGAAAAGGGAAAATCAACTGAAATCTCTTTAAACCTAAATACTTACCTAATGATTCTAACATGATATAAAAATATGGCTTTAACAACACAAAAATATTCCATTTAATATATTATTAAACAGAATATCAATAAAACCTCGATTTAATTTGACAAAGGTTATATTTTTTAAGGCGGAACTAATATTTATGATGTCCGTCATCTTTCAAGTTCGCGTTTTTATATAAATAGATGTTAAAAGAAACAGATTTTTAGAATTCACACACCAATCTTATACTCCGATCCTTTATATGAATACCATGCAATATAGCAATATGAAAGCAACGGTACGATAAAAGATATAGCCATACTTCCTGTTTGTTTCATAATAAGGCCCATGAAAAGCGGAAATAAAGCACCACCAATAATTCCCATAACAATGAGCGACCCTCCAAGTTTGGTGAGATTACCTAATCCTTTTAAGCCAAGCGCAAATATTGTAGGGAACATAAGCGACATAAAGAAACTAGTAAAAAATAACGCCCCAAGGCCTACCCACCCGGGTAGAACGATGGCTATTGCAACCAGTATGACATTTATAAGACTATAAAGCCCCATTAACCTGTTGGGTTTCATATATCCCATAAAGAATGTTGCTAAAAAGCGGCCAATGCTAAAAATAATAAAAGTAGCTATAAGAAATGAGCCCGCTATCTTTTCCGGACGCGATGTATAATCCTGTGCATATAATATAAAATAACTCCAGGTACCAACCTGTGCCCCTACATAAAAAAACTGAGCAATAACGCTTTTAACAAAATGAGGAAATTTAAACAGGTCTTTAAACCCTCCCTTCGACCCAGAATCATTTTCATTTTCACTTATAACAGTAGGAAACTTAGTTATAATCATTATAAAAGCTAAAATAAGTACAATAATCCCTATAATAATGTAGGGAGTAACAACCCTCACTGTTTCAGACTGAAGGAATGACTGATAAATTCCAGCTTGCTTCATCTCTTCAATTTTGTTTGCATCAGGTTCAATACCTGAGAAGATAAAAAGAGTGCCTATTGTAGCCCCGGTAATAACGCCGAACGGATTGAATGCCTGTGAGAAGTTTAACCTTTGCTCTGAAGACTCAGGGTCGCCCATTACGGCAATATATGGATTAGCGCCAGTTTCAAGAAAGGCCAATCCGGAAGCTATCACAAACAATGCAAAAAGAAAGAATCCATAAGTACCAATCTTTGCAGCTGGCATAAAAAGAAAGCAACCTATGCCGAATAGCAACAAACCAATTACAAGTCCGGTTTTATAGCTATATTTTTCCATAATTTTTGCTGCCGGTATGGCGAGCAAGAAGTAACCTGTATAAAAAGCAAATTGAATAAGCCCAGCCTGAAACCTGTCAATTTCAAACGACTTCATAAATTGTTTTATTAAGATATCGTTCATGCTGTTTGGCAAGCCCCACAAGAAGAATAAAGCTGTAACTAAAATAAAAGGCAACAAATATTTGCGCTCAAATAGTCTGTGATGTTCCATAAGTTGAAAGATATGTTAAAAAAAAATAATGGTCCAAGATATAAATAATTCATGCTTTTCATTCTATCTTAGTAACAACTGTTAAAAAAAAATCTATGAAAAGCATTATTAACAATGTTTATAGAACTTATCCGTTAGTTATTCTTTTGACTTTTAACATTATTTCGTGTACTGCACAAGAAAATAAAGGGATACCCCTTCCTCCTGCTAATACAGAAAGTGGAAAACCGCTAATGAAAGCCCTAAGCGAGCGTCAGTCTTCACGGGATTTTATTGATAAACCATTGACTGATAAGCAACTATCTGATATGCTCTGGGCTGCCTATGGAATTAACCGGCCAGATGAAAAAAAACGTACTGCCCCATCGGCGCACGATAAACAGGAAGTAGATATTTATGTAGCGCTTGCCAAAGGAACATTTTTATATAATGCTAAAAATCACTCATTAATCGAGATTTCAAAAAATGATATCAGATCAAAAACCGGAAAACAAGGATTTGTAGGGACCGCTGCTGTTAACCTTGTTTATGTATTGAATTTAGAAAAATCCTCATCAAAAGACATAAATGATGCAAAAATATGGGCATCAGTGACCACTGGTGCTATCGTACAAAATGTTTATTTATACTGTGCTTCAGAAAACCTGGCTTGTGTTGTAAGAGGCTGGGTTGATATTGAAGCAATGAAAAAAGAACTGAAACTAAACTCCAACCAGGTTGTATTATTGGCGCAAACAGTTGGATATGGAAAATAATAAACCTTCTCATATTATTAACCCAAGAGTATCATGATTTTGATACATAATTAATCTCCGATTAAGTATTATAAGGTGCTTAATTGGGGATTAACAGATCTGAGTTTAAAAAATCCCGAATAATTTTATTTTAATTTAAACCTATATGCAAGTGTTGCTACGATTTCCCTTGAGCGGCCCGGGTATGGCGAAATGTCGCCATTATATGGTTGAAGAATAGGAGGCTTTTGGTTCAACAGGTCAAATACTCCGAAAGAAAAATCAAGTCCATCGACAAACAAGTTTGTAAACATGAGGTTGATATTTACTAAGATAAAAGGATCAAATTTTTTAATTATTACCGAATCGGGTCTTTCGTTTGAAAAACCAGCATATGCGTATCTTTCGCCATTATAAGATATTGATGGAGAGATGGAGAAATTTTTTGTTATATTAAAAATCCCCAAGAAACCTAACTTATGAGGCGCCAATGCAAGTACTTTTCCATCCTGATCAGGAATAGAATATAATTCAGGGATTTCTTTATTGCTTAATGAAAAGTATGAATAGTTCAAAGTAAAAGAACCCCAGTTATAAACCGATCTGTATTCCAATTCAATACCGCTGCTACCCGATTTCCCTTCATTTTTATACCCCCAATCGAAAATAGGAATATCACCATCAGAAAAATAGATTATTGGATCGAAAATAGTAATATCATATAAATTGGCTGTCACAAAATTGTTTGAGTTTAATTTATATCCTAATTCGAGTTCTGCTACATTGGTGTATTCGGTTTTAAGGTCATTCCCAACATCGATGTTACCAATTCCCGGGGCACGAAAAGCCCTGCTAAACAGTAATTTGAAATGAAAATCGCCAAAGATTCCTGTAACCCCTGCACGTGGAGCAAAAGCATTGCCATAATAATTATGATGTTCAAATCGTGCCCCTGCAATGAAGTTTAATTTATGCCATTTATATGAACCTTGGACAAAACATGAAGAATTATTAAAGGAAACATCGTTTTTAGTGGTATCATAATAAAAATAGGCACCTGCAGAATCTTCGAACATCCAGGCTCTGTCCCTGTAATACTCTATTCCTGCCAAAAGATCTAAGTTCTTTATAGGATTATAGGTTAATAAAAGGTTCCCTTTGTACCGGGTTTCCTTTACATTCCTATACCATCCTTCTTCATAAAAAGGTATAGTACTTTTATAGCTCAACAATGGTGATATACTAAGCTTCTCATTGATATCATAATTGTATTTAACTTCACCCAGAATAGTCTTAAACTCATTATCTGCATGCCATTCTTCATATGTATACTCAGTTACATAACTGTCGTATATAACCCTCATCGAAAGATTTTTATTATTAACGCCGATGTTCAGATTCCTGGTATTAATTTCTGAACCTCCTTCGCTAAAATCAAGTGTATCTAAATAAAAAGTTATATCCTTTTCTTGGCTCCTGTTTGCTTGGCCAAGAAAACCTTTAACTGAAAAATCCCAATCTCCAATTTTATGTCCGGCTAAAATATTGTAATTGGTCCTTCCGTTGATTTCTGATAACTGTCCGAAAGTAATTGCTCCCTCCGCACCCTTAATATCTTCTCCCGTTTTGGTAATTATATTAATAACTCCCAGCTCAGCATAGCCACCATAAATTGCTGATCCAGGCCCACGTATTATTTCAATACGCTTGATCTGTTGAACGCTAAAGTGATTTCCAAAAGCATTGTTATTATAAAATAAATCATTCATTTCCTGGTCATCTACCATCAACAATAGTTTTCCTTCATGAACCCAATTTCCTCGCATTCCGAGTCCAACTGTTGTACCAACGTCATATCCAAATTCAAAACCAGGCACCAGTCGTAACACATCCATAAAGTCGCGTGCCCCCGATTTTTTTATTTCTTCTTCAGTTATTATTG
>Ga0105103_10001719_pt1 | contig 11773 bp, 7 predicted proteins | sample PPLLaktember2015_2_FD_79107 | JGI IMG/M metagenome (GOLD analysis project Ga0105103, IMG submission 79107) | Freshwater sediment microbial communities from Prairie Pothole Lake near Jamestown, North Dakota, USA - PPLs Lake P7 Core (6) Depth... | ecosystem: Environmental > Aquatic > Freshwater >...
CCCCAAATATCCTTTCGAATGCATAATCGGCTTGAACAAGCGCGATCCCGAATACCACGACCTCTTCAGGCTTAACATCGAAACCGGCAACCTGACTCTGCTCCAGGAGAACACCGGATTTTCGGGATTTGAAGTGGATGATGACTTCACGATAAGGCTGGCAAGCAATATGACCAGTGATGGCGACATTGAAATATTCAAGCCGAGGGAGGATGGAACCTGGAAGCGCTTCATGAAAATCGAAATGGAGGACGCAATAAGCTTCCGCTTTGTCAGTTTCAACAAGACCAATGAGGAAATATATCTTGTCGATAGCAGTGAAAGGAATACTGCAGCCTTATATACCCTTCATCTGGATTCGGGCCAGAAGTCCCTTCTGGCCGAAGACGCAAAATCCGATTTCAATGGGGCCATAATCCACCCCACAGAAAAAGATCTGCAAGCGGTGGCCTTCTACTACGACAGGCTTGAATGGAAGATTATGGAACCCTCCATCGCGGAAGATTTGGAGTATCTCGCCGATTTGGAGTCAGGAGAAGTAAGAGTGGTGAGCAGCTCCCTTGATTTTAAGATCTGGATTGTGGCCTACACCGTGGATAATGGACCGACTCGGTATTATTACTACGACCGCAGCAAAAAGCAGGCGAAGTTCTTGTTCACCGATCGGGAGAAGCTGGATGGCAGGCCCCTCTCCAGGATGATTCCAGTGGTAATTACATCTCGGGACGGCCTGGATCTGCTTGGCTATTATACACTGCCTTTCGGCAGCGATAGCAACGATGACGGCCTGCCAGATAAACCCCTTCCCATGGTCCTCAATGTGCATGGCGGTCCCTGGAGCCGCGACTTCTGGGGCCTGGATACCACTCATCAATGGCTGGCCAACCGAGGCTATGTGGTTCTCAGCATCAATTTCCGCGGCTCAACCGGCCTCGGCAAGAGCTTCAGCAACGCCGGAAATCTGGAGTGGGGCAGAAAGATGCAGGACGACCTCACCGATGCCGTCAACTGGTCTATTGAAAAGGGAATCGCCGATCCGAAAAAGATCGCCATAATGGGAGGAAGCTATGGAGGCTACGCCGTCCTGGCAGGCCTCACTCTGTCTCCTGAGGTCTTTGCCTGCGGAGTGGACATCGTGGGCCCATCCAACCTGATTACGCTCCTGGAGTCCGTCCCGCCCTACTGGAAACCGGATATAGAGCAGTGGACCAAGAGGGTGGGCGACTTCAGGACGGAGGAGGGAAGAAAACTGCTCCGGGAGCGCTCGCCTCTGACCTATGTCCATCAGATCCAGCGTCCTCTGCTCATTGGCCAGGGAGCCAATGATCCCCGGGTCAAACAGAACGAATCGGACCAGATCGTCAAGGCCATGCAGGAAAAGGATCTGCCGGTAACCTATGTGCTTTATGCCGACGAGGGGCATGGATTTGCCAGACCGGAGAACAGGCTCTCCTTCTATGCCATTGTAGAGGCTTTCCTGGCAGAATACCTGGGTGGCAGGTATGAGCCCATCGGCAGCGATTTTAAGGGTGCAAACTTCACTGTGCCCGCTGGCGCCGGAGAGATTGAGGGATTGGAGCAGGCATTGGAGGACATGCCATCGGCAAATTCCAGCGGGGGAATTTAGGGGGCATTTCTTCCCCCCTAAACCAATAGAATATTCCAGAAATTATCTTTATTTTTTTAATTCAATGGACGAATCCGACCTGGTTTACAAGGGTCCCTGGGTGAGGCCAGATCGTCTTCCACGCAGCATCCGCCTCAGAGCCTCCTGGAAAAAGGATCTCGGAGATAAAAACAGTCCCGATCCATTTAACATTTCATAATAGAACAGATATCCGTGTCGTATCCGAGGAAGGCTCTTCCGCATTGAGGAAGCACAAAGCTATTTCGCATAGCCAATGAAACATTGGATCAGGGTGGTCTTCTGACACAAGAGGATCTCGCGAATATCCTGGGCGCAATAAGAATATCGAGGGCTCGAGAATGGTTCCTGTTATTTTATCCATAACCAGCAAGCATAATCTGAAGCTGAGACTTGAGGGTTATTCTGCCAAAGAGATCCGCAAGTGCAAGGTGGCAAGGATACTTCGGGAGGCGTAAGAACAGAATGGAGTGTTGAATCAGGCAGATGTAAGTCTCTTGATTGGGGTGAGTGCCGGAACTATTGGCAAGGATGTCAGAGAATTCCAGTCGGAGCATGGAGTATACTGCCATATCGAGGGACGGTTCACGATATTGGACCTACATTGACCCACAAGAAGATAATCATCCAGCAATTTGTTCGGAATATTCTGACTCCTGAGATTTCCAAGAAAACATCACGTAGCGAGGAAGCTTGTGATAGGTGCATCAAGGGATTTAAAAAGGTTCTAAAGCTTCATGGAGATGGGATTCCTGCGGAGAACATTGCCTAAGAGCTGTAGATGAGCAAATTAATGGTCCGCGAGTACGTCGAGATTATCGAGGATCTGGCTGAGATGCAGAAGGTATAGAAAGGATGATATTCAAAGAAATCGCCAGTAGGAAAAATGTAGTGGTCATTTATCACTATTTTGCGAAAAATATCGATGTTTGAAGGCAATGCTGATGAGCTATTTGGACAAGAGCCTGATCAAGAGTGCGGCATTGATTGGAATCGGTAGCGTTTCAGCTCAGGCTTTGGCTCTTTGCTTTATGCTGGTCCTGGCTAGGATTTATTCGATAAGCGACTATGGTCTTATTAGCTATACCATAAGTGTTGGTACTCTTGCATCCACATTTGTGGCGGCAGGTTTCCCAGCTTCGTTGGTGAGGTTCCTCTCCAGGTATAGCGATGATCAGGAAAAGATCGATATATATTTTTCCAATATAGTAACAGCCACATTGGGAATTCTGGTGCTGGTATCTGCTGCGTCGGCCGTTATTTACAGGTTCGATGTTGGTATCATCTCTATTATCATTGGTTATTCTATAAATTATATATATATAGGCATAATTCGAGGATTTATAAATTATTGGAAAATCGCTTTGTTTAATGTGCTTTGGAATCTATTTAAGTTTATAGTTTTGGTCATCGCAAGCTATGTATTTTTGATAAAATCTTCGCTATTCGTAGTATTACTATACGCCTTTGGTGGGGTGTTTGCGCTGGCCATTCTCGAGATGCACAATCGCACATGCCTCCATTACTGCAGGAAGTATGTATCAAAGCACACTTTAAAAAAAATCAGCGCCTTTTCTATCCCTGTGATGATCAGCATGCTCGCATTTAACGCTCTATCGAGTATTCCCATAATGGCCATAAAATCCAATCAAGGATATAATCTCGTGGCGCTATACTCGGTGGCAATGACCTTCACGGTTATATTTAGCTTTATTCCCACGGCCATCACAACCATTACTATGCCAAAGATATCAAGGATTGTGAATAAGCAACGTCGAATTGAATATACAGCTCAATCGGTTGGGATTGTTCTAGTTGCTGGAATTGTATTATATGTTCTTATATTTTTCTTTGGAAAATCTGTTTTGATGATTGCGTTTACGGAAAGATATGTAGAATCCTATCCCATATTGCTAGTCCTATCGATAGGTGCAGTCCTTTCAGGCTTGCGGAATATTTTCTGCTCCTTATGGGAAGGAAGTGGCCATCCGATCATAGCGACTTACGACATTGTTTCTGCATCAGTTGTATGCATTTTGCTCAGCTTGATTTTGGTGCCACAGATGGGGCCCATTGGAGCCGCATATGGATATAGCTTGGGTTTATTAATTGCGGTTTTCGTGGATTTATTTTTTTGGATCCGATATATAGCGTCAACGTAATTATCTATTGAGGATTACGAACTACCTTTACCAGCATCATCTCGATTAAATCCTCTATTAGCTAAAACATAATTATATACTTCAAGAGTTTTCTCCGCTATAAGGTCCGATGAGTAATTTCTTAACACGTACTCCCTGGCGCGCTTCCCCATCTCTCTTGCTTCCTCGGGATGACACAATAAATAAATTACAGATTCAGCTATTGACTCCACATCTTCAGGCGGAATCAAAATTCCCACATCTCTGCCCATCTGTATTTTGCCATTTTCCAATATCTCTTTTGGCCCTCCAACCGCCGTCGATATTACCGGCTTTCTACATGACATTGCCTCTATAAGGGAAATACCAAAAGTCTCAAAATCATCAATAGAAAGATGAATAAAAACATCAGAAATATTGTACAATTTTATTAAATCTTCTTCCGAAAGGCGCCCCGTGAATATACAGCTAGAATCTACCCCATAGTCTCTGGCAAGAATCCTCGTCTTATTTAAATAGTTGTCTTCATTCGTAGATACCAAAATTACATGGGGATCTTTTTTCAATATTAGACTAAGTGCGTGCACTGCATATTGTATCCCATATCGTGGAGTAAAATGCTTCGTAAATAAAATTATTTTGGAATTTTCCGGTAAGCCGAATTTTTTCTTAATTAATTTTATCTCATATAGGTTCAAATTATGAGTCATGAATCGTGTGGTATCAACTCCATTCGGTATATAAAAAACCTTGTTTGGCTCAGCTTCCAATTCATTTATTATCCATTCTTTGACCTTATTCCCTACAGTTATTATTGCATTCGCTCTTTTCACAGAAATTTTTTCTACCCAACGCATGAATTCGAATTGCAATGAATCTTTCTTTATTCTGCCAGCAGAAACAGTCTCGAGAGACAAATACCCATGTATGGTCAGAACGAGCGGCTTTCTTTTATCCAAGAAGCCAACACCAGCAAAGAATGCCCCATGCACGTGGTACAAATCAATAATCTTTCTATATGTCCATGCCTTCCTAGCTGTCTGAAAAAACACCTGTAATGTGGTATATCTATATGGATACCATATTTTTTCTTGAATAATTTGAACTTGGTTGTCTTGCCATGATTTTTTCTCTGTACCAATGGTAATTACCATTATTTTTATCTGTTTTTGCAATTCTCGCGAAATTCCTTGTATATGTGATCCGACCCCTCCTAAATGTGTAGGCGGATATTCCCCGATCATCGCAATGTTCTTATTCCTAATCATTTAGCCTTCCATAGTGCATCAATGTTTTCTAGACATGTAGTTATGCAGCAGGTCTTTAAGGCAACATCCATATCAAATCCACCCAAGGAGTTGATAAATGCTCAATAACTATATATGCTTTCTTGATTATTATCATAAATCCTTGATCCAGAACTCACTACGGATTTTGCGAAGATTGATTTGTAAGTAATGAAATCAGTTCCGACCATTTCATCTAATATCTTATTATTGATAACGATTGAGTCTACTCTATATTTGTTTAATATTTGCTTAGATGTATCATCTAGGATTTCATGGGAGTAAACCCATGAAAAATCATTATTGATTTGACTATAATTTTTTAATTTAAATAAGTAATCGCTATTTATATTCAATTCTTTTAGAGATAGGTACTGAACTTCTAGTTCTTTTCCTTGAATCCATGAATTTACCAATGCATTAATGCCTACATCAAGATTTGGCACTCCAGTCGAGGCATAAATTCTCTTGGAGATAAGATCATCATTTGATAGGAACGTTCTTGTTCCTTGTTCTTTCAAGAAAGATCCAACATTTGGCTCTCGCGTCATATATGTTTTATCCCTCGTATCTCCGAGAGGTGCGTTTAAGTGGCGTTCCATCATATAGCCGGAGAAGCTAATTGAAGCTAAAAAACAAATGAAAAACAATGTTACAAGAATTTTTTTATCTAACAGGGATATGTAATTAGGGCATCTGGAAGCTTGGGCTGGATTAGCTAAATCACTATGTAACAAGTTTAAGACACCACATGCACCTGATGCGATAAGTAGTGAGATTATGGGCAATAGGAAGGGGGCCACGTAAGTCCCAAGAGCTAAGATAGATGCGGATAACATCAACAGGCAAATTATGAAACTATCATTGAAATCTTTTTTATTTTTTCTCAAAAGAATAAAAAAACCGATCAGTCCAATAGGAATCAGAATTCCTAGCTGACCGATGTAATTTGTAGAAAGATTTAGAAGAAGATTAAAAAGACTTGATCCTTGCGATAATGCACCCGATTGATAATCATACCATATGCCTCTATAAAATCCGATACCGGAAAATTGGAGGGTGAACGCTATTAGAAATAGTAAAATAAAAAATAAAAACCTGGATTTTTCTGATAATTTATTGGTGTAATATATAATATGTGTTTCATCCTTTATCGACCATAAGATTTTAGCCAACGTAAGGGATATTAATACCAGTGCTATTAGAAATGAAATTCGATGAGCTGCCATTAAAGTTAACCAAAAGGTAATAATTAACAAAAGCTGCTTATTTAAATAAGTTTTCTTTTTATTAAACCAGAATACCGCCCATAAAAACAGTGGAAATAGGGCAAGAAATAGGTTGCGACTTGACGCCGACCAGCTTGTAAGTTCAATAAATATCGGGGCAGTTGAAAATGAAAACGATGTAAAAAAAGCAAATAAATAATGGTTTTTTATTTTTAATGCCATACTATACGAACCCAACATTCCTAGAATTCCTAGAATAAAGCCGAATATTAAGATTGTTGTTTCTATAGAAACGCCAGTTACCTGAGATGTAAATGATAAAACAACGGGCGATCCGCTTGGATACGACAATGGATACAGGCCAAAAAATGATAACGGATGAAGCGCCCATTTAATAACGCCTGAGATGGAGATGGAATTTGCCAAAGACCAAATAAATGCTGAATCCACGGTGTCTCGACCGTGTGGCGTCAGAGGGATTCTAAATATTATATTTAGAAGTAATAAAATAAAAATTAATATATAATTAGTTTTCCTTGAGAATCTTCTCATATACATTCAAGAGCTCCTCTGCGATCCTGTCCCATGTGAATTTCCTGGCATAATCCCGAATATACTCTGCATCCCATTTAGAATGTAATGCGGTTGATATTGCCTCTGCTAAACCATTGGCATCCCTTGGCTCTACGAGAATACCAAGCTTATCATTGATAATGATTTCGGGGATGCCTCCCACATTCGTTCCGACAAAGGGTTTGCCGCAGCCTAGTGCTTCGAACATTACTGTCGGATTACCCTCGCTCAAGCTCGGCAGGACAAAGACGTCGCAGGCATTCATCCAGATGGGGATCTCCTCACGTGGCTTGTTTCCTCCCGCCAGGAGGATATTCTCCTTACATAAAGAATTGTCTATTAGCAGTTGAAGCTCTTTTAACAATGAACCTTTGCCAACGATGCAAAGCATTGCATCATTATCAGAAGCAAGAACGTTTTTCATAGATTGAATCAGATATTTTTGGCCTTTGTACTCTTCAAGATTTGCGATATTTAATATTATTTTTGCTTTCTGGGGCAGATTTAATCTTTTGCGAGATAAAGATTTATCAAGAAATCTAAACAAATATGGGTCATATCCATTTGGAATTACTTTGATGTTCGACGCGTTTGGGAATGCATTCTTGAGAGCCTTTTCTTGCTGATGAGAGACTACAATAAACTTGTTGGTACTTTTAAGCACTAACCCCATAATCCTTTCATGAGCCTCAAGAAACTCCTTTGTATTGCTGTGATGAAATGTGACAATGAATTTTTTCCCATTCAAGGCCGAGATACAAAATGTGCATGTTAAAGCATCGATAAATCCTGCCAACCAGCCCGATGATTGTACATGGAGAATATCAAATGTGCTTCTATTTCTGAGGAGAAAGCAAAGCAATCCTAAAGTACGTCTATATATCTTTAAAATATTAACGAGAAGACTGGGCAAATCTTTTTAGAAACTGGAATTATATAATACAATATCAGCATCGGTATTTCTCAAAGCATTTGCTAAATGCACCGTATGATTTGCCACCCCACCAGTCTTATCAAATGGGCCAATCATTAAAATTTTTATTTTTATGTTCATTTAATTATCCTTAATTCTCGAATGAGTTGTTCGAAAATCCAACCTATATTTGGGTCATACCAATAAGATCGACATGCCATTTACCTTAATGCTACCGTTTTTTCACTTAAGCAAGCTAAGGCCAACATCATCCATGCTTGACTCCATCTCACGTAGGGTATTTTATTAGTATATATTGGCCATTTTTGATAATAAAAGTACCCATGAACATCTTGCATATTCTTAATCGTGTAGTGTGCGATAGTATTCGCAAAATCCAGATAATCGGGCGTTATTTCGGATATTTTGCTGAATGAAATTATCCCTTGAGCTTGATTGTGGATATCGATGGGATTTTTTTGTGGATACCTATAATAAGCGGCACCATCTGGAGTAAATAAATATCTTTTGTAGAACTCAGCTGCCGTATTTAGTCGATTGATGTAATCATATTCGATCGCGCCTGCAACTATGAGATTATAATACGAATCTATTATGAATCCTTGATGATAATCCAGTTGGTCAATGTGGTTCCCATCGGCGAAATGCCCATATAGCCAATACCCCACCTTCTGTTGTTGCGAATCTACGTAGGCCACCATTTTTCTCATCAACGCTAGTAGCGATTCGTCCTCTACTATTTTTCCAAATCTTCCTATAAACTCTGCAGCCAACATGTTTGCGTCAGTTATTCTAGAATTATCATCTTTCGTATAACTTATACAAATTTTTTTCCCATCGTTGTAAACTTCGTGAAGCTCGACAAAAAGATACTCCAGAACTCCCCTGCAAATATCCAAATACTCATTTTTTTTTGTAGCCTCAAATAGCTCTAGCGCTGCCAGACCTGCAAAGCATGTAACCACAATATTCGGCTCGTAAGCTTTTAAATAAAAACCTCTGCTAGCCCAAGGAAATGAAAACCCCCATGAATAATGATCCAAAGACTTTAACTTTAGCAGGTAATTGTATAATGTTTCAGCTCTTGCGAGATATTTACTCCTATTCGTTGCTCTATACAATTTAAGATAGGATAAAACAAATAAAGATAGCCCTTTAGGATCAGTTTCCCTATTTATCTGTAGCCATTTGCGTATGTTTATAGGTATTCTTTTGCCTAATTGCTGACCATAGAAAGATATCGACTTATTATCAACATAACTGAAAAGTGGAGAAGCGATGAAATCATATGGATCATATCCTTTATACTCATTAATCTCGATCCAGTTAATGAGCGATTTTAGCGAATCTTCAATAGCGATCATTCTGCACCTAAGTCGTCAATAAATCTCCTTAACCATAGCTCCACAAACACACACTGCCAGATCTTCATCCCTGCATTCTTCTTCCGGCTTATATGGGCCTGTAACTCCTGCTCGACTTTTTTCGCCTGAAAGTACGCTCTGCTTTTAAAGGACTTGCTCTTGATTATCCCTCCTACAAATCCACACAGCGGCTCCTCTCTCAACCATTCATCCTCCGGGGTCTCGAAGCCGATCTTGTCAGTCCTTGCCAGAACCTCCCCGTCCACATAGCCTTTCATGGCCTCTCGCAAGATGGCCTTTGTCTTTCCTTCTCGAATGAGGTAACTAGCAGGCAAGGATTGGTTAAACTGGACTAAGCGATGGTCTAGGAATGGCAGCCTGGTTTCAATGGAGAATGCCATGGAATTCCTGTCTTCCCACTTCAGCAGTTCCTCTAACTTATATAGGACGTGCGAAATTATATATCCCTTCAATCCGCCTATCTTATTCATCTTGGACAAATACTCCGACTCATTCTCCCATTTTTTCATGAATGCAGGATTTAGAAACGGCGATCTATTATTGAAATAGGCCTTTTTTATTAGATCAGGCAGGAGCAGGAACGCAGTGCTCTTAAAACCCATAATCGAGCCATTGGCTTTTTCAAGCGCCATGTACTCCCTGGTCAGGGTTATTAGGTCGAAGCCTCTAAGAAGCTCATAAAAGTAGTACCCGAAAAAGTAATGATACCCTGCCAGCATCTCATCTGAGCCCTGACCGTCCAGGAGGACCTTGTAGCCGTTCTGATGGGCAAGCTTCATCACGCAGTACTGGGCATACTGACTGGTGCTCCTGGTGGGCTCCTCCTGATGATAGATATACTTCTCGATATCTTCCCTCAGGCTATCTGCTGTAGGCTGAATCTTCTCGTTCTTTATGCCGAAACGCTCGATCTGACGATCGATGTAATAGCTTTCATCGCGCTCGAACCCCGGGAAGACTGCAGAAAATGTAGAGATATTTTCCGTCTTTGGCAATAGCCTGCAGACCTCGGATATAATTGAGGATGAGTCAAGGCCGCCACTGAAGCATGAGCCCATGGAAACGTCACTCCTCAGCCTTATCTGAATGCTATCTTTGAATAGGCTCTCAAACCTCTTTACAGCATCCTCATAGCCCAGATCGCTTTCTGCAGTTTCTGCTGCATAGTCAAGCAAATTCCAGTACCTTTTTTTCGTCAGCTCCTTCGTCTCAAGATCGAAAAATGCATAATGCGCTTTGGGCAGTTTCATAATGCTCAGGAAGAACGTTTCATCGGTGTGGTCTGCGATGTTATACATTAGATAGTCATAGATTAGCTTATCATTCGGCATCCTCTTAATGCCGTGGCATAAGATGGCCTTGATCTCAGAGGCGAAGATAAATTTGCCATTCTCATAAAAATAGTAAAGAGGTTTGACCCCAAGACGATCTCTGGCCAGGAACAATTTCTTACCTAATATGTCATATATACAGAAGGCAAACATGCCATTAAATCTTGAGAGGCAGTCCTCTCCCCATTCTTGGTAGGCTTTCAGCAATACTTCCGTATCGCTAGTGGAATTGAATGATGAATAGCCCAGTGCAATCAGCTCTTGCCTTATCTCATTATAATTATATACTTCTCCATTAAAAATGATGGCCATGGTTTTATCATCATTGAACATGGGCTGATGACCTTGCCTGGAAAGGTCGAGAATGGACAGCCTGCGATGCCCCAGGGAGACCCTCTCATCAAGATATACACCCTCGTCATCCGGTCCCCTATGCATGAGGGAGTAGTTCATCTTGGAGATCAGCTCGTTATCGTTCCAGTTAAATCCTGCTATTCCGCACATTATTCACTCTCTTAAAGAGGATGGATAATATAGCCACTCCTGCCTTTCCTTCGCCAAAAGGAGACGGCTTAGCGGATATTTCCGGCTCCTCTAAGAATTTATTAATCCTTTTAAGCACAGTCTCTTCATCGGTACCAACTACCTCCGCATATCCTGCCTCTGCAGCCTCCGGCCTCTCTGTGTTCTCTCTCAGGACAAAGACCTTCTTTCTTATATTTGGAGCTGTAACCTCCTCCTGTATCCCACCCGAGTCGGTCATAATAAAGAAGGAGTGCTTCATGAGCACCAAGAAGTCGAAGTACCCTCCCGGATCCAGCAGCTGCACGTTCTCATGTGACGCCAACCGCTCATATAGCCCACTTTCCCTCAGACACCTGACTGTTCTGGGATGAACCGGATAGACCACTGGCAAAGGAGATTCCATTAAGATCTGAGAGATTTTTCCCATCACTTCTGGATCATCCACGTTCTCAGCCCTGTGAGCAGTTGCGAGAGCATACTCATCGAACCGGATCCTATCGAGGATATCTGACCTCTGCTCTGCTACAGGCAGGTACTCCATGCATGCATCAATCACAGTATTGCCGGTCACAAATATATTTCCCACGACGTCTTCTTTCCTGAGCGTCTCGGCATTATGCTCAGTGGGCGCAAAAAGCAGATCTGATACGTGGTCAGTAAGACGTCGGTTGCACTCCTCTGGCATTCTACGATCGTAGCAACGAAGGCCTGCCTCGACATGACC
>Ga0105103_10001721_pt1 | contig 11766 bp, 5 predicted proteins | sample PPLLaktember2015_2_FD_79107 | JGI IMG/M metagenome (GOLD analysis project Ga0105103, IMG submission 79107) | Freshwater sediment microbial communities from Prairie Pothole Lake near Jamestown, North Dakota, USA - PPLs Lake P7 Core (6) Depth... | ecosystem: Environmental > Aquatic > Freshwater >...
ACTGGGCCGTCTCTCCACCCCCCGGAAGCCCGCCCCGGTTTCCTGCCAACGGACCGCTTGTTTGTTCGCGGTATTTGGGTCGTTCCCGATTTGGTCAGACGCTAACGTCTATTCTATGCCCAGTTCGCCCTTCTTCCGCGGATGCAGTGTTCCGGCGTTGCGCCCCGTTGCGCTATCGCTTGGCCTGCTCTTGGCTCTCCTCAGCTTCCGGTCGCCTGCTTCGGCCGGGATGACGACGGCTTTCCTGTTCCAACAACAGGTCGCTCAGGATACGACGCGTCCGGCCTCGACCGGTCAAATGACCCGCCGCGCCCGAGCCGAACTGTCACGCAGAACAACCCAGGTGACGAGCACCCCCACGGCCGACACCTCAAAATCGGTCCTCGAACTTATCCGCGCTCTCCCGCGCGATTCCTCCGCTCGGCTTCAGCATTTCCAATACGTCCGCACGGACCGTCCCGCCGTCGATCCGCTGGCGTCCAAACCGCATCCCCTCTACCTTCCCGATCCGCTGATCGTGAAATATCGGGACCAACTCGATTCGACCCGCTGGGTCTATCGGCTGCGCCAGGTGATCGGGGAAAATGACCTCCGGTTCGCGGTCGAGATCCCGTTCGAAGAATACACGGAGCTTCGTCTGCGGCGGACCGTGAGAGGATATTGGGAGAACATCGCACAGGCGTACGTCCTGCAGGGGGAGAAGAAGACCGGCCTGAGCGAACTCTTCGGCAAGGTGACGAACATCGAGATCCCCGTCCCGAAGAATCCGCTCTTCAGTATCTTCGGTCCCAACCGGATCCTCCTCAATATCAACGGCGCGGTGGATATCCACGCGGCGTTCCGGAACACGAAGTCCGACCTCTACTCCGCCAGCCCGCTCGGTCAGTCGCGCAGCGAACCGGACTTCAATCAGGAAGTGCTCGTGAACGTGAAAGGGGAGATCGGCGACAAGCTGAAGATCGATGCCGACTGGAATACACAGCGCACGTTCGAATACGAGAACCAGCTCAAGGTGCGGTACCAGGGATACGAGGATGAGATCGTGCAGACCGTTGAAGCGGGAAACGTCTCGCTCGCAACGAGCTCATCGTTCATCTCCAGCAGCCAGGCACTGTTCGGATTGAAGGCGGGATTCCAATTCGGACCGCTGAAGTTGACGGCCGTCGCAACGCAAAAGAAAGGACAGATCAAGGAACTCTCCGTCAGCGGCGGTGCGCGCTCCACACCGTTCGAAAAGCGCGCAGCCGATTACTCGCGCGACCACTACTTCGTCGACACTTCCTACATCTCGCTCTATGAGGATATTTACTACAGGATCCCCGCGATTCCCGTCCCCGCCAAGCAGATCCGCGATATGGAGGTCTGGGTCTCCCGCGTCGGCATCTCGCTTGACTTGACGAAGGAGCGCGAGGTTGTGGCGTTCATGGATGATGCTCTTGTCGTTCAGTTGGCACAGGATTCGCTCGCTCGTTTACAGGACTATGGTCAGGAGCCCGACGTCGTCGAAACCGGAACCTTCGTGCGCCTCGATGCCGGCACCGACTATTCCTACAACGCCGACGCCGGCATCCTGACGATGAACAAGAGCATCCAGCCCGACCAGGCCATCGCCGTCGCCTACATCACGACGGACGACTTCGGCCGCACGATCGAGCACGGAAACTTCGGCGCGCGAACGGTCCGCGACTCCCTCAAACTGGTGATGAAACTCGTCCGTCCAAAGAACCTCGACCCGACGAAGCCGGTCGGATGGCGGATGCTGCTGAAGAACCGCTATCCGCTCGGCGGCCGCGGCATCAAGGAATCAGGATTCGAATTGCGGATGGAGTACGAAGTCTACGGCCAGCCCCCGGTGCAGGACATCCTGACAAACATCGGCTTGCTGGAGTTGTTCGGACTCGACCGCTTCACCGGAGTTTCCACGCCCAAGCCGGATAAATCATTCGACTATCTCAAAGGGGTCACCATCGATGAGGGACGTGGTGAGGTGGTCTTCCCGACGGTCGAGCCCTTCCGCGATGCAACGCTTCGGCGGATGTTCATCAGCCTGGGGATCGACCCGGCCCAGGCGACCGCGTATGCCGACTCCTTCTCGTTCAACGCCATCTACGATACGACGTATAACGGCGCCGTGAACGACCGGAAGAACAAGTATTATTTCCGCGGCAACACGCAGCCGTCTACGGCATCCTCGTACAACCTCGGATTCAATATCGTCGAAGGAAGCGTCGAGGTGATCGTCGACGGTGTCCGCGCGACCCCCAACGTCGACTACTCGGTGGATTACGTGACTGGCCAGGTGGTGATCAAGAACCAGGCACTCCTCGTTCCGGGGAAGAATCTGCAAGTGAAGTACGAGGCGAACGACCTGTTCCAGCTGGCATCGAAGTCGCTGTTGGGCGCGCGCGGCGATCTCAGTCTCAGCAAGTCCTCGCGACTCGGGTTCACCATCATGAACCTGAACCAGCAATCGCTGTCGGACAAGGTGCGGCTTGGCGAGGAGCCGATCAGCAACACGATCATGGGCGTAGATGGCGAGACGCAGCTCGCTTTGCCGTTTGTCACGAAGGCACTCAACTATCTCCCCGGCGTCAAGACGCTCGCCCCCTCGTCGATGACGCTCCGCGGCGAGATGGCGTACATGTCCCCCGACCCGAACACACGCAAGAGCCCGGTCCCGAGCGACGACGGTGCAAGCGTTGCCTACATCGACGATTTCGAAGGAGCGCGTGTGTCGACGCCGCTGGGCGTTGCATTCACGCAATGGCGGGACGCAAGTCCGCCATTCTTCATCAAGGGGCTCGATCCGTACGCCGCACTGACCGATTCCATCCCGACGAGTTCTGCATTGATCGCCAGCGGCGACATCTTGGCCGATACGCTGAAGATCCAGTACAAAGGACGTGCGACCTGGTTCAACGTGACCCCAAGCGACGTCCTGGTGGAGGAGATCTGGGGCGATCGAAAGAGCGTGGCACGCGGCCAGGAACAGATCACAGTGATGAGCATGCTGTTTCAGCCCGGCATGCGCGGTGCGTTCAACTATTCGCTTGATCTCGAGAACCGGCTGTTTGCGGACCCGACGAAGGCGTGGGGCGGCATCCAACATCTATTGGGCATCACTTCCACGAACTTGATCGACCAGAACGTCACCTTCATCGAGTTCTGGGTGAACGTCGTCGAGTCGCAATCATCGGCGAAACTGAATGTCGACCTCGGCTATCTCAGTGAAGATATCATTCCGAACGGGCGTTTGAATTCGGAGGACGGACTCGATGGTTCGATCAAGAACGGCGTTCTGAACGAAGGGGAGGATCTCGGCATCGACATGTTGTCGGATGCGCAGGAACGGGAGCAATACCGGGCGTTCGTCACGAAGTACGCGGAGTACGAGGCAGACCCCTCAGGCGACAACTGGCGCCGCCCGACGTACGGGATCATCCCGGGACTCGACGCGGTTCTCGCGGAGCAATACTTTGCGAGTCCCGCCGGTTCGCCGAACCAGACCGTGAACGGCTCAGAAGGGAATTCGAAGGGGGAGTATGGGATCTATCCCGACGCGGAGGATTTCAACAACAACAACGTGCTCGACCGCACGAACGCTTACTTTGAGTATGAGATCCCGCTCGACACGAACGCACTCGATTTCCAGCGGCTCGTTTCCGGACGCGGGGAACGCGGATGGTATCAGCTCCGCATTCCGCTGAATGAATATCAGCGGATGATTGGTCAGCCGACCTTCACGAACGTCGAAGGGGTCCGCGTGTGGGTCACCGGCGCCTCCGCGAACCTGCTCTTCCGAATCGCGGAATTCAATCTCGTCGGCAACCAATGGGAAGAACGGCTGAAGAATGACCCGAACTTCAAAGTGAGCGTTGTCAACTACGAGGACGATCCGAACTACCGTTTGACCAATCCTCCTGTCGAGCGGCAGAAGGACCGCACCCGTCCTGACGAGAACGTCTACGGGAATGAGCAATCGCTGAACCTCATCATCCGCAACCTCGGTGATGGCCAGAACAAAGAAGCGATCAAGCGCTACAACTTCCGTCCCCTTGACATGTTTAGCTATCGTGCTCTGCGCATCTTCATCCACGGTGAAGAAGGGGATTCTCCGCGCGGGTATCGGGCCTTCGGATTCCGCGACACCTCGGATTACGACGCGGAGGTGTTTCTGCGATTCGGTTCGGACTCGCTGAACTACTACGAATACCGTGCTCCGGTCAAGCCTGGATGGGAAGGAAACGAGATCGTCGTGAAGTTTGCCGACCTCACGGCGATCAAACTCGTCCGCGACAGTGCCCGCGTCCTCTCCCGGCGTTTTCCCGTCACGGACGGTCCGGTGGGCGCGACCTACCAGGTCCTCGGCGAGCCGACGTTGACGAACATCCGATTCATCTCCCTCGGTGTCGAGAATCCCCTCGGGAAAGGGGCCACGACCCTCGACGGCGAGTTGTGGGCGAACGAATTGCGTCTAACCGAAGTGGACGACACGCCCGGCTGGGCGTACCGGTTCGACACACAAGTGCGCATGGCGGACCTCGCATCGTTCGTTTTCTCGTTCAGCGAACGCGATCCCTTCTTTCATGCGCTTGAGGATCGATTTGGTTCACGAACGACCACGCGCAACTGGACGCTGTCGGCGAATGTCGGACTCGAGAAGCTTCTGCCGGAGACATGGAACGGTACGAACTTGAATGTGACCTATACGCACACGGAAGGATCGAATAAACCTCGCTACATGCCCAGCACGGACATCCTGGTGGACGAAGCGGCCCAGCGCGTGGAGGAAGATACGTCGTCGACCAGGCGTGACGTTGACGGCCAATCGCTCCGCACGCGGACGCAAGATCTGAATGTGACGGACACGTACGCCCTTCCCGGGCTGCGCCTGAATATCCCGGTCAATGCATGGTGGGTCACGGAAACCATTAACCGGATGACCTTCGGGTATTCGTACAACATCTCGCGACGCCGCTCGCCCGTTACCGAGTATGCCGAGTCCTGGGGATGGAACGCGCAATTCAACTACGCTTTGCCGCTGAGCGCGAACAACTATTTCCAGCCGTTTTCCTTCTTCCCCGACGCGTTCCCATTGTCGCTGTGGAGGAATGCGCGTCTTTTCTACACGCCGCGTCAGGTTTCGATGGGCTTCACGCTTTCGCGCAACCAATCCCGCGACAAGTCCCGCATCCAGGCGGCGCAGAATCCGGTCGTCCGCAATCTCGCCGCCTCGCGATCGTTCAACTTCAGTTGGCAGTTGACCGAAGGGGGATTGATCAATCCGGGGATCGACTACCAGGTCAGCATCGCGAGCTCGCTCGTGCATCTGGAGGTCGACAAGTTCGGCAACCAGCGTTCATTCGCCGACATCCTTGACGACATGATCCTCAGCGACCGGTTGATCAGCTTCGGCATCGATCAGAATTACGGGCAGACGATCTCGCTCAACACCCGCATGGTGATCCCGCCGGTGCTGAAGCTCGACAAGATCTTCACACTCAATCCGAGCCCGCGCTATACGGTGCGGTATGACTGGTCGAACAACATTCAAGCGGGGGCTCTCGGACGGAGCGCCGGATGGAACGCGAACATCAACGCCGGATTCGATGTGAACGTCAAGACCATCGCCGACGCCATCTGGCCGCCGGATCCCCGGGGAGCGCAGGCCGTGCCCGATTCGATGAAGCCCGGACCGCTCGCACAGTTGGCTTCACTTTCGCAGACGCTGTTCAAGACGACCCTGTTCGGATTCGAACGCTTCAATCTTTCGTTCACCCAGCAGAATCGCTCCCAGAACAGCGGTGTGGTCGGCGGCACCGGCTTCGGAAACTTATTCGCACGCTTCCCGTTCCTGCAGTCCTCGCTGGTGGCGAACGGTCCTTCGCTCCTCTATCAACTCGGGCTCTCGACGAGCCCGCATGGCGACGTCATTCTCCGGGGAAGTTCCGGATTCCCCTTCATGGAAGGATACAGCGTGGCGGGCATCCGCGCCCCGCGCGGGAACCTGAATGACATCTTCAGTCAGAACAACAGCATCACGATGCGGACGAATCGAAAACTGTGGGAGGGTGCCGATCTCGATCTCAACTGGCGCGTCTCCTGGACATATAACCAGTCGCGCGTCATCCTGACCGATTCGCTCGGACAATCCTTCGAACGCAGCCGAACGATCAGCGGCGATGTCGAACGATCCTTCATGTCCTTCCCGCCGGTTCTGATCTTTAAGCTATTCAAGACGAGCGTCGCCGACGTCAACAAGAAGTACGAGGAACTCAAACAAGTGAAGGATGGACGTCCGGCGGAACAGAAACTTACGGAGGCCTTCGAGCAAGGACTGGAGGCCCTTCCGATCCTGACGAAACTGATCGGTCCGCTGATGCCCCGCGCGAACTGGACCATCCGCTGGACGGGCATCGAGAAGCTCCCGCTCCTGAACAGCATCGCATCACGCGCATCGCTGGATCATTCGTACACCTCAAGCTACCGCCAGCGGTGGCGGTCGTCGCCGACCGGCGGCCTGACGACGGAGAGTCAGACCGTGAGCGTCGGATTCGCGCCGCTGATCGGCCTGAATGTCGCTTTCAAGGATTTCATCAAAGGGAACCTCTCGGCAACGATCCGGTACGGATCGAACACGAGCTACGACCTGGCGCCGTCCGCGCAGAACCTCGTCGAGTCCGCGACGTCAGACATTTCCTTCACCGCGAATTACAACCGGCAGGGATTTGAGATCCCGCTGTTCGGACTTGCCTTGTCGAACGACCTCGATGCGAACATCACCTACACGATCGCCAAGAACGCGCGACGCGTGTACGACTTCCGGGACAACTTCAAGCCGGAAGGACAACCGATGGAAGGCTCGAGCAGGACCGTGCTCGAACCGCGCATCCGGTACGTCCTGAGCGCACGCGTGACCTCATCCCTCTATTATCGGTACACCAAGATCAGTCCGGATGCCGGCGGTTCGCGCATTCCCGGATCGACCATCAACGAAGGCGGGTTGGACATTCACGTCGCGATCCAGTAAGCGGCGTACGCATGACAAGGATCCCATGAGCGAACAGACCGAAGATCGCAAGCGCATTCTCTGGGTGGATGACGAAATCGACCTCTTGCGCGCGCACGTGCGGCTGCTTGAGCAGAAAGGGTACAACGTCGAAACGGCGACGAACGGCGAGGATGCGGTCGCGCTCGTTCGATCACGGGGCTATGACCTCGTCTTCCTCGACGAGATGATGCCGGGCCTCGGCGGACTGCAAACGCTCGCGCTGTTGAAAGACATCGCGCCGCAGCTGCCGGTGGTCATGGTCACGAAGAGCGAGGCGGAATCGTTGATGGAGGAAGCCATCGGCGGCAAGATCACCGATTATCTGGTCAAGCCGGTCAATCCCAGCCAGATCCTCCTTGCCTGCAAGAAGATCCTCGAAGCAAAGAAGATCACACGGCAGATGGTGTCGCGCGATTATGTCAAGGAATTCCAGGAGATCTCGGCGCAGCTGATGAGTCCGATGGACGCGCAGGGCTGGATCGACCTCTATCTCAAGCTGACATCGTGGGACATGGAACTCGACGCGCACCCGGAACTCGGCTTGCGGCAGACGCTGCTCGACCAGAAGCGCGAATGCAATTCGGAATTCGCGAAGTTCGTCGAACGCTCGTATCGCGGATGGCTGTCCGCCACGGACCGGAATATTCCGCTCTCCCATGAGATCGTCGAGCGATGGGTGCTCCCGTCGCTGGGGGAGAGGAACAGCGTGTTCTTCTTTGTGATCGACTGTCTCCGTCTCGACCAGTGGCTCATCATGGAAGAACTCCTCTCCGAGTTCTACACATTCGAAAAGCAGTATTATTTCAGCATCCTTCCGACGGCGACCCCATACGCACGCAACGCCATCTTCAGCGGCCTGCTCCCCGCGGACCTGGAGAAACGCTACCCTGAAGTATGGAACGCCGACGAGAATGAGAACGAAAACAGCCGGAATCGATTCGAGCATCAGTTGATGGATCGATTGCTCGAGCGCAAACGCATCCAACTCAAGCCGGAGTCGAAGTACATCAAGATCCTCGACGCGGAATTCGGCCGGCAGTTCGAGAATAACATCCTCTCGTATCTGAAGAATCGGTTGACATCCGTGGTCGTCAACTTTGTCGACATGCTCGCACACGGTCGATCGGACTCCGCGTTGCTCAAGGAGATCGCACCGGATGAAGCAGCATATCGTTCCCTGACGCGTTCCTGGTTCCAGCATTCCTCTCTGTTTGGAATGCTCCGCACGCTGTCGTCGCAGAAGAACGTCACGGTCATTCTGACGACCGATCACGGCAGCGTCCGGTGTCTCCGGGGCTCGAAGGTCATCGGCGATCGGGAGGCTTCTGCCAATTTGCGGTACAAGTTCGGACGCAACCTGAAGGTCGACGACAAGCAGGCGGTCTTTGTCAAGGATCCCGCAGACTACCGGCTCCCGCGCGGGAGCGTGACGACGAACTATGTCATGGCAAAAGAGGACTATTACTTCGTCTATCCGACGGACTATCACCGGTACTTGAGCCAGTACCGCGACAGCTTCCAGCACGGCGGCATCTCCATGGAAGAGATGATCCTCCCGTTCGTCCGCATGCAACCGAAATGAACAGCTGGACGACCACATCGGCGGATGAAACGATCCGCCTGGGGGAATCATTCGCCTCGCACCTGTTGCGCGGCTCGGTCGTTGCGTTGTATGGCGACCTCGGCGCGGGGAAGACGCAGTTCGTGAAAGGCGTGTGCCGAGCGTTCGGCGTTCGAACGGCCGTGAGCAGCCCGACGTTCGTCCTCCTGAACCGCTACGACGGCGTCGGTCATGACGGCGGGGAGATCCTCCTGTATCATCTCGACTGCTACCGTGTGACTTCGCTCAATGAGATCTATGATATCGGATATGAGGAGATCATCAACGGAAACGAGATCTGCCTCATTGAGTGGGCGGAAAAGGTGGAGGGATTGCTGCCGGAACGGCGGTATGACGTCCGCTTCGAATACGGCCCGGAGGAACACCAGCGACTCATCCGCGTGACGCGCACTCCCGAAGGAATCGCATGAACATCCTCGCCATCGAAACATCCACCGTGGTTTGCTCTGTGGCACTCTGCCACGGAGGCACCCGTGTGGTTGAGCGGAGGGTGGTCGAAACGCACATCCATTCGGAAAAACTGCAGACCTTGATCCAGGAAGTGTGCTCGGAGGCCGGGATCGCGCTCAGCCGGCTCGACGGCGTCGCCGTTTCTACGGGACCCGGATCCTTCACCGGATTGCGCATTGGTGTGAGCGCGGCGAAGGGACTCTGCTACGGCCTGGACCGGCCCCTCATCGGTGTGTCGACGTTCGAGGCCTTGGCGGATGCGGCATTCGAACGCGCTCCATCGGCGTTGTCGGCGCTTCTCTGTATCGATGCACGTCAGGGGGATTTCTACGTCGGCCGCGCAGAGCGTGAGCACGACGGTCGATCGGGCTCGGTCGCGGTGCACGTTGCTCCAATGCCGTTCATCGACTCGATGCCTCCGGTTTCCGTGGTTGTGACCGATAGATGCGAATTGCTCGGAAATCGGAATGCGAATGAGATCCTCGACGTTCGAGATCTGTGCACGGCCCGAACGGTTGCGATTCGCGGGGATGCCTTGCTCCAACGCGGGGAGATCAGCGACCTCGCCGCTCTGGAACCGCGCTATCTGAAGGATTTTGTCGTCAAGACCAGAGCAGAAGTCCCGCAGAAACAGTAAATTAGAAGAAGCATTCTCGATTTTCGAAGTTCGATTGTTGAATTCGCAATCCACGAGGTTCGCATGGCTTGGTTCAAGCGCTCAAAAGAGAACATCTCCACCAGCGTTCCGAAGAAGGACATGCCGGACGGCATGTGGACGAAGTGCGGCGGCTGCGGCGAGATCATCCACAAGAAGCCGCTCGAACAGAATCTCTTCACGTGTCCCAAGTGCCAGTATCATTTCCGCATCGGGAGCAAGGAGTACTTCGGATTCCTGCTTGACAAGGGGACGTTCAAGGAGATGGACAAGAAGATGCGTTCCGTGGACCCGCTGAAGTTCGTGGACACGAAGCCCTACGGGAAACGCATCGAGGATACCATTCGCAAGACGGGTTTGAACGATGCGGTGCGGACCGGCGAAGGGGCGATCGAGGGGATCCCGGTGGTGGTCGCCTGCATGGATTTTGGTTTCATCGGCGGTTCGATGGGTTCTGTCGTTGGAGAGAAGATCTCCCGCGCGACCGACGTCGCCCGCAAGAAGCGAAAGCCGCTCATTGTCATTTCCTCCAGCGGCGGTGCGCGGATGATGGAAGGGGCGCTCTCGCTCATGCAGATGGCGAAGATGAGTGCTCGGCTCGCCCAGTTGTCCGACGCAGGCATTCCGTACATCGTCATCCTCACTGATCCGACCACCGGAGGCGTCACGGCGAGTTTCGCCATGCTTGGCGACGTGCACATCGCGGAACCATCCGCCCTGATCGGCTTCGCCGGCCCCCGTGTCATCCGTCAAACGATCGGCAAGGATCTACCCGAAGGATTCCAGCGCTCGGAATTCCTCCTCGAAAAAGGATTCGTCGACATGATCGTCCATCGGAAGGATATGCGCGACACGCTGGCGAAGACGATCCGCCACATCTGGGATGGAGAAAAGCAAAAGTCATAAGGCAGAATTCTTCCGTTTGACTTTTGCCTTTTGACTTTTGCCTTTTGACCTTTGACTTATTCCATATCCCATCTCCCATCTCACATTTAACATTTAACATCCCCTTCCTCCCTTGGTTTCCTTCTCTTCCATTTCCTCCATGCAATCCGAAAGCGACCGGCTTCGTCGCGAAGGAAAGCGCATCGCCGTTGTTCCGACGATGGGGGCGCTCCACCGGGGGCACACAAGCCTCATCCAACTGGCACGCAAACACGCCGACGTCGTCGTGACGACGATCTTCGTCAATCCAACGCAATTCGGTCCGACAGAGGACCTTGCGCGCTATCCGCGCGATCTGGATCGGGACTCGACGCTTGCCCAAGCGGCGGGGACGAACATCCTCTTTACCCCGAGCGCTTCGGAGATGTATCCGGAAGGATTCAAGACGTTTGTTTCCGTGGAGGAGATCACGTCCGTTCTCGAAGGAGAGATCCGGCCGACACATTTTCGCGGTGTGACGACGGTTGTCGCGAAGTTGTTCAATGTCGTGAAACCGCACGTTGGGGTTTTCGGACAAAAGGACATTCAGCAGGTCCATGTGATCCGTCGGATGACCCAGGATTTGGATTTCGGCATCGAACTCGTCGTCGGACCGACGGTACGGGAGGTAGATGGTCTGGCGTTGAGCTCGCGCAATGCGTACTTGACGCCGGAAGAACGAAGCCGCGCAACGGCGCTGTATCGTTCACTCCGAGGGGTGGCTGATTTGGTGCAGGCAGGCGAGCGGTCCGTGGGCACGTTGAGGGATCGTGCCGAAGGTATTCTCCATGCAAGCCATCCTACCCGCGTCGACTATGTCGCATTCCTGGATTCAGGGACCTTCCGTCCAAGGGAATCGATCGCAGCGCCCGGGATCCTGGTAGCCCTTGCTGTGCGCTACGGCACAACGCGTTTGATCGATAATGAGTTTATTACTATCTGAACGACCATAAGGAGAGTTGATGGCTCAGCGACCATTTGCAACGGTGATCATGGCCGCAGGCAAGGGAACCCGTATGAAGGATCCCAGCCGCGCAAAAGTGATGTTTGAAATCCTTGGCCAGC
>Ga0105103_10001722_pt1 | contig 11759 bp, 24 predicted proteins | sample PPLLaktember2015_2_FD_79107 | JGI IMG/M metagenome (GOLD analysis project Ga0105103, IMG submission 79107) | Freshwater sediment microbial communities from Prairie Pothole Lake near Jamestown, North Dakota, USA - PPLs Lake P7 Core (6) Depth... | ecosystem: Environmental > Aquatic > Freshwater >...
ACGATGTCGAAGTTCACGATCGCCCACCAGGGAGCTTCAGGCGTGATGCGGATGATGTGGTTCCAGCTCGCCCCGACGCCAAGGTTCGCCCCTGGTCGCACGACGGTCATGCGCGGGTCCTGCTCGTGAGGGATGACATCACCGTTGTCCACGATGACCATCGTGCCGACCTCGTGGTCGATGGAGGACAGCATCTCCTGCAGGAGGTCGGGGCGCACCAGGATGGGTACGCCAAGGACCGGGATCATCGCTTCCTCCCCGAGCGGTAGAGCACATACACGATCGTGGACACGATGCCCAGGAAGATGAGCATGTCCATGGCCATCACCTCGGTGAGGGGTAGTAGTGGTGGACGAGGCGCGGCTCGAACGTGAAGTTCACCCCGCCCTCCCACATGCGCGTCCACAGGTCACCGTCCTCCGGAAGCCCGCGGCCGATGCATCCAGGGTCGTAGCGATAGCCCAGGCCGTTGCGGTACAGCTGCGCCCCGTCGCAGAACGCCCCCATGCCAGGGGGCCACCGGCCTGCCTGCTGGAAGTGCCCATCGGGCCAGTGGTACTGGCTGATGCCGTAGGCGAAGTCAGCAGTGGTCTGCTGCAGCGTCGCCATCAGCACAGCGACATGGTCATCGGTCCACTCGTCATCATCATCGAGTGGGGCGACCCAGTCTCCCTCCGCCACGTCCAGGGCGAAGTTGCGGGCGTTCATGCCCAGCACGCACCAGCGCTGCTGCGGGTCCTCCGGGTACGTCTGACGCGGGATCGTGAACAGCCTGATGCGACCGTCCCCGAGAGCCTCGATCCGCTGCTCGAGCTCGTCGAGCTTCTCTCCGCCCATGCCGTCGTTGACGATGATGATCTCGGCGACGGAGTAGGTCTGCCTGCGTACCGAGGCCAGCGAACGCTCCAGCAGGAGGTCATTGCGGTCATAGGTCGAGATGCAGGCCGATACCAGGTTCACCGCACTACCGAGCGAATGGTCTCGATGTCCTTCTCGGCCTGCCCGCTGTTCATCCACTCCTGGAAGATGGCGTTGTCGTGGTGGTACATCGCCGGGGCGTTCACGCGGGCGTACCCGTCATCCATCTCCCCTCGTCCGAAGAAGGGGTGCGCGTGCTCGATGGTGACGTCGGGGAGGTAGTGGAGGGTCCCCGACGCCTCTCCGAGGACCCTCCAGGTGTTGTCCAGATAGAGGTGCTTCGCGCCAGGCAGGCAGAACCAGCCGAGCGCCAGCACGATCTTGCTGCTGATGAAGACCTGTGTCGGGATGTCGTTGCGGATGAGGTCGTTGCCGTATGCGAAGCCAGGAGCGATGAGCGCCTCTTCGATGGCGGCGTCCCAGCCCACCGTACGGAAGCGGTGGTCATCGCCGACGAACCCGGTGATGTCGTAGTGCGGGGCCAGGTCAGCTGCCGCAGCGTTGACGGGCGGGCCCATGCCGCCACCCTCGTGTTCGTAGCTGACGATGGGAAGCTGTTCCTTGACGTACGCATCGAAGTCCGCGTCATCGAGGTCGACGACGAACTCCATCTTGGTGGTCTCAAGGGACTTCGTGGCGAGGAAGGCATCGTACGCCTCGCGGGCCTTCTTGGGCCTGCCGCGTGTCGGGCAGATGACGATGGTCGACATCGCGCACATAGTACAGCGCGAGGGGCACGTCGGACATGCCCCTCGCGCCTATTCGGTTGTCAGGTCAGGTCTCGTCGTAGCTGTACGAGATCGTCTCCTGGGTCCAGTTCCCCGGCCCTGCCGTGGAGTCCACGGCGAGCTGGAACACCGCGTACTTGGTCACCGAGCCGGTGGCGCTGTAGGACACCGTGTCCCACGTCGCCTTGGCGCTCGACGTGTACGACGTGAACGCCGTAGCGGCGACCGTCGATGTCGTGTTGACCGGGGTCACACCTGTGACGTAGTTGGCGGTGAAGTAGAGCGACGTGCTCGTCATCACAGCGCCATCGCCCCAGATCTGGAAGTTCGTCACTCCGTTCGCGGGGGCGGTGTCGATGTAGAGCTTCAGCCACTTCTCGTAGCTGCGGGTCCCGACGGTGATCGGGTACGTCTGGCGGTTCGCCAGCGAGTTCGTCGCATTGTCTGCGCTGATGAAGTCGATACCTGTTACAGCAGAAGACTGGGTGGCTGCGTTGCTTGAGGTATAGACCCTGACACTAAGGGCGGCAACCATGTCTGTTCATCCTCCGGTAGGCCCTCGGCTACGAGAGGAAGTTCGGTCCCTTTGTTCGTCTTGGACGGAGGGGACCCATCGTTCGTAGGTGCGGGCTTCGTTGTGGCGTCGAGGTACTCTCGCGCCGTTGGGACGTCTTCGACTGCCACCAGCCCCCGCGATGCATTCACCAGGATCTTGTTCATGGGATTGCTCTCATCGTTGGGGTCGCCGATAGGCGGTCTTCCATCATCCCGCCGCGCCTCGTTGGGGGTCTTCCAGGAGATACCCCCTGCCGCGTAACGGTTGATCTGGGCCCGAGTCATGCTCTCCTTGAGGTTGAGAGCGGTGAACTGGAACGCCAGGTTGTTCTTCTCGCCTCCGAAGCCAGGATCCCAGACGACCTCCCTGGTGAGGTAGTCGGCGGTGAGGCCGAGGAACGGGCGAAGGCCGCGGTCCTCGGTGTTCTCCTGCTGGACTTCAGAGGTCGAGCGGTTGACGTCGCGCTCCAGCATCAGGTCCTGGGGCGAGAGCTTCATGACGGCCGCGATCTTGCGGACGAGGTACTCCTGCCACTCCAGGAACTGCATGTCGCGGTTGTTCTGGCGGAACTGCAGGAACTTGGAGCCCTTGGTCCCGCCGACGATGGCCAGGGCGCCCATGCCAGCGACCTCGGACCGCCAGAAGTTGCGGAACTTCTCGACCTGGTCGGGGCGGGCGTTCTCACCGAGGTCCAGCATGCCGTCGGGTGTCGGGGCACGCATCTGACGGTCGTTATACGAAGAGGCCCCGAGCTCACTGTCGATGGCGAGCTTCAGGGTCTCGAGTGGCGACAACCCCACGACGCGGTAGGTCGCAGGGTTGTCCATCATGTAGATGAGTTCGCGGTTGGTGAGTGATGCCCGCAACTGGTGGTCCGGATACCAGAAGTAGCGTGGCTCCTCGGGGTCCTCGCCGTCCCAGATGGTGCTGATCTTGATCGTCGCACCATCGACGGGCCAGAGACGCCCGACCATGCCGTTGAGCAGGAACTCCTTCTCGATACAGCCAGCGTCCAGGACGAGGATGTCCTCGATGATGGGCTCGATGAAGCCGCGGAACGATGTCGTCGTGGGGTTGGGTCCGCGGAACAGGTTGGTCAGGTACTCCGCGAGCGCGGTGTCGTGCCACTGGGTCGGGTCGTAGGGCCCGATGACCCACTCGGCCTGGCTGACCTGCGTCTTGCGGATGTTGATGGCGGCGCGGATCCACTCGGAGTGCTCGGCCCAGTGCCTGAACAGCTTGGAGTTGGGCTTGCCCTGCTTGAAGCGGTCGGTGTTGTTGTAGATGACCGAAAGTGACTGCGGAGGGATGCGCGTGGGCGCGGTCTGCCGCGATCGCGCGAACAGGCCGTCTGTGACGGCTCTGATCAACGTCATCGCGGACCTCCGAAGTGCGCCTTGATGACATCATCATAGGCGCTCTCGATCGTGCGGTGCATCATCTGTTTGTTTGCAGCACTGATCGCTTCCTGCTTCGTCATCGTGTGGGTCGACAGGCCAGCCATGAGATCGGCCAGCCACGCGGGGACCTCCGAGACGCCGTCGCGGAACTCGACCTCCCGCCAGACTTCATGTGCATCGGTCATCAGGTCACCTCCGCGCTGCGGCGAACGAAAGACCGCCGCCCGCACCAAGATCCATCGCGAAACCGACCGCGTCGATCATGTCGTCGTGCCCCTTGGGGAACGACAGGCATTGCATCTCGTAGTCGCCGCCTTTCAGCGAGATGTGATGGTGCATCTTCCCGGCCTCGTACTTCGCCGCGACAGCGCGAGCGCGAGTGACCTTGTCGACATCACTGCGGATGCCCTCGATCGGGATATAAGGGTAGTCCTCCATGACCTCTTGCACCAGGGTGCTTTGGAACTGCTGGTTCTCGACGCGCACGAGGGCCATCTGCGGGTAGACCTGCCACCCGTCGCGGATGAACTCGGCGTGCCCAGACTCACGCTTGTCCTGGTACACGGACATGATCCAGAAGTCGCCATTCTCATCCTCGGCGACCGTGCCTCGCGCGGTGAAGTCCGCCCGCTGCTTCTCCGATGAGGCCAGGTCCACGCCCATTCGGATGGTGTACTTGCGGTCCGTCGGGAGTGCGTCGAAGTAGAAGTCGTCGCGCTTCCAGTCCGCGCTGCGGAAGACGTTGCCCTCCATGAGGCCGCGGATGTCGTTCTGGTAGGCGCACATGAACATGGCCGTTCCCAGATCGCGGCGCACTTCTTCGAGGCGGTCCATGGGCCAGTACTCTGGCCAGTAGGAGACGAACTCCTCGCCCGTATCGATGATGGCGGGCTGGGTGTGGAGCTTCCAGCCCTTGCCACCGCGACTCACGGGCGTCGTGAGCATCTCGTAGAGATCGCCCTCGGCCCAGCGGGTGCCGATGACGATGAACACGCCGTCAGGGGCGAGACACGGGTAGAGGGTCTGCCAGAACCACTTCTCCACCTTCTCGCGGGCCTCCGGGGTAGCCGTGTTCTCCTCGTCGAGGATGTCGTCGCAGATGACGATGTCGAAGCGCTTGCTGATGATGGCGCCGCCCACGCCCTGGGCGTACATCGTGACGTCCTTGGTGCCGTGGAGGATGGAGTCCTTGCGCAGCCACTCCTGGTCGGTCCACTTGGTGGGGCTCACGCAGTCCCCGTAGATCTCCCGGTAGCGCTCGTTCGACTCGAGGGTCCAGCGGATGGCCCTGGAGAAGTCGCGCACCTGGACCGACGTGTTGCTGATCAGGCCGATGCGCAGGTCCTTGTACTCACCGGGGAGGTACGAGCCCAGGGTCGTGTTGTCCCAGGTCGTCTTGGCCGCTCCGCGCGGCTCCAGGATGACCGTGTGCTCGCGCCGGTAGATGGCCTCGAATGTCGCCTCGAGCATCCTGGCGTGGTGGCGAGCTGGGCGGTTGAGGAAGACGTACTCGCCGAAGTTGACGACGCCTTCGATGTGACGATACGTCTCGCCCCATGGAGCGAGCCAGTCGTCAGTTGACCTGCTTAGCTCCCGTAATGCGAGGGAGTGGAGACTGTCCCACTGGCTTACCGCCAGCTCCCTTTGTGACAGCGAGGTCACGAAGCTCTCGTAGTACTTCCCTTGGGATGCCGGTAGGCTCCCCGGATCCGACTGCGACATTGAGACCAAGACTGGCCCTCCGATCGGTGACGTTGCCCGTCATCACCAGGTACTTGTCCAAGAGACGAGTCAGCGCCTCGGGCGTGATCTGCATCCCCTGGATGAAACGGCGTTCCCCGGTGGCCTCGTCGGTGACCCATCGGTCTTCCATGTCCAGCCCCATCTTGAGGATCGCGGCATGGATGACATCGAAGGCATCCCGCTCCATGTCCGCGACCTTCTTCGCGCGTCGGTCCGCGAACGCCTCCAGGCTCTTCTCTTCCTGGAGGATGCGGAACTTCGCGCGTGCATCATCCCAGCCGTGCCTGCGCGCATAGGCAGCGACGGCAGAGAACGACGCCCCGTTCTTCTCGGCGAGCCCCCGCAACGACACATCCGTCGTCAGGTACTCGTGGCGCATCGTGTCGTAGTCGTGGATCGGCTTCTGGTTCTTTGCCATATCAACTCGCGAGACTGTCAGCGGCCATCAGCTCCAGGGCTCGCCACTGCTCGTCGATCTGCTCGGCCTCCATGATCTTGCGGAGTGCGTCGTCCACAACGGTAGCCGAGTCTGCAGGAAGGCGAAAGACCCGCTCGACCCAGCCCCCCTCGCTGTTCATGGACTGACGCTTCTGCTTGAGCGCGTCGAAGTCGATCCGTGACTCGTCCAGCCGCCCCAGCATCTCGTCGAAGCGCTCGCGGCTGAAGGGCATGACCCGCTGCAGCTTCTCGGGGTCCGTGCGTGCTGCCAGCGAACGAACGAGACTCGCGAGCTTCAGCTGGTTGGCTGAGCCGCGAGTCTCGTTCAGGACGATCGACAACTGCTGGGCGGTGTCGTCGTCGACCTCGATGATGCTGACCGGGAACGAGATCATGCCCAGTTCCTTGCCAGCCCGCCAGCGATGCTCACCGTCGATGATCTGGTAGGCGTCAGGCTCCCAGGGATGCGTGCGGACCAGGAGCGGGACCACGAAGCCGAACTCGGCGATGGACGCCAGCTCCTTCTGGAACATCTCCGGACTCATCTCGTTGACGTTCCACGGGTTGGGGAACAGTCGCTCGGTCGGGATGCGCTCCGATCTCAACGGCGCTTGTTCCGCCTCGCTCTTCCGGTCGGGCCTCGCCATCCTTGTTTCACCTCGACATAGTCCGCCTGCGGGAGACGCTCCAGGAACCAGGCCGCGATGATCTCGGGGATCGTCACCGTCCCTGGCAGCATGTCGTTGAGGTGGCGATGGTCGAGCTCCATGGCCACCTGGTGCAGCACCGCGACCGTCTCATACCACTGCACCCGGTGGACATCATTGTCATCGGGCTCGAGACCACCCTCGACGGTGGCATGCACCTCGTAGGTGTGTCCATGCAGGCCCTCGCAGCCGGGGACCGACAGTTCCTGGTGGGACGCGTCGAAGAACGCGTCGTAGGTTATGGCGTAATCAACCATCGTCATCCCCAAGGACGGCGTCCACGCCGATCGACGCGTCGTACCACCTGCGCTTCTCGAGGCTGTAGCGCCAGTCGGTCTTCACGTCCTTGTCGTACTGGACGCGGATCAGCCCTTCCATGTCCACCGTGAGGAAGACGCAGGATGCCCCCACCATGTCCATCGCGATCAGCATGATGGGCAGACCAGACGCGAGGTCCTCACCAAGGATCGGTGGATCAAGCAGGGTCATCCTGGTCATCATACCGCTAGCCGCCTCGCTCGAACTCGATGGTCTTGACCTCGTCGAGCGAGAACGCAGCCCAGTCGACCACCTGACCCTTGCGGGTCAGCTGTGCCACCTCCACGAGGCCATCGTGGTAGCGAGCCTCGACCAGCCCACCTGGTCGCCGAACCTCGCTCGTGAACGCCTTGCCGCCTGACTTCATGCGGATCGTGATCTTGTCCCTGATCGCCATGTCTTCTCCTATCTGACCAGTCGGTACTGGCGTGTCGTCCTGCCCTTGGCCTTGCGGCGCATCTCGATGGTGTATCCCTTGGCCCGCAGCTCACGCAGCCTGCGCAGGCCCTCTGAGCCCCCGACCGCTGGGTGGGTCAGCTCAGGACCGTCATGCCACTCTCCGTCCTTGAGGATGTTGTAGACGGCCAACTGCCTGTCTCCAAGATGGACATACGACGGCGAGGGAAGCGAGGACGCTGTCGGGCCGACGTGCCCACCGAATCTGACGCCGCAGATGTCGCAGAACCAGTGCGCGTAAGAAAGCTGCCCCGAGATGGGACCTGATCCGCCGTCCTTCTTCTCGATCCACGCATGGAGATGGTCAGGCATCCTTCTTCTTCTCCAGGTACTCCTTGATCAGCTCCCGCACGATCTTCGCCAGCGGGCGGTCTTCGTCGTGCGCCTGCTTCTTCAACCTCGCGTGCAGCTCATCGGGCATCTCGATGACCATCCTCATGCTTACCCAGCCCTCTCTTCGCGGGCCCTGGCCCACTCGCGACTGCGCTTGGCTCTGCCCTTGCACACCCATGAGCAGTAGTGGTTGTCAGTCCGGTTGGACGGATGCGGGGCCATGGGGGTGCCACACATCGCGCATACGACGGTCTTCTCGGGCTCGACGGCCACGAGCCTGCGCGTGCCCTTCTGGCCGCATGGTTCACTGCGTTGGTGCTCGCTCTTGCAGAGGTAGCACCAACACTTCGCGCCACCGACGAAGCGGAGTCCCGACTGGACATGCGGCTTCGGGCGGGACTTGGGCTTGCCTTCCGGGTAGCTCCATGCTGGACGATTGACGCTCATGCCAACGATGCTGCCAGCCATGATCCGATGTTCCATCCGAAGTAGACACAGAAGATCAGGAACAGGACCTCGTACCAGAAACGGGTCTGGACCGCGACCTCGTGGATATCCTCGATGTCGTCGTTGCGGACCAGGCTCACCAGCCGCTCCGACCGATCCTCAGTCATCTGATGTCCTCCTTGGTCTTGAACTCGAGGCAGTGGACGCAGTAGAACCTGTAGCCCACATACCTTCCGTTGTCATAGAGGCGGTCGCCCTCGAGGAGCCGCCACTCGTGCCTGCGGTCTCGAGTGAACAGACACCCGCCGCTACGCGGCTGCAGCTGCCCCTCATATGGATCAGTCATCTGCCATCACCCAGTCCTCATCTGTGACGTTGGTGTAGGCGACGGCCTTCTTGAAGGCCCATGCACCATGCTCATCCATCTCTCCGGGGGCAGCATCGGTTTGGACGATGCTGGCTTCCATGAGAGTGACCTCCGTGGCCTTCTTGTGGTCAGGAAGGGCGTCCAGAAGCCCCTTCGTCGCGGCATCCATGTCCTCGTCCGTCGTCGGCTTACCGCCCGTCTGGTGGACGTACCGCCATCTCACGACCAGAAAGTCACGGATAGCCTCTTGGCACTCGGCCAGCGCAGCCTCGGCCTTATGGGCCTGCTCGTGCAAGACGACGATGGCCTCGTCACGCAGCCATAGCGCAGCCTCGGCCTTGTCGGCACGGGCACGGGCGAGGGTCGCGGCTTCTATCTCTGCCTCTGCGACTATCGGGGCCATCTCGTCTTCGTGGACACCGCACTGCGTCTTGTACGAGCGGTGGTAGTTCAGGACACGCATTCCGGCCTGCGTCGTTGGCTCGTTCACTCCGTGGCCTCCTTGTGGGCGGCGAGGGCGGCGGTCCAGATGGCGACACCCTCGTCGTACATCGTTTCGCGCCATCCGGTCGTCATCCAGCATCCCACGACGACCATGCCTTCGCCCATCAGCCAGCGGGTGATGTACTCGGGGAGGTCGGCCAGCGCAGCCTCGGCAGCGTCGGCACGCTCTCGATGCGGGCGGGCGATGACCTCTTCTACGCGCTCCATCGCAGCCTTGACTTGGTTGTAGGACAGAGGTTCGGTAGGCGGGCCGAGTAGGAGCAGACGCCCGCGCAACTCGTCCCGTTCAGCCTCGGCCTTGTCGGCGCGAGCGAGGGCAGCGTCACGTTCGTCCTCGACGGCAGCCGTCACGCCTCGCAAGCGAGCCAGCGCAGCCTCGGCAGCGTCTGCCTCTCGTCGGAACGCAAGGGCATCGCACTTATCCGCATCCTTGAAGCAGCGGCAGATGCCCTGTTCGACCTCGTGGTGCCGCTCCCTGATGTCAGTCACTCCGTGGCCTCCTTGTGGGCGGCGATGACTTCCTTGAGCCAGTCGTGCGGGCCAGCCCACCGCTCAGGCGGGTCCCAGTCAAGGACAGCCTGCCCCGCCTCGGCCAGCGCCTTCGCGTCGGCCATCGACTTGCCAAGACGCATCAGCGCCTCGGCGGCAAGTTCTGTCGCCTCGGCCAGCGCAGCCTCGGCCTTGTCGGCGCGGTCGGCTTCGCGGATGGCGTCACCTCGTGGCACCATGTCCCGGCCACGGCAGGGGCGCCCGATGTAGTCGGTGCCCTGACACGCGGGGCAGTGCTCCTCGTGCCGCTCCCTGATGTCAGTCATCGGAGGGCTCCGCGAGCAGGTCCAGCACATCGAAGTGCAGGTCGTACCTCTCCCAGCCCATGATCGCGGCCCGCAGCCTCTCTCGCTCCTGCTTGCGGGCTTCGGCTTCGATGGCCGCGACACGCTCCAGCACAGACTTCCTGATGAGGGTCATGCGCGGGTCTGCGGGCTCCATGAACGCCATGAGCAGGCCCGAGACGTAGAACCACATCTCGGCACTAGCCTCGGTCGGGGTGGGCTCGTTCATCGGATGACCACGTCGGTGTACCACTTGCCGCACCAGACACATTGGCGGTCGTAGACGATGTGTTCGGGGGTCGAGTAGTAGTGCCGCCGCACCTTCCAGCGGTGGCGGCTCCTCACCTCGCAGGGGTCGATGCGGTTCACTCGTGCTCCCTCATCGTTCGTTGATCCATCGGCAGATCTCTCCCAGGATCGCTACCGTCATCCATACCGCACCCAGCGCCAGGGCTGCTGCGATCATCGTGCCATCAGGTGAGTGATGGGTCCCATGCGTGGAGTGTACTCCGTGGTGGTGTGTGTGTGCAACACCCTATAGACCGCGGGTGGTATCGTAGGGGTCGGATCCTCCGTGGGGGTCCTCCTCCCTTCAGCGGAAGCCCCCGAGCACCTACTCTCGGGGGCTTCCGCTTGGGTACAGGGCTTCCATGCAGAGCGAGCACTCGGACCGCGGCTCGCCCGTGATGACGTGCATGTCGTGGTTCGTGATGTAGGCAGCCAGGGTGAAGCCCTTCTTGTGGAGCTCTTCATCGAGGATGGCGTAGCCGCCGTATTCGTCGAGGAGGAACGCCGCCTGGCGTGCCACCCAGCCCATCCACTCTTCATCCATCTCGGCCTCCTGTGTGCTACATACACCATACACACATCGTCAATGGGGCCGCGACAGGACTCCCCGTCTGCTATCCTCCTGCGTGGCGGTCCCCCATCCCGCCTCTTGGCTCCCCCTACGTGGTCGGGGGTAGAAGCCAGAAGACCCCACTCGCTCCCACGGGTGGGGTCTTCGTCTGTGTGCGGGACCGTGAGGGAAGGAGGTCCGCGGGTCAAGCTCCTTCACCGTCGCCGCAGATCATCGTCAGGGCCCCTGGCCGTCCCCGGTCATCTCGAGGAGCCTTTCCTGGGACTCGGATGTGTCGGTCGCGGTTACCGACAGTGTACCCGCCGCCTCATCGTCCCATCTTCCCCTTCACCTGCGCCGCCTTGGTCAGATCGAGCTTCGGACGAACGACCGCCCTGGGCATCGTCGCGGACGCCATCGGCTTGACGGAGTCGATGACCCTGGTGTCGCCGTCCATGTGCGACTCGGTGGCGATGAAGCCGATCACGCCGACATATCGCTCCAGGGAGTCTCGGAGGACGGAGCTGATGGTGATGCCTTCAGACGCCGCCTTGGCCTTGGCCCGACGGTGGAGATCGTCGGGGATCTCGAGTGTGGTCTTCATATGGAGAAGTATATCTCCATATGCAAGGGTCTACGGGGATATGGCCATATCTACGCATGCGGATGCGAGGGTTGTGGGAGGGGTGCGCATCCACGTGACAACGCTCACCAGGTATCCAGGCGCGTGGGGTCTTGGTTCCATGGACCGGGCGTACAGTCCAGACATGAGCGGCGGACAGACCGCCGACGACATGGGAGGCTACAGGCCATGGCTCGCACACTCACTCAGGCTCAGGTTGCCGCGCGCCTCGAGGCTCGGAGGCTCGAGGCTTGGGCGGCAACGCATCATGTCTGCCAGTCATGCGGCGGTATCACCGATACCGCCGCTGCCGCGCTGGTATGCGTCGCGGCTGGCCAGCCGCTCCCGGATGGTAAGTACCATCGGGCGCGCACAGCGGCCCAGACGGCACGCAAGACGCGCAACGCGGGGTACATTGCCGCCGGTCTCGCCGCGGAGGAGGCCGCTAGCCTATTCGAGTAGCAGAGCAGGCTCCCACCATGTGTGGGAGCCTCGCGCCCGTACGCGTGGCGGACGCTCGTTCGTTCGTTCGTTCGCGCGTACGGTGCGGG
>Ga0105103_10001724_pt1 | contig 11751 bp, 8 predicted proteins | sample PPLLaktember2015_2_FD_79107 | JGI IMG/M metagenome (GOLD analysis project Ga0105103, IMG submission 79107) | Freshwater sediment microbial communities from Prairie Pothole Lake near Jamestown, North Dakota, USA - PPLs Lake P7 Core (6) Depth... | ecosystem: Environmental > Aquatic > Freshwater >...
CGCGACGGCAGACTTTGGGAACACACCGAAATGCGTCTCCACGCCCACCCCGCATTGCTTTCAGCCCTTAAACGTGTTCGCACCCACGCTGACTTCTTAGAAAAGTTCAGCCCAACCGCCAAGAGCAGCGGCTTTTTCTACTTTGACTCCGTGGGGCTCGCAAGACCTGAAATCACCCACTATCGAAACCGACTCGCCGAACGCTACATGCCGCCGCCAAACGCAAAGGTGCTTTTGCTTGTGCCCCAAACTAGAAACAAACCGTTCCATAAAGCGCCTGAATTTAAAAAAATCCGCCAGTTGCTCCGAAGTTTAGGTTTTCTCTCAGAGCAGATTCACGTTTGCGTTTACTGTGCTCCGTTTGGCGTTGTACCCTTGGAGTTAGATGAAGTTTATCCGCTTTCTCAGCATGAGGTTGCATTGCCGCTTGATTTAGAAACCGTGAATTATGTGGTTGACCAAACGGTGCACTACATCAGAAGCCACCAATACAGAAACGTGGCGTTGCTAAATGACTCAAGACTATGGGGTGACACCGTAAAGATAGCAGTCAAGCATGTATGTCATGCAAAAAAGATGGGGTTTGAATCAGCTGACGCTCACTTGGGAACCAGCAAAGAACTGTTGGCGAAATTAGAAAGCATTATCCGAAAACAGCTCATCTAATTGAGCAGAAAACATTTTAAGAAATTATCCGGAGCATTCGTCAGAAGTGAATGGCTGTTGAAGGTCTGCCTTTATGGCATGGGCTGATTGAACCTTTTTTTGGATTCAAAGCTTAAATGGTTCAAGTTGTATTTTCACTGCGAGGAATCCTAGTTGGCTAACGAGAAAATCCAAGACGGCGACTATGTGCTCATCTACTTAGATGCACGGCGTACCTACATGATTAAAGTGCAGGCTGGTCAAACGTTCCACACACACAAGGGCTACCTAAAACTCGACGAGTTAATCGGCAAAGAATACGGCGAACCCATCAAGAGTAGCCTCGGCATTAACTTCGCCACTCTAAAACCTGCTTTAACCGATTACATAATGAAATCAAGTCGCAACACACAGATTATCTATCCAAAAGACGCTGCTCTCATCGTTATGCTGAGCGGTATTGGTCCAGGCAGTCGTGTGGTGGAATCCGGCACGGGCACAGGGTCACTCACCACCGCGTTAGCCCACTACGTTGGGCCTACAGGGAAAGTCTACACTTATGAGTTACGCCCTGAGTTTCAGAAGAATGCCCGAAAAAATCTTGAACGCTCCAAGCTAATTGATAGAGTTGAAATGAAAAGCGGCGATGTCACCCAGGGCTTCGACGTGCAGGATGTTGACGCCGTTATTTTAGATCTTGCTGTTCCTTGGCTGGTTATTCCACACTCTTACAATGCGTTGAAACCTTCAGGAATTATCGTTTCGTTTAGCCCCACTATTGATCAGGTCGTCAGAGCTACCGAAGCGTTGAGAGACAACGGTTTTGTGTTTATTGAGACTATAGAGTGCTTAATGCGCACGATGCAGGTTGAACGCGGCAAAACCCGACCTAATACGATGATGACTGGGCACACCGGCTACATTACGCATGCCCGAAAAATTATAAAGCCTCCAACACAAGAAACGCCGCAAACGCCGGCAACTGAGCAAATAGTAATCAATGAAGATGCAGTAGAAAACCAAGAAAACATGGAAGATTTGGCAGAAGAAGAAACTGCCTAAGCTTTTGCTTTTACTTCCCCTTTTACTCGTCTATCGTTATCCGCCAGTGGCATGCTTAGCTGGTAAACGGCTTGCTTGAATTGTTCCCCGCGTGCACCACGAGTTAAACCGTAGTAGGTACCGAATATCTTGCCGAAGTAAGGAATCAAGATTTTGTCGAAAGCGTTGTATAGCATTGGGCTTGGCAGACGGTTTTCTAGGAAAGTTGGTTTCCAGATTTTAACGTTGTATTCCCAGCATTTGAGGAAAAAGTCCCAGCGGGCTTTGGAGAGTGAATCCATTTCGGCGCCTTTCTGCTTCATTAACACACAGTTTTCTAAGGGGACAAAGAATAGCGGCACATAGAATGCGTTGTAATCTTTGAGTTTATCCATTAACTCCAATGTCTGAAGCATGTCTTCTTCTTTTTCTTCAGGTAAACCAATGATCAAAGTTGCTAGGGGGTACCAGTCGTTGTCGTTTAAGATGCCGAAAGCGTTGGTGACGACGTCTTGCCACTGCTCAGGTTGATAAGGCAACATTTTTCCTGCCATGTACTTCTTCATAAGGCGTGGGCTGCCTGTTTCAATGCCTGTTTCAGCTGTGATAATTGGTTTTTTGCCGAAAGAGTACCATGACTTCTCAATGAGGATTTCCGCGAGTTCTTTGATCATTTTAGGGTCGTTCCAAACAGGCGCAAGTGACATATGAGCTGCTTGAATGCTTTTTACGCCTGGGTAATCGGCCACCGTTTTGAAGAGGTTAACAACTGCTTCGCGGTTTGGAACAAACTTTTGGTCGGTTGCGCCGTAGAGGAACATGTCTTCTGTGATTAGTGTAATGTGGTCGCTGCCTTGTGCTACGCTTAAAGCGACTTCTTTCATGATTTTTTCCATCGGCACATCAATTTTGTGCTGCATGGTCGGTGTGCAGAACTGGCAGTTTCGCCCGCAGCCTTTGCTGATTTCGACCGCTCCATGAATCGCGACGTCTTTAATTAGGGGCATTTCTTGGTTGTAGTTCCAGTTATTTAGTGACTCGTCGGCTTTTGCTATACGCGGAAGCGGTTCGCCGTTGATGGCTTTCTTGAACAATTCCACAATGGGTCCAGGTCTACCGCCCATTAAAACGCAGTCTACGCCGTAGGTTTTTGAGACTTGTTGACGTTCCAGCTGCCAAGAGCCATATCCACCTACGATGATTTTGAGAGTGTCCTTGTATTTTTTGATAGCTGGGTGGGTGACGAGTTTGCGGAATTCTATGCGGTTCATGGGTTCGCCGCCACCTACGATATTGCTGTAAGTTTTGCTGACGTAACCCATACCTGTGGGGTCCATACTGGATATGCCGACAACTTTGGTTTCTGGACCGATGAACTTGTCTAAGTCTTCGGGGTATGCAACGGCAAGGTCGTTTGGTTTGAATCCACCTTCTAAGAGAATGGATTCGACTTTTCGTAGTCCATATGGTACGTAACTGGCTTGTCCATCTGCCCGCTGTGGGCGGTGCGGATAAAGGGTTTTGCGAACATATGAAAGTGGAATGGGCCCCTTGCCGAATCCGCCTGCGAATGCAATAAATGGGTTGTTGAGCCAGTCGCTCATTTCTGTGGCTGATGCTGTGAGAACAATTTTTTTGCCCGAAGCTGTTGCCAAACCTTTTCTTCCTTCTTTTAAGTAGTGCTATGAATGTTTACTATGTTTTTAAGAATTGCTGTCGCTTTGTTGCAGATCGGCGGGGTTAAGTGTGAGGGTTTAGTTACTTTGTTGTTTGTTTGACAATTTGTTTTAGAATAAACAGCAAATAAAGAGAAAAAAATTGGAATGGGTGTGAATAAAATCACACGATTTTTTTGGATCTGAATTGGTAGGCAAATGCTAAACCAACGGCGATTGCGCACATTGCTGCGGCTGGAATAAACGCATACAGGAAGCTTAATCCTGCATCTTGCACCATGCCTGCTAGAATGGGTCCAACTATACCGCCGATTCCGTAGGCAGTGAAGAGGAAGCCATAGTTTACAGCGAGGTTTTCCGATCCGAATGAATCCGCGCATGACACTGGGAACAATGCAAAGTTTCCACCAAAGTTGAAGCCTATCAATGCTGCAGTGACGTAGAATAGAATTGGGTTTGAGGTAGTGTAGAAGAATACTGCCATCATGACAGCTTGGAATGCGAACATGCCGATGAGGGCTTTGCCGCGTCCGATTCTGTCTGAAACTTGACCCCAAACGATCCGTCCGGCTCCGTTGAAAATTGGGAGACAGACTGCTGCGCCGATCACTGCAAAGTCTATAGCTTCCTGTGAGCTAAAGCCGTAGGCGGTGAAGCCGTCTGTTGTGTCTTTTGCGAAGTTTTGAACGTTACCGATAACCATTAAGCCTGCGAGTGCACCGACAAGAAACATGACCCAGAGGATGTAGAACGATTTTCTTCTCAGCATCTCTTTTGGTCTACAGCCAAGAACAGTTGATGCTTTTCCTGTTGTTGTTTGTGGCGGGACCCATCCTGCTGGTTTCCATCCTGCTGGAGGGTTTCTCATGGTGAGTGAGCCCGTTAGAACAAGACTGAGGAATATTATGCCATAGACAAGAAAAGCGAAGTCAACATTTGCGACTGTATATGTGCCTGCTTGCAGAGCTATTAGACCTCTAAAGCTAAGTATGCTGGGTGGATTTGCGAGTAGAATCCAGATGAAAGCGCCAAATCCAAAACCCGCTACTGCTAGTCCGCTGACTAACCCTTTTTTGTCAGGGAACCATTTAACTGCTGTTGCAATGGGCACCACATATGCCAGACCAATTCCTGCTCCAGCGAGAACGCCTATGAAGATCAGTTTTCCGATAAAACTTACACCCATAAAAGATGCAAGGATGTAACCTAAACCGAGCAATGTGCCTCCAATCATTGCCACTTTCATGGGGCCGAGTTTACCTTGTAGTCGACCTCCGATTATTGTAAAGATGGCGAAGACCAAAAGACCCACGCTGAATATGATTTGGGTTTCCGTTTTTGTAAAGCCAAATTCGCTGGGTGCTGTAGCTGTTCCTTGCAGAGGACCGGTGAATGCTGACCAAGCATAAATCGCTCCTAATGCAAGTTGTACTAAAATTCCGCCTATAACGATTACCCATCGATTCATTATTTTGGGTTGATTACTTGGATTGTTCGGGGTCACCATGGGGTTCACAAATGCACAACTCTTATTGTTCTTAATTATGAATCTTTCGCTTCATATTTTCTGCAACTGTTCCATTTTTGTTTGGATCATTTTAGCAATCATGTTTGTTTTATGATGTTTGGCGTTGTAAATTTAGCGGTTAGACAAAAAGCTTTTTGAAGAAGTTAAACAAGCGTTTGGTGTATAGAGGAAAAATGGATGAGTTCCAAACTGGCTAATCCTGCTCCGCTTGGCTTGTTAGGTTTCGGTTTAACTACGGTTCTTCTCAACCTGCATAACGCTGGTTTATTTGAGCTTGATACAATGATTTTAGCTATGGGTCTATCTTATGGTGGGCTCGCGCAGGTTATTGTCGGTGTAATGGAATTCAAAAGAGGAAACACGTTTGGTACGGTTGCTTTCACGTCTTATGGGCTTTTTTGGTGGTCGCTTGTCGCTCTGTTGGTGTTGCCGAAAATCAGTTTCTTTAGCCCAGCGCTTACTGCTTACAGCAACGCGTCAATGGCCGCGTACTTCTGCATATGGGGCATCTTTACATTAGCAATGTTCTTTGGCACCCTCAAAGCTAACCGTGCTGTACAATTTGTTTTCTCGAGTTTAACAATACTCTTCTTGCTGCTGACTGCCCGAGAACTTTTAGGTAACCCCGCCTGGTTTAACACCATCGTCGGCATTGAAGGCGTAATATGCGGAGCCAGCGCAATTTACTTAGCTATCGCTGAAATCCTCAATGAAACCCACAACCGAATTGTGCTACCTATTTGCCCAGTAAAGTGAATATTTTCAACATTTTCTTTTTGTTGACTTGTTTTCAGGTTTAATTTTGTGGAAAGTTTTGATTCCTGTCAGAGCTTTATGTCACCGAGTTTTTGATGTTTTTTGGCAGTTAACATCGAATTGGTTTGGAGTTTTATGCAATTTATCAGAAAAATTGGTAAAACGCCTTTTATCCAAAATTACTGAGTCTATTCGGTTGCTTGTATGGCTGATCGACCTTGGTGTGTGCAGTTTCTAGTTTATTGTTAAAAAAACTTATATGCTGATGTGCTTATTTCTCCCAGCAACTATAAGGATTGAGAATATGTCAGACGCTAGTTTACCGTTTAATGAAAGATATTCTCCAAGTATCGCGAAATTCTCCAATGGAGAACAACGCAAAAAAATTTGGGAAGAATCCATAAAAAACCCCCGTGAATTCTGGGCTGAAAAAGCCAAAGCAATCGACTGGTTTAAAGCGCCAACACAAGTGTTAGATGACTCTAACCCACCGTTCTTTAAGTGGTTTCCAGATGGAGAGCTAAACATCTCCTACAACGCTTTAGACCGCCATGTGAAGGGCAGCCGCAAAAACAAGCTTGCTTACATATGGGAGGGTGAAATGGGAGAAGTTAAAAATTACACTTACTACCAACTTTACCGCGAAGTTAACAAACTTGCTAAAGTTTTACAAAGCTACGGTGTACAGAAAGGCGACCGCATTGCAATGTTCCTCCCAGTTATACCCGAGTTGCCAATTGCATTACTCGCTACCGTCCGCATCGGCGGCGTACACGCAGTGGTCTTCTCTGGTTTCAGCGCTGAAGCCTTAGCTGATCGTGTTAACGACTGTGGCGCAACCGTTTTGATTACCGCTGACGGTAGCTTCCGCAGAGGAAAACCCGTCGCAATCAAAGATAATGCCGACCGCGCGTTGCCAAACATGCCCGGTGTCAAAAAAGTCATCGTTGTAAAACGTACCGGTCAACCTGTTCAGATGCAGGAAGGACGTGACGTTTGGTACCATGATGCACTTGCAAGTGCAGGCGCGAACGCGTATGTTGAGCCAGTCTCCATGAAATCCACCGACCCGCTCTTTATCCTCTACACTTCTGGCACCACCGGCAAACCCAAAGGCGTCCAACACGGCACAGGCGGCTTTCTCGTTTGGGCTTATTGGACTCTGAAATGGGCATTCAACCCCACTGACGAGGACATTTACTGGTGTGTCGCAGACATCGGCTGGATTACCGGTCATACATACAACGTTTATGCGCCACTCAGCCACGGCATAACTGCGTTCCTATTTGAAGGCACCCCGGACTTCCCCGCTCAAGACCGCTGGTGGAGCATGATTGAAAACCACGGCATCAACATCCTCTACGGCACCCCAACCGCTGTGCGTATGTTCATGAAATTCGGCGAAGAATGGGTTAACAAACACGACATCAGCAGCTTGAGAATCTTAGGCTCAGTCGGCGAAGCCATTAACCCCGAAGCGTGGAAATGGTACTACCGCGTCATCGGCAAAGAACGTCTGCCAATCATTGACACTTGGTGGCAAACCGAAACAGGTGGATTCATGATTTCTCCTGCGTCAGGTATAGAACTTACACCGCTAAAACCAGGTTCGGCTACGCTTGCTTTGCCGGGTGTTAATGCTGACATTGTCGACGAAAAAGGGCAATCTGTGCAACAAGGAACCAAAGGTTATCTAGTGATAAAGTCCCCTTGGCCGGGAATGCTACAAACCATCTGGAAAGACCCGGACCGCTTTAAGCAAACATACTTCGGTAAATGGCCAGGAATCTATTATGTTGGCGATTATGCGATACAGGATCCTGATGGATACTTCTGGTTACTCGGCAGAGCAGACGAAGTTCTAAAAGTGGCAGGACACAGAATCGGCACCGTCGAACTCGAAAGCGCATTAGTCTCTCACCCAGCAGTCAGCGAAGCAGCAGTCATGGGCAAAGAAGACGCAGTTAAAGGTGAAGTTCCAGTAGCATTCGTAGTGCTACGTAGCGGCTTCACACCTTCAAATGAACTTAGCGCAGAGCTAACAAAACACGTCCGAACAACAATCGGTCCAATCGCAACTCCCGACGCCGTCATAATCGTTGCCAAACTTCCCAAAACCCGCAGCGGCAAAATCATGCGCAGGCTCCTCAAAGCAGTGCTCAGTGGCGCACCACTCGGCGACACCTCAACCATAGAAGACGAAGGTTCAATCGAAGACATCAAAGCAACCTACGCAGAACTACGCAAACAACTAGAAAAGAAACAATAAATCCCCAACCCTTTTTTGGGTACGTTTTTTTGTGACCCTTTGCTGTTTATAAATTATGATCCCATTAACCGATCATTAAGACTTTGAGCCAGATTTTGTAGTGATCAATGTTGTGTTTTGGTTGTTTAGTTAATTAAATCAGAAAAATGGTCGATAAGACTTTTTTTGCTGTGGTAGAACACCAATTGTGTGCACATTTGTTGTTGTTCTTCTCTTGTTTTGGCAGTAAGCTATGTTGAATCATACATAGAACGATTGATTTTTGGCTTGGGTAGAACAACAAAACCCCATTGTTGTTCTTCTTTCGTGCTTTTGAGAAGAAATCGGGCTATCGGATTAAAGTCATTACCTTTTCAATTATGGGACAAATAAGCGCGTTGTCACCTATGGACCTGGATTGACCACGATGAGTCAGTATATAGTTCGCACGGATCACATTAAGGTGGATATGTCGCCTATATGCGGAACTTGTTTTTCTTTCCCGTGTCAGTGCCGAATTCTTTGGAGAGTTGCTCAAGGAGGGCTTTCTGTGATCCCGTGAGTTTTTGGGGGACAGTGATGGGTAGGCGCACGTTTAAGTCGCCTCTGCCGTATCCGCGGAAGCGGGGCATGCCTTTTCCTCGAAGCGTTACAGTTTCGCCGACCTGAGTACCCGAACGCACTTTTACTACGGTGGGTCCCTCCAGCGTGGGCACGGTGATTTCTGCGCCGAGCGCCGCCTCCGGAAAAGTTATCATAGCTACGTGCCAGAGGTCGTCGCCTTCACGCATAAACCTTTGATCTTGTCGGACGTGAACCAAAACGTAGAGGTCGCCGTTTTCGCCTTGGTTTGGTGCAGATTCGCCTTCTCCGCGTAGTCGCAGTTGGTAGCCTTCATCGACGCCCATGGGGATTTTTACGGTGATTTTTCGTCGTTTTCGCACTAATCCGCTGCCTTGGCAGTTGTTGCAGGGGGTTTCGATTATTTTCCCTTTGCCGCGGCATGTGGGGCAAGCTGAGACTTGTACGTATGTGGCAAATCCGGCTTTTCGCATGTTCTGGACTCTGCCTGCGCCGCCGCATCTGGGGCAGGTTTTGGCGGTTGTGCCGGGTGCTGCGCCTGTTCCTCCGCAGATTTCGCAATGTTCTGTTCGGGGGATTTCGATTTCTCTCTCTACGCCTCTTGCGGCTTCTTCGAGGCTGACTTCAATGTCTATGGCTATATCTTGGCCTCGGTTGCGTTCTTCGTATCCGCCGAATCCTCCGAAGCCGCCGCCTCCACCGAAAATTGTGCGGAATAAGTCGCCGAAGCCCATATCGCGGAAGACGCTGTCAAAGTCTGCGCCCCTGAAAATGTCTTCGCTTGTGTAGCGTTGGTCGAAGCCTGCGTGGCCTAAATTGTCGTATTGTGAGCGTTTTTGGTCGTCTGAGAGAACGGCGTATGCTTCGCTGATTTCTTTGAATTTTTCCTCTGCGTCCGGTGCCTTGTTGCGGTCTGGGTGGTATTGCAATGCAAGTTTTCTGTAGGCATCTTTGATTTGGTCTTTTGCTGCGTTTTTTTGCACGCCGAGGACTTCGTAGTAGTCGCGTTTTTGTGCCATGAAGCATACCGTTAAGGAGTAATTTTTTGAACTTTAATAGGATGCGTAAGACTTGGATTTATAGTATTTCCCTGCTTAACTAGTGTTTTTGAGTTTTTAATTGAGAAGGGTTGTTTATAACTTGTTGGCGAGGGTACGCTTATGACTGCAATTTTTAGGTTTGGCAATAGTTGCGTTTTGGCTTTAGGTCGTTTAGGTCACTTATGGTTTGTGCAAATTGGATCGAAAAGATGGCGGGGATTTGGATTGTTGACTTTCGATTTTTCTGCAGACATCCTTCATATGTGGCAACTTCAGTGGTTTTAGTTCGAATTGTGGGTTTTCGGTATTCTTATATACTTTATTGCGATTTGTTTTTCTTGAGCAGAATATTTTTAAGCAGGCTTACACAGGTGTGCTTAAGGTGAAGCGGTGCAGAACCGCTTTTGATGCTGGTGAATGTATGCGTAGAAGCTTAACCGTAACCCCAGAGAACGACAAGAAAATCTTACTCGCAAAAGGGCGCTTCCTAACTGGAGACGCACCCTTCGACATAGACTACACTACCATGATCAACATCTTCATAGAATTAGGCCACAAACTCATGACCGCGGCGTGGAACGACAGCGACAAACCCAACGTCGTCGTCGACAAAGCCGAAATCATAGAGTCCTTCAAGAAACACTTCTTTAACGCCGAACTCAAAGAAGAAGCCGTCGGAGACCAAGTTGCCGAAATAATCTTTAGAAAACTCGTTGAACAATCTAACCTCGCGCTTGGTAACCAACAAATCCAAGAAAGCCCGCCCCAGTTACCTGCACTGCCAATAGAACAAATTAAAAAAGAAGAGCGTAAAAAGGAAAAATATATCGCGTAACCTAAACTAAGAGGGACCAACTGTATGGTTGAAGACAAAGTCAAAGAGCCCCAGCCCGAGAATTTTGAAGAACTGCTTGAATCCGAGAAGAAACGTTCCGAAGACTACCTCAATCGCTTGAAATATTTGCAGGCGGACTTCGAGAACGTAAAGAAACGCTTTGACCGCGAAGTGGAGCAAATACGTTGCCATTGCAATGAACGCATAGTCATCCAACTGCTGGATATAGTGGACGAGTTGGAGCTCGCCATCAAGAACGGGGAAATCTCCACTCAAACGGAAGGACATTTGCTTGAGGGCGTAGAAATGACACTTAAAAAACTCAAAAAAGTATTGGAGCAAGAAGGCGCCAAGCAAATTCCGACCCCTGAAGGCAAGTGTTTCGACCCTTCGCTTCATAACGCCATTGCCGTTGAGGAACAAGAGGGCATCGCAGAAAATACGGTTATCGAGCAGATCCGGTCAGGTTACGTGTTGAGAGGAAAAGTTATTCGCCCAAGCATCGTCCGAGTGGCTATTAAGCCAAAAAATCAATGTAACCAAAATAACGAAAAATTGGAGGAAAATAAAAAATGAGTCAAAAAACCAATCAAAAAGTTTTAGGAATAGATTTGGGAACAACCAATTCAGCAGCTGCTATCTTTGAAGGTGGACACGCAAGTGTCATTCCCAGTGCAGAAGGTCCAACGATGGCTGGAAAAATGTTCCCGTCCGTCGTCGCCTTCACAAAAGATGGCCAACTACTAGTTGGCGAACCCGCAAAACGTCAAGCCACAACCAATTCTGAAGGAACCGTCTTTGAAATCAAGCGAAAAATGGGGAGCGACTATAAAGTCAGCATATACGGCAAAGAATACACCCCACAGCAAATCAGCGCCTTCATTTTACAGAAAATTAAAAAAGACGCCGAAACCTACCTTGGCGGAACAATAAACAAAGCCGTAATCACCGTTCCAGCACATTTCAACGACAATCAGCGGCAGGCAACTAAAGATGCTGGTGAAATTGCAGGCTTCGAGGTTATGCGTATCATCAACGAACCAACTGCGGCATGCCTAGCTTTTGGTATCGATAAACTGCAGCATGAAATGAAAATTCTCGTATTCAGCTTCGGAGGAGGCACCCACGACGTTACCTTGATGGATTTCGGCAAGGGAGTCTTCCAAGTGTTAAGCACAAGCGGCGACACCCAACTCGGCGGCACAGATGTTGACAAAGCAGTCATGAGTTACATTTTGGAGGAATTCAAGCGGCAAACAGGCGTAGATGTCTCAAGCGATCGTATGGCAATGAGTAGACTAAAGGACGCAGCTGAGAAAGCTAAAATTGAACTTTCAACTTTGATGAACACTGACATTGACTTGCCCTTCTTAACCGCAGACGCCTCAGGACCGAAACAC
>Ga0105103_10001725_pt1 | contig 11745 bp, 7 predicted proteins | sample PPLLaktember2015_2_FD_79107 | JGI IMG/M metagenome (GOLD analysis project Ga0105103, IMG submission 79107) | Freshwater sediment microbial communities from Prairie Pothole Lake near Jamestown, North Dakota, USA - PPLs Lake P7 Core (6) Depth... | ecosystem: Environmental > Aquatic > Freshwater >...
AGTATCTGCATATGCTTTCAAACAGCACAGTTGTTACTCCAACTGATATTTGGAAATCGAGTGATTTATACATAAAGCCAGCTATGGGTGATCAGGTAATGTTTGGATATTTTAAAAATTTTCGAGGAGGCGCTTACGAAACATCAATTGAAGCATATTACAAGAAAGTTGAGAATGTATTGGAATATAAAAACGGTGCTGTACTTATTCTAAATGATACCCTCGAGAGAGCAATTCTTTCGGGCGATATGAATGCTTATGGAATTGAGTTTTTAATCCGCAAAAACACAGGTAGTTTAACAGGCTGGGTAAGTTATACCTATTCCCGGTCATTTTTTAAAACCTCTAATGCCCCAACGAAAGACCTGATCAATCGTGGTGAAACATATCCCGGAAATTATGATAAACCACATGATCTTTCCATAGTCGGCAATTATAAAATTTCACGACGTTTTACCTTCAGTTCAACATTTACTTATAGCACTGGCCGGCCAACAACTTATCCTGAAATTCAGTATAATATGCACGGTAATACCCTGATTCGATATTCGGATAGAAATAAATACAGGCTTAAAGACTATCATCGCATTGATATGTCGCTTACATGGGATACAAGTTTGAAAAAACGCAAGAAAGTATATAGCAGTTGGGTTTTATCGGTTTTTAACGTTTATGGGCGTAATAATGTTTATTCAACTTATTATAAAAAAGACGTTCCAACCAATAAAAATAATTACAGACAATTTTCATTGTACGAAATGTCGATCATAGGCACTCCAATCCCTTCATTGACATATAATTTAAGATTCTAATTATGAAGAGAAGGTTATTTACAGCAATTATTTTAATAGGTCTGATGGGTTGTCAGGAACCATTTGATCCGGTTATTGATGAAACTACCCCCCTAATGGTAGTCGATGGTTTATTTTGTACTGATCCGGCTAAAACAATGGTCTATGTTAGTATGTCAGAATCATATAATAGTAATAATTTGAAAACCATTGTTAGTGGTCTTACAGTATATATTATTGATGAAGAGGGAATAAGAATAGATCTTCACGAAATTGGCAGCAATGGCTATTACGTAACGGGAGCCAATATTACTTCCGGAGCAAAAATAGGTAAATCCTATACCTTATTTATTGAAAATAAAGATGGGGATATTTTCAAATCAACCCCACAATTAGTAAACGAGTGTCCGGAAATTGATAATATTTCAATTAAAGCCGCTAACCAGACAATATTATCAGAAGATTCATATGGCGATATACAGGAAGTCAAGAGCGATGGAATGATTATTTATTGCGATACTAAAGCTCTTCTTTCTAAAAACAACTATTACCTATATAGATTTTACGGCTACGAAGAACAGCGTGCATTGATAGGCCAAGAAAGGAGTGAGCCTTATTCCTTATATGCTCACCGACCTATATCCCAATTATATACCAACATAATATCTACTGGTTATGTTAATGGATCAAACCTTTACTTACGACAAAATGAATTTACTTTCATCCCTAAATATTCATATCAAAACTACTCATGGGAAATTCCAGAGACATTAACATTAAATTCGCAATATTTTGATGGCTATATTTTTATCAGCGAACAATTATCAATTTCTAATGATGCCTACAATTTCTGGAAAAGTGCCCAGGATCAGTTAAATGCTTCAAGCAAAATATTTGACCCGGTTGCTAAACAAATAACCGGAAACCTATCGTGCATTAATGATCCTGATAAACTGATATTAGGTGTTTTTTATGCATCCGATTATACATCAAGAATCGACTATATGTATATGAATTCCAGAAATAAAACTTATATAAAAGAACTAGACTCCTTACCTGAAATAAGGACCGACTCTGCTCAAAGAAGTGCACCAAAAGGCTGGATATCCCCTCCCATTTAAGAGAATTGGATTTTCATAACGCTATTGAATGAATAACGCTAAATTATTAATGAATGATTATAAAATCTCTATCGAATATTAAACAAATTGCATCAATCGTTATATTGGTCCATGTTAGTTTGATTATCTCAGCTAAAGATATTGCCGGGAAAAAGTATTACCGCGAACAGGTTTATCTTCATATTGGGCGCGATACCTATATTTCAGGTGAAAAAATTTTATTAAAGGCTTATTGTCAGAACATTTCAAATCCAGCAGTCCCGGCTGTGAGCAAAGTAATTTATATTGAATTACTAAATTCAAATAACAACCATGTAATGGGTCAAATACTTGATGCAAGTTCAGGCTCTTCTGAATCGTGCATCGACTTACCCGATACACTTTCGTCAGGGCTTTATTTTCTGAAATCGTATACCCGTTGGATGCAAAACTTCGGCCCCGAAACATTCTTCTCAAAACCAATATTTATTTATAATTATTATAACGAAGGTTCGCCAAATAACAATTCAACATTTAAAATTCCAGATCAACATAAGTTGTTCATCGAAAGCAGTAATCTGATAGCAGGCATTGAAACTAAGATAGGTGTTTCATTCCCCGAATTCAGGGGCAATAAGTTTACAATGAGCGTAATTGATATTGATAGTAATGTCTTGGTAACTGAATTCCTGATAAATGAAAATGGACTTGGTTATTTTACTTTACAGCCAGCTGCCGGTAAAAATTATGCTTGTGTTATTAGAGATACAACAGGTACAAAATTTGAATATAAACTACCGGTAATTGCCGATTTGGGCTATAAAATAAAAATACTGGATATTTCTGATGAAAATATTACCCTTAAAGTAGTCTGTAATAAAGATATTAGCCAGAATCTTCAACTCGATCTTTTTCGCGAAGGCATATTCATTGAAAACAAGGTATTAACTACTTCAACGGTGAATGATAATATAATAATCCCGATTCCAGGTAAAACGGGAGTTAAAATTGAAGCTGCTTTAAAAGATCCATTTGGAAAAACATTAGCTACAAGTGCATGTCAGCTTAAATCTGCTGACCTGATTAATATACAATCGCTTAAAAAAACATATGATCCGGGTGAAAAGGTTGACCTGAACATTATAAATAAAAACGCAAAACCTTCTTATAATTCAGATCTCTCTGTTTGCATTTATAAATCGTACCCGGTAATTGGGAACAATAAAATATTTACAGGTAACAATCAATTTAGTAGTTCTTATTTATCGGCAAGTTTAAATGACAAGGCTGATCTATTACTTCCAGCTTATACCAACAATGTATTAAGCAATTCAAACAACCCTAACGATAAAATAAATCCCGAATCTTTATTGTCTGCCGAGGACCTTGGAATTATTTATACCGGTACTGTTCTTGGTAAAAATAATGTTCCTGTTCAAGACATTACAGTAATTTATTCAATTAAAGATACAATACCCAATCTTCAATCTATTATAACCGATAAAGATGGCAGGTTTGCATTTTTGGTTGATCAAACAGATAACAGTCAGAATTATATTAGGTTATATCAAGATCAGGTTTCAGTTTCCAGGAAGTACAACATTCTTCTTGATAAAAAATTCTATTTTCAGGAACAATCTTCAATTTTAGCCCAGGAATATCAATCAGCCGATCCAGCTTTTATATCCGAAATAAAGGACGAGGCCCAAAGGGCCTTAATTCAGAAAGCTTTTGCAAATCAAGAAAATAATAATGGAAATATTATTGTTTCAAATAATTATAGGCCTGAATACTTCACTAAATCAGTGATTAAAGTAATCCCCGACGACTTCTTCAATATGGATAATTTTGAGGAAATTGCCAAGGAGATTTTACCAAGGGTGCAATTTAAAAGATCGAAGGATGAATGTATGATATCAATATACACCAGTGGAATGTTAAAGAGCTTTTATCCTCTTGTGCTTCTTAATAGCGTTCCGGTTGATGATATTTGTGAGCTTAATGAACTGAACAGCGAAATGATTGATAAGATCTACATTCAATATGAACCTCGAATTGTAGGGAACCTTTATTACGATGGCTTGATTTCAATTCTTACCTACCCTGAGATTAAATTAAAAAACATGAATACCAACTCACACAATAAATTTAACCTTCAATGTTATAAAACATGCAGTAAATATGATCCCTTATTGATAAACAAACCTGCCGGGACAAAAAGTAACCTGCCCGATTTTCGTAACCTGCTTTACTGGAACTCTGCAATTTTAAAAGATGGACAAACAATACCGGTCCAATTTATTACCTCCGATGAAGAAGGACAATTCACAATTGAGGTTTCGGGCTTCATGAAAGATGGAACTCCTGTATATTATAGCGATACATTTTCAGTAAAATCAAAGTAATTAATTATGAGCAACAGAATATATTTCTCAATTATCATTTGTGCATTTTTAACTATAACTAACGCACAGGAGGTCTTGCTTTCCAGTCAGCAATATCCTGAAATGCAAAATCTGGGAATTTCCGGAAATGTTTTTCTCAATGAATATCAACAAGTTAAAGGATCGGCTTTTTTGATCGGCGACTGGACAAATGGTGATCTTTATTTAAAAAACGGGAAATCAGTTAAAAATGTAACCCTTAAGTTTGACATGTATACCCATGAAGTCCATCTTTATCATAATATTTTGAAAAGGGTTGTTGTATTGGACAAAAAAGAAATCAATATGTTTGTTTTACATCAAAATAATAAAGAACGTATATTTAAGCGTATGGCAAATAATAGTTCAAAAGCTTATGCTTCAAACGGTGTTTTTATGGAAATATTTAATGATGGAAAACTATCATTTTATAAAATATCGTTCAATGAAAAAGTTGTGCTTAGCGCTCCTGTAAAACCCTATATATATGAGTTTGTAAACAAAAAGGAATATAAATTGTCGTATAATTCAAAAGAAACTACTATAAAACCAGGCCGAAGGGCTTTAATAAAACTTTTTCCGGAAAAGAAACAGGAATTAAAACAATATATAAGAAAATCGCATCTTAAATTAAACAATGAGGACGATTTTGCCAAAACTGTTGAATATCTTAATGAATCATTTGAATAACCCCTGAAACCAACTCAAAAGATAACTTATAAATCAGTCTTTTTTGTTTTAAAGGCAACTTTGCAATTCCTTTGAATTGAATATCTTTGTGCCCTGAAATTGAAATTGATATAAGGTTAAGATATTTGTGCATGAGAAATATTCGAAATTTTTGCATTATTGCCCACATCGATCACGGAAAAAGTACCTTGGCCGACAGACTTCTAATGGCAACAAAAACGTTGACGGAGCGTGATTTTCAGAATCAGGTACTAGATGATATGGACTTAGAACGCGAACGTGGAATTACTATTAAGAGCCATGCAATCCAGATGGAGTATAGTTTTCAAGGACATAACTACCTCCTTAATCTTATTGATACGCCCGGGCACGTTGATTTTTCATATGAAGTATCGCGATCAATAGCCGCTTGCGAAGGCGCATTGTTGATTATCGATGCTACCCAAGGTATTCAGGCACAAACTATTTCAAACCTATATTTAGCTCTTGAACACGACCTTGAAATAATTCCGGTACTTAATAAGATGGACATGACCAGTGCCATGCCCGATGAAGTTAAAGACCAGATTGTTGAGCTTATTGGTTGCGACCGTAATGATATTATTGAGGCAAGCGGAAAAACAGGCCTTGGTGTTGATCGAATACTTGAAACTATTGTAAATAAAGTTCCTGAACCTAAGGGAGATTCCGATGCCCCACTACAGGCTTTGATCTTCGATTCAGTATTTAATTCATTCAGGGGTATTTATGCATACTTTAAAATAATTAATGGTACTATAAGAACAAACGACTTTGTTAAGTTTGTTGCTTCCGAATGTGAATATCATGCTGATGAGATTGGTGTACTTAAACTAAAACCCGATCCACGAAAAGTGCTAAAAGCGGGTGATGTAGGATATATAATTTCAGGGATAAAAACATCGCGCGAAGTTAAAGTTGGTGACACTATAACTCATGTTGACAGACCATGTAAAGAGGTTATTTCCGGATTTGAGGACGTAAAACCAATGGTTTTTGCAGGTGTATACCCAATTGATGCCGACGATTATGAAGAACTCAGGGCATCGATGGAAAAACTTCAGTTAAATGATGCTTCGCTTGTTTTTGAACCCGAATCGTCAGCTGCACTTGGTTTTGGCTTTCGTTGCGGCTTCCTTGGCTTGTTACATATGGAGATTGTTCAGGAACGGCTCGACCGTGAGTTCGATATGGATGTCATTACAACTGTACCAAACGTTTCGTTTAAAGTGCTGTCGACTAAAGGTGAAATCATTGATGTTCATAACCCCTCAGGATTACCTCCTCTTAATTATATTGAATACATTGAAGAACCTTATATTCACGCACAAATTATCACTAAGTCGGAATACACCGGGCAAATTATGAACCTGTGTATTGAAAAACGGGGCACACTTAAAAATCAAGTATACCTTACAAGCGACAGGGTTGAAATAACATTTGGCATGCCACTCTCTGAAATAGTTTTTGACTTTTACGATAAATTAAAAAGCATTTCGCGAGGTTATGCTTCTTTCGATTATCACCAAACAGGCTTTGTTAAAGCTGACCTGGTTTGCCTTGATATTCTGTTAAATGGTGAGATGGTCGATGCCCTTTCTGCCCTCATACACCGCGATCATGCATATTCATTTGGCAGAAGGATTTGTGAAAAATTGAAAGAGCTAATTCCCCGGCAACAATTTGAAATTGCCATTCAGGCAGCCATTGGTGCTAAAATTATAGCCCGTGAAACTATAAAAGCTGTCAGGAAAGATGTAACTGCCAAATGCTATGGAGGCGATATCACACGTAAACGTAAACTCCTTGAAAAACAAAAGAAAGGAAAAAAACGTATGCGCCAGGTAGGAAATGTTGAGGTGCCACAATCGGCATTCTTAGCTGTTCTAAAGCTCGATTAAAATCCCTGTGTTGTGAATAAATGATAATTATATCATCATCTCTGGATGAATTTTAATACATTCTTAAGTCATCAAAAGATCCTGTTAAAACGGATTGGTTTTATACTAGTCCTATTAACGATTACAAGGTTGTTGTTTTATATTTTTAACTTTTCGACCTTTAAACCCTTTGATATTGGCCCAGTTCTCAAATCTTTTATTTTTGGTATCAGGTTCGACTTTATTGCAGTTTTTTATTTTAATATTTTAATTATCGTTTTACACCTTTTTTGCTTCAAGTTTTCAAATAACCTGAGGTTTCAAAAAATATTAAAAAGTCTTTTTGTCTTTGTAAATTCAATCCTTCTGCTGCTTAATATCATCGATGTAGTTTTCTTTCAGTTTTCGGGTAAACGAAGCGGCTGGGAATTAGTTGAAATGTTGAACACAAGTGCTGATACCAAAGAAATGCTACCTCTATATATAACGCAATACTGGTATATGATATTAGTTTTTTTAGGTTTTATTTATTTGTTAATTAGATACTATCCAGATTTTCGTTTACTAAATATTTCGAAAAAGTTTGAAACAACTAAATATAAAATTTTATCTTATTTTCTGGCTATCATATTATTTTTTTCAGGTTTTGCCTTCGCACGTGGTTTAGAAACTAAACCAATTCGTCTGATTACGGCCAATCGATATGTTACCCCTAATTATATTCCACTTTTATTAAATACTCCTTTTACAATTCTTAATACAATTAATCAGCATCCTGAGAATGTAAAAGAATATTTTACTATTAAGGAAGGGTTAAGACATTTTACTTCACTTCACAAGCCCAATAATGAAGGTGAATTCAATAAAATGAATGTAGTGATTATAATACTTGAAAGCTTTGGGGAAGAATATATGGAGGCAAAAACCAGTCAAGGTAAGAATTTCACTCCTTTTCTTGACTCTTTGCGAACCGTAGGTTTAAATTGCACCAATGCTTTCGCAAATGCAACAAGATCAATCGATGCTATTCCGCCAATATTAGGTGGTTTTCCATCGCATTTACAGACTTCATTTGTCGGATCGGCATATTCAGTTAATGCCTTACGTGGATTACCTCATATTTTAAAAGAAGAGGGATATAGCACTTCCTTTTATCATGGCGGAAAAAATGGAACTATGGGGTTCGATATGTTTTGCAAATCGGTAGGAATTGAATCATATTTCGGAAGAACAGAGTATAATAATGAAACTGACTTCGATGGCGCCTGGGGGATATGGGATGAGGAATTTTTCCAATACATGGCAAAAAGTCTTAGTCATACAAATGAGCCTTTTTTGTCGGTATTGTATACCCTAACATCACATGAACCCTATCCTATTCCTGAAAAATATAAAGACAAATTTTTCCCTGGCGAGCCTAAAATATTACGTACCATTGCTTATACCGATTATGCCCTGCGGCGCTTTTTTAAGACGGCCTCAACAATGAAATGGTTCAACAACACTCTGTTTGTAATTTGTCCCGATCACACATCGCTTGTATTAAAGAAAAAATACAAAAATAGCCTGGCAAAAATGGCAATTCCTATAATTTATTATTGTCCTTCCGATAATTCTTTAAAGGGAAACATGCCAAAAATAACCCAACAGCTCGATATCATGCCTTCGGTACTCGATTATCTGAACTACAACCGTTCATATATTTCGTATGGCAAGAGTATTTTTGAAAGTTGTTATCGTTTTTCTGTAAGTTATAATGATGTGAACTTCCAGGTTATTGATCCATCATATTGCATGTTGTTCGACGGAGAAAAAATTATTAAAGTAAATCGCTACAACCACGATAGCTTGTCGCTTTTAAAACTCCCACCAAATTATCAAAGCAAAGAATTAAAAAAAACAGAAACTCATTTAAAAGCATACCTTCAGAACTATTATTTCAGGCTAAACAATAATTTACTGGCCGATACAATTGAAATAAAAGATATGCCCAAAAAAGAATAAAACTTGCTTATATAGTAACCCCTTGCAATTAACCCTTCTGTATGTTATGACCTACTTTTGCAGAAGCATATAAACATTAATAGATGGATATTAAAACACTCCAACAAACGCTTTTAGAAGCCTTTTCTGTAACAAACCTTAACAGGATATCACTAACACTGATTAATCTTTATAAAGATAAGGAATTTAGTTGCCTGCAAAAAATAGCTGATATTATTGAAGATTTTATTACTATCGAAATAAGCAATACCGGTAAAGGTTTTTCGAAGTTTATGATGCTATACCATCCTGACAGGGCCGATTATTATGTTAACGAAATAAATAAACTGGCCAATCAAGGAAACTATGATGCTTTATTAGAACATTCACACATATTGAAACTTGAACATATTGATGAAATTGCCAATTCTATCGAGAGTTATGAAGACATTGATTACTCACCGGTTTATGAATGGGATATTAACACTGACGACTTTAGGATCTTCACTGTTAGCGATCCGGAAATTGATGAACCCATTAAAAAACATAGCAGAAACGCAGGGTATACCCTGTATGATGCTGTTAAGATAAGGCATTATGGGCATATTGATATTGAATATCCAACTTATTATTTAGAAGATTGGGACGAGTTTGAATTATCTTCTTCAGATATATGCGATTTAGAAGGTGTACAATTCCTAATACATGCGAAAACTCTTGATTTATCGGATAATTCTATTAGCGACATTTCACTGCTTTCGCAACTAACCTTACTTGAACAATTAAACCTGGCAAATAATAACATAGGACTGGTTGACGCGCTTGATAGTCTGTTTAATCTTAAAACTGTTATTCTTAATAACAACAACATAAATGATATTGAACCATTATTTGGGCTTAAAAACCTCGAATATGTCGACTTATCGGGCAACCCAATTAAGGGCTCGCAGATTAATTTACTAATAGAATCAGGGGTAAAAGTTGATTATTAGCTCGAATTATTCAAAAAAAGTATAGTAAAATTATTTTTCAGCTTTTTTCATTAATAAACACATTATTATCCATTGAAAAGCCCATACTGAATTATTTCAACAATCGAAGCACAAACGCTTCAGCAGAATCTTTTAACTCTAAAATAAAGGCTTTCAGAAATTCTTTTCGTGGTGTAAGAAGTGTTAGTTTTTCCCATTACAGATTATCTAATATTTATGCCTAATCAAATCCCTCCCCAACTTTTCCGCTTGATCCCTTTTTATACCTGTTAAAAAGTTAAAGCCCTCTAAACATGCTGTTTAAAGGGCTTTTCTAGTAGCGGGGAATGAAGAAATATCATACTTTGTTTAATAAAGAATTTGGTGAATATTGTTGTATTTCTTGGTGATCCAGATAAAATTCCGTCCTGATTAGGTATGATTTTTTGGGCAAATACGCATTCAGGTTGATTATTTGTCCAATATTTTTTTACATTTGTTATATGATAAATAGAGAAATAGCATCTATAATTATCAAGCTCAGGAGACAATTTCCTGTGATTACTCTTACAGGTCCCAGGCAGAGCGGTAAAACTACTTTGCTTAGATCGATATATACCGACCTTCCTTATGTTAGTCTTGAAGACATTGATATCAGGAAAAATGCCATCAACGATCCCCGTGGTTTTCTTACTAATTTTCTTCATGGTGCTGTTCTTGATGAGGTTCAACGTGCACCTGAGATATTCTCATACTTACAGGGTATAGTAGATAGTAATAAAGATATTCATTTTGTTCTTTCCGGGTCACAGAATTTTTTACTGCTTCAAAACATTACACAAAGTTTAGCTGGAAGAGCAGCCATTTTAAAACTGCTTCCGTTTAGCATATCCGAACTTCACGTTGCAAAAAAAGTATTCGAAAATTATGAGGAAATCATATTCAAAGGTTTGTATCCCGGATTATACGATAGAGATATTGAACCCAATTATTTCTACCCTTCATACATAAGTACATACATTGAAAGGGATGTTCGACAAATAAAAAACATTGAAAACCTGAACAGTTTTTCAAATTTTCTTCGTCTATGTGCTGGAAGAACAGGCCAAATTATTAATTTGAACTCACTTGCTGTAGATGCTGGTATATCACCAAATACAGCCAAATCATGGTTATCCATTCTGGAAGCAAGTTATATTATCTATTATCTACAGCCTTACTATAAAAACTTCAATAAAATAATCACCAAATCTCCAAAACTATATTTCTATGATACAGGGCTGGCTTGCTCCCTGCTTGGCATTGATTCCGTAGAACAAGTGAAAACATATCATTTAAAGGGAGCTCTCTTCGAAAACATGATCATTACAGAATTAGTGAAGAATAGGTTGCACAGAGGTGAGAATCCCAGATTTTTTTTCTGGCAGAATAAAACAAAACAGGAAATAGATTTGATCATTGATAAAAATAATATTCCAGTTCCCTATGAGATAAAATCTGGAATGACGATGAATGACAGTTATTTCTCAAATTTAAATTACTGGAAAAAAATAGCTGGAGAAAAATCAGACAACCTGAATATTATTTATGGTGGAGAAACTAATTTAAAAACATCAAATGGAAATTTCATTTCCTGGAGAAGTTTAACAGACCAACAGATCTAACTTCAAAAATGAATATTTTATTTGTCGCAAAACATTCATTTTTAAGGCACTCTGAGGTTAAAAAACAAAAACTCCCCACTGAAATCAGTGAGGAGTCCTTTTTAGTAGCGGGAGCAGGACTTGAACCTACGTCCGCCAGCTGGCGGATATGAGCCCAACAGGCTATTGTTTTGTGGCTTTTATTATTTCCCGGATAGTTTCCCTCCCTTTGCTACTTTTCAATTG
>Ga0105103_10001726_pt1 | contig 11731 bp, 6 predicted proteins | sample PPLLaktember2015_2_FD_79107 | JGI IMG/M metagenome (GOLD analysis project Ga0105103, IMG submission 79107) | Freshwater sediment microbial communities from Prairie Pothole Lake near Jamestown, North Dakota, USA - PPLs Lake P7 Core (6) Depth... | ecosystem: Environmental > Aquatic > Freshwater >...
ATCTGAGCTTGGCTGCCTTAATGCCGGTGGCACCCTCCTTCAGGAGTACAACATACTGCCCGGGAATATCTTCCACGGTGGTGCTGACAAAAGCCTGTGCATCATTCATGGGCAGGCTTTCAGGTGTTCTTTCACATGATCCGACCATCGGCAGGACGAATGCTGCTGCAATCAGGCTTGGAAATTTCTTCATTGTTCTGGTTTTTAAGTTAATCGAAAATACAAATGTTAAGATAAATCAAAAATGGGAAAAAAAACGATCAGACATTAAAAAAATTACTACAGACAAAATAACTTTCTGATCATTTCAGAAATTAATATTAACTTGCTTAACTACTAAAGAATAATTGTAAATCGGTAATGGAATACCTGTACTCCTTTAAAGGGAGATTTTTAAGAAACGAATACGAGTTTTACCGTCATGATTCCATTGTCGGTGAACTTAAATTCAGTGTCTGGTCAAGAGTATCAACCTGTACATTAAATTCACGCCGGATTATTTTCAGGACAAAGGGCTTTTTCAGATCGGTAATATTCATCTCCAATACTGATACTGATGATATTATCGGGACAATAAATATTCATAGATGGAAGTCTGCCGCAACGATAAGTTACGGTGACAGGCAATATTTATTCAGTTTTGATAATTTCTGGCATACCAGATGGGTTCTCAGCAATAACCAGGGAACGGTTATAAAATATACCTCGCGCGCATTTTCCCTGAAAGGTGAAATTCAGTCATACACCAGCGATGAGGTGCTTATTCTTTCAGGACTGGTTATAAGAAATTATTTCAGTCAGAGGTCTGCCGCACATGCATCGGCCTCTTAATGAATATCTGCCACCTTTATGCTAATATTTCAAGGATCTGATGTATGTCAACATCCTTCAACGGATTGATGCTCCGGACAAATGATTCTGCCAGCTTTGATTTCCTGTCCTGTAGTTTTATGATCTTCTCCTCAAGAGTACCTGTGGAGATATACCTGTATACAAATACGCTCTTGTCCTGGCCTATTCGGTGAGCCCTGTTGAGAGCCTGCATCTCTGATGCCGGATTCCACCAGGGATCAAGAATGAAGACATAGTCAGCTGCTGTAAGATTTAATCCGACCCCTCCTGCCTTAAGTGAAATAAGAAATACCTTGTTTGATGGTTCATTCTGAAATCCATTAACGATCTTTTCCCTGTTGGTACTGGCACCGGTAAGCATCGAGTAACTTATGTCTAATTTTCCAAGAGCTGAAGCAAATAGTTTAAGATGCATTACAAACGATGAAAACACCAGTATTTTATGCCCTTCAGCCACAACGTTCCTGATGTCGCTCAGAACAGTCTCAAATTTGCCCGAAGCGCCTGAATACCCTTCATCAGCCATTAGAGGGTGATTTGAGATCTGACGGAGTCTCATGAGCCCCTGCAGTACAACAATTGCCGATTTTTCAACGCCCTCCTGGCCAATGCTCTCCATTATAGCGTTCCTCACTGCCGATTTTTCCTCCTCGTAAATCTTCGACTGGTCCTCGGTCATATCACAGTATACGGTCTGCTCGGTAACAGGAGGCAGGTCGCGTGCTACCATCTCCTTGGTCCGTCTGAGTATGAACGGAGTGATAAGCCTTTTGAGTCTTGCTTCCCTCTCCTCATCGCCCAGCTTTTCAATCGGTCTGGCAAACTCCCTAGTGAAGAACGAAAGAGAGCCCAGCAATCCGGGATTAACAAAATTAAGCTGTGCCCACAGGTCAGTCAGGGAATTTTCGACCGGTGTCCCGGATAACACAAGCCTGAAATCGGATCTTAGCTGTGTCACACTCTTGTATATCAGCGATCCGGGATTTTTTATCGACTGACTCTCATCAAGAATTATGTAATGGAATTTATATGAGCAAAACAGGTCAATGTCTTGTCTTACTGTGTGGTAACTTGATATAACAATGTCGTAAAAATTGAAAATTGAGATTGTCCTTGCCCTCTGAATTCCTTTATGGCTGTATACTTTCATTCCGGGTACGAATTTCCTGATCTCGTTTTCCCAGTTATAAATAAGTGTTGCAGGTACAATTATAAGTGATGTAAACTTTCTGACAGGCACCTCGAAAAGGGTAGGGGATTGGTTTACATATGCCTGTTTATCATCAGCCGGCAATCTTTCAATGTTATTCTGAAGAAGGGCAAGTGTCTGAACAGTTTTTCCGAGCCCCATGTCATCGGCAAGACATCCTCCCAGTCCTGATGACTGCAGCCAGTGAAGCCAGTTCAATCCTTCAACCTGGTACTCCCTCATTTCACAATTCAATCCGTCAGGCCTGGCTAATACTGGCAGCTTCTCAGGGATAAGCAGCTTTTCTAGCTGTTCAAGTCCGTTACTCTCTTGATCTTCAAGGATCTCTGAGAGAAATGAAAAATGCTGCTTATGTATTTTTATCAGGTCGTCATGATCTTTTCCGAATTCGAACAGGTTACGGTACCTGGTGTACCATTCGGAAGGGAGCACTGCCACTGTCCCGTCGGGAAGCTCAAACTCCCTGATGCCATGGAGGATATTATTCCTGAATCGAATGAACGGAATTTCCCATTTGGCAATCCTGATCACAGCCCTCAGATCAAACCAGTCGTCAACCATCTTGTTGGTAATCTCAATATTGACTGGTTTAAGGTTATAGTTTCTTCCGAAGTTCTTCGAATCGATTGTGAAGCCTGACTCGAGAAGATCGTTATAATTCCTGTTTATGGCTTCAACCATTGAAGTGATATCTGAATAACTTTCCCCTTCAGGGGTATAATAGTTTATGCAGTCTTCAGAAATGAATCCCATGTCGGAAAGAATCTCACGGCACTTTGATTCCCAATTCAGATCCCTCGTGTACCTGAAAAATTTAAAATCACCATCTTTATTAACGAACCTGGTGAAATGCTCAGAGGTGTCATCAGCAGAAATTATGTTCCCCGAATAATTATAGCTGAGTATAAGGACCGCCGGACTTCTGATACCCTCCTCGAGGCTTAGATGAGCTATTTTCTCTGCGGTGGATTCAATTATGCTGAAACCATTTCCCTCGACCTTATATCTGTTTACGGCATTAACGACAAAACCTTCGAAATACCTGATCTCTGAAACCTTTGGGATAGTTATACTCTCTTTGGCAAGAAAGGGCTTCAGCTTGTGGCCGTCAATATCGCTGATGAGCAAAAGCCTGTCGGACTCTCTTATAATACATGGTGAATTACAGAGGATATCGATAGGATTATGAAAAAGTTCAATTGGTTTTCCTTCTGCCTCAATTTTTAGTTTGTAGGTACTTCCGGTGATATCCCTGTTGAAAAAGAACACAGGCCTTGCAGCGTCAGGAACAAGTTGAAGCCGGTCGCTTGCGTGAACGATGTTTGAGTTTATTCTTTTGAGGAAACAGATTGTCCCTTCATCGCGCGCAATTGTAAAACACTTTCTGATCCTTTTTTCGATATAGGGACGTATGTACTTCTCAGTTTTTTCAGGTGTTACACCTGCCAGGAAATCTTTAACACTCTTTTCCTTTGAAAATAACCTGAACAGTACTCTGTCTGAATATTCATTTATGATACTGACAAGCTCTCTCTCTTCATTGTCAAGTGTTTTTACAATCTCATCCGAATAGTAGGGAGATAGTGATTCAATCAATTTAAAGAATCTGTTGTTGGATTCATTTACAACAATATATGGCATGAAAATATATCCCCACAACCTGTGTCTGGTAAGAGCCAGCGCAAACTTCCTCCCTGCTGTTTTTGTGAATTTTTCCAATCCCCTGAATTTCTTTTATCAGATTTTCTGAATGAAAAAGAGTGCAATATTGATCAAACTTAAACTATTTTCAAAATATATTCTTGTTAGATTTGAAATGAATTGAGGAAGATAATTCATATAGACATGGATGCTTTCTTTGCATCTGTCGAACAGCTCGATAATCCAGCTCTCAGAGGGAAGCCGGTTGCTGTTGGCGGTAGCGGGGAAAGGCATGTTGTTGCGGCGGCAAGCTATGAAGCCAGAAAATATGGTGTCAGGTCAGCAATGCCCTCTGTCATGGCAAAACGATTATGCCCTGAATTAATTTTCGTGAAGCACAGGTTTGAGCGCTATAATGAAATATCAGAAAACGTTTTTGAAATATTCAGGGAGTATACAGATCTTGTTGAACCACTTTCAATAGATGAAGCATTTCTTGACGTAACAACAGATAAGAAGAATATATCATCAGCTACTTTGATTGCCAGGGCAATAAAATGCGAAATTAAGAGGAGAACCGGCCTCACAGCATCTGCAGGTATCTCGTACAATAAGTTCCTGGCAAAGATCGCTTCGGATATTAAAAAGCCTGATGGCCTGTTTCTTATATCGCCTGAGGACTCTGAGAAATTTATCTCAGAGCTACCGGTTGACAAATTTTTCGGGATCGGAAAGGTCACTGCTGAAAAAATGCATAAGCTGGGAATACATACCGGGTCAGATCTGAGACAATGGGAGCTGCTTTCGCTGATCAGGAATTTCGGAAAAGCCGGCAAGTTCTTTTTTGATATCTCCAGGGGTATTGATAACCGGGAGGTTGAGACAGATTCGGAACGCAAATCGGTTGGCACCGAACTGACTTATGAAAAAGATCTTACTACTCAGTTTGAGATAATCGCCGAACTTTACAAGGTAGAAAAAGAACTTATGGAAAGGCTCAGTCGTGCCGGTACCACTGGCCGGACAATCACTTTGAAAATCAAATTTTCCGATTTCCGGCAGATAACCCGCAGCAGGACAATTCAGAATTATATCCGCGATTTTAAAACCCTGCATCGTGAAGTTACCTCGATCAGGAAATCACTGATACTCGAAAATGTCAGGATAAGGTTACTTGGGGTCACTGTATCAAATCTCGAATCAGAAGAAGGGGAAGAACGCCAGCTTCACCTCTTTGATAATGAAGATATTTAAATATCTGTAATACCTGCCTGATCCCTCATTATTTCCAGAGTCATTACCCCCTTTATCCCATTCTCCTTTTTCATCTTTACTTTTTCCTTTTTCCTTTTTACTTTTCCTTCCTGTAAAGGCAGCATTCAGGAAGCCTGCTGTAGACATCATCATCTGCTTTAAACCCGTCATTGTCATGACCCGATGCTGCTATCGCTTTTTGTACGGCACTGACATCAGTTTTATCAGGATCGTAGGTGATCACAATTTCTGTTTTTTCCATGTTCCATACAGCTTTATGGACACCGGCCACTGAAAGTGCTGCTTCCTCTATCCTTTCCTTGCACATTGAACAAAGGCCAGCCACCATGAATTTTGCAACAATTGAGTTACCAATCGGTGCCTGAGGCAGGTTCATCATACTTGGTTTTCCTTCAAGCTGTGCGGCAGCGTCAACACTGAAGGTACCACTGACTACAATCTCATCACCCTCCGAAAGACCTTCCATTACCACATAATTTTCTCCGAGCGAAGGGCCCAGTTCAATTTCCCTGATCTTAAATACCGGTTCGTCAGTGCCTTGCAGCTTAACATATACGATAGACCGTTTACCTGTCCAAAGTACCGAGGATGCCGGAATGACAAACCTGTCATTATATCCTTTCAGATCAGTTGTGATAATACCGGTCACGAGCATTTCCGGTTTAAGATTTCCGTAGGGGTTACTGGCTTCAACCCTGACTTTAGCAACCCTTGTCACCGGATCAATTACCGGATCAATAAAATCTATGATACCCGTATATTTGTTTCCCGGGAGAGCCTGGACTGTATATGTAACTTTTCCCCCCCTGCGCAGAAAATGAATATCTCTTTCGTAAGCATCGAATATCACCCAGATCCTGGAAAGGTCTGAAATTTCAAAAAGAACTGAGCCTTTCGATACGTAATCTCCTGTATTTACTCTTCGGGTTGTAACAATTCCACTTGTGTTTGCAACAATCTTCAAAGTCGGAGATATCTTTCCTGATTCTTCAATATCTGAGATCTGCTCCTCAGTAAGCTTCAATTGTCTGAGTTTCTCTTTAGCCGCCTCGTAAATTTCAGGTTGCGATAGCTTTGATCCGGTTGTTTCAAGCAGTTCCTGCTGAGCAGTTATGAGGTCGGGAGAATATAATTCTGCAAGAGTTTCTCCCCTTGATACGGCAATACCAGTAAAGTTCACAGCAAGCTTTTCTATCCTTCCTGAAACATGAGCTACCTGGCTCTGTAATAGCCGCTCATCAGGCTGGACTTTCCCGTAAAGACGAACCTCCCCTGCCGGATTTTGCCTTGATACAACGGCGGTGGCCACATCTGCCAGACGGGCAGACTCAGGTGTCATCTGCAGAGCGTCCGGATCAATTGACATAGTGTTGCTCTGAACAAGAGGGATAAGGTCCATTCCGCAAATTGCACACTTACCCGGCTCTGACATTTTAATATGGGGATGCATTGCGCATGTCCAGATTTCAGCCTGTTCAACTTCATCATGATGTTCATGGTTCCCTTCACTTTCCCCGGACCGGTGAAACACTAGCCATCCGATGAAAATGCCTGCGATCAGGATTAGGCTGGTATTGATTATTTTATGTCTCATTTAATTCTTTTTTAGTTGCCAACTGGGTTTTAATAATAATTATTTCCTGGAGACTTTCCTGAATCAATAATTTATCTCTGATTCCCGGATAGTTTGACCTGGCTCAAAATTCCCGATCCTTTTTAACAGGGATGAAGCAATATTTAAATCAGCCACGGCTTCGTTCTTTTTAAGCTCGTAATCAAGTGTCTGCTGCCTGATCCTTAGCACTTCAGTGAGATCAGTTCCTGATGCTGAAAAGCTTCTGATCGTCAGATTCAATGATTTTGATGCCAGGTCATACTGCTTATCATAGAGACCGATTCGTCTTTTTGAGTCATTGTAGGATCCCAGAGCTTCATAATAATCAGCTTTAAGTGAATTAAGGACTGATAAACGGTTCTGGACTACTGCCTGCTGAAGCAGTCCGGTTTCTTTCTGCTGTGCTCTGTACTTTTTTCTATAGACGGGCAGGGTTAAACTTATCATTGGCATTAACATATCCCTGCCGTTCATATGAGATTCTGACATCTGATCTCTCGCAATAAGAGAATAATTAATTCCAATACCCACCATCGGGTACCTCATCCTGGTGATCATTTTTCCCCTTGCTTCGAGTGCTTGGCTTTCATATTCCAGCATGCCAGGCATCGGATTGTTTTCAAGAAATGCTTCAGATACAATGCCATGCACCTGCTCCAGAGTGTCCGGGACCAGAGAGTCAGGAGCGAAGACCGGAAATGATGCTTCCCTGTTCAGCAAAGCGTTGAACCTGGCGGTGACACTTTTCATACGGGTTTTCATAACTTCAATATTGTTTTCAAGCTCCCCTATCTCCATCTGTATCCTGTAAAAGTCTGCCAGTCCCGATGATTGTGGAGATGATCCCATCGTGCTCGTTTGCCCTTGCACTGTTACAGTGGAAGTCATGGCATTCCGGCCGGCCCCGCCTCCTCCCATGCCCTGCATTGCTGAAGTTACGGTATTGCCCTGGGGATCAGAATCTGATGACATGCCCTGACCTGTGGGCGCCATTGACTGATTGCCTGATGATACTGTTTTAAATTTTGCCAGTGCCAGTCGTTCGATGGATTTGAGGATGTCGATATTCTGTCCGGAAATCAAAATTGCCTTTCTGATCTTAAACAGTTCATACCATGTGCGTCTGACTTCAAAAATAACCTGAAGCCTGGCATCCTGGTAAAGTGCAGATTTTGCTTCAGCCATCAGATACATTTCATCCCGGGCTGACCTCAGAACTCCGAACCAGGGGAACATCTGCATTAATGTAATTTCTGAAATCTGCTTTCCTCCAATGAGTTCCATTGGTGTCAGGAAAAAACTCATACTTAATGCCGGATCAGAAAGTGAACCGGCCTGTGGTACTTTTTGTAATGATGCCTGATATTCAAAATATTTCTGCAGTACACCGGGATTTTTTTTCACAGCAATATCCAGATATTCTGAAAGTGAATCAGTCAATTGCCGGGCACCTGCCGGATGGCTGAAGCCCAGCATCATAATTAAGATTAATAGCTTAATATTCAGGATTGTTTTCATGTTCCGTATTATTATAAATTGTCTGACCAGGTCTGCTATTGGCTCTGATTACTTCCCTTTCCCTCCATATCGCCTGAAACAATGGAACCACAAAGATTGTCATCACCTGGATAATCATCCCCCCGAAGGCAGGAATAGCCATTGGGACCATAATGTCGGCTCCTTTTCCGGTTGAGGATAGCACTGGCAAAAGGGCTATAACAGCCACTGCTGTAGTCATCATGGCAGGACGCACACGTTTTTTTCCGGCTTCAACCACAGCCTCCCTCACATCAATAACGCTTGCCGGTTTCCTCTCTTCAAAGACCTGGTGGATATAGGTACCCATCAGTACACCATCGTTGGTGGCTATTCCGAAAAGGGCAATAAATCCGACCCATACTGCCACACTGAGGTTTATGGGGTGGATCTGGAACATATCGCGAAGATTTATTCCCGCCACACCGAGATTCAGAAACCAATCCTGACCGTAAAGCCAGATCATAATGAATCCTCCGGCAAAGGCAACGAAGACTCCCGAAAAATGAATGAGAGATGCTGTGAGTGTACGGAACTGAAAATAGAGAAGAATCAGGATCAAAATGAGGCTGAGCGGAACAACAATTGCAAGCCTCTTTGCTGCCCTGATCTGGTTCTCATAATTACCTGCGAATTTCCAGGTGACTCCGGGCTTCAGATTTATCTCACCTGATTCAATTTTGCCCTTGATTATACTTTCAGCCTCCTTCACAACATCGACCTCAGCTTTCCCCTCAATCTTGTCGAAGATCACATAACCGACAAGAAATGTGTTTTCACTCCTGATCATTTGTGCTCCCCGTGCATAGCCAATATCTGCAATCTGATCCAGCGGAACCTGGATACCATCAATTCCCGGTATAAGGATACGTTTCAGATCCTCAGGGTTATCGCGCAGTTCACGTGCATATCTTACTCTCATCGGGAATCTTTCTCTTCCTTCCACCGACGTTGAAAGGGTCATTCCCCCGACTGCAACCTGGAGTATTTCCTGTACATCGCTTACAGTCATCCCGTAACGTGCCATTGCTTCACGGTTCAGAGTGATCTCAATATAGGGTGCCCCGACCGCACGATCGTAGAATACTGCTGATGCTTTGACCGATGGAACAACTTTAAGGGCTTTTTCAAATTCCATACCTGCTTCCTCTATCGAATTCAGATCTGCTCCATATACTTTCAGTCCCATCGGGGCACGCATTCCAGTAGAAAGCATTACCAGACGGGTTTCTATCGGCTGAAGCCTGGGTGCTGAAGTGAGACCAGGAATATTTGTGACCTTTACTATTTCATTCCAGATATCCTGTTGATTCTTTATATGAGCCCGCCACTGCCTGAAGTATTCTCCCTTTTTATCGGGTATCAGGCTGTCAATGCTTATTATCCTGAAGGGTTCATGTTCAGGATTATAGGTATTACCTCCCGACAGAATAAAGCTTCCTTCCTTATCAACCTTAAACCTCAGTCTGTGTCCGTTTTCATCCAGCATATATTCAGGCCGGTAGTTAATAGTGTTTTCAAACATCTGGACCGGTGCCGGATCGAGTGCTGAGTTTACCCTTCCCCATTTACCTACGGCAACCTCCACCTCAGGTATCGCCGAAGCACGTTTATCGAGTTCTCCGATATATTCGAGGTTCTTTTCAATCCCTGTATGGGGCATACTTGTCGGCATCAGCAGAAATGAGCCTTCATTGAGCGATGGCATGAATTCTTTGCCTGTCCCGGGAAATGTTTTTGTTGCCCCCAGCCATAATGAGGTTTCCCGGAAGCTTTTCCATCCGGCCTTTTCAGCACCTGACGCGACAAAGCCAAAGATCCTGTCAAAACCCTGCCATGCCAGCAAACCAAAAAGAAGAGTCAAAGATGGGATGACCAGAAATTTCCACTTGTTAACAAGGGCCCATCTCAGTATCTTTTCATAATAGCGGACCATCGACATTAAAGCAAGGAGGATGATAGTAATTATGCCGGCAACAAAGAGAAAGTTGGCCGGTGCACTGTTATGTGCGCCTAACGGCAACCATTCGACAGCAAGGTACCAGGCAGCGAAGAGAACAGTTATGGCGATGTTGATGAAGTTTGGATACTCCCTGCGTTTATGAGACCATCTGTTTTCCAGAAGGTTATTTATACCGATTGCTGCAAGGGCAAGTACCGGCAGCGACTGCCATAATACTGACAGGATGAGACCCGCGGTCACAAGAGTGATATTCCAAGCCATCCGGATCTTGCCTTTATTGAAGCGGATATTAAACAAGATATGGACCAGTGTGGGTAAGACTACTATCCCAAGAATGAATGCTGAAATAAGAGCAAATGTTTTTGTCCATGCCAGGGGATGAAATAGTTTTCCTTCCTGTGCCTCCATGGCAAAGACAGGAAGAAAGCTTACTACTGTTGTTGCAATTGATGTAACAACAGCAGCCCTGACTTCGGTTGTGGCTTTGTAAATAACCTTCAGCAACTTTTTTCCCCTGATGCCTTTATTTTCAGGAAGATCAAGGTGCCTCAGGATATTCTCCACATCCACAATTCCTATATCGACCATTACCCCAATGGCAATTGCAATTCCCGATAATGCCACGATGTTTGCATCTATTCCAAAAAAGCGCATCAGAATAAATGTCATGAGGACACCCACCGGCAGTAATCCTGCAACTATCAGTGACGCCCTGAGGTTCATTACCAGAACGATTATAACAATTATACTGATAAGTATCTCATGTGAAAGGGCATACTCAAGTGTGCCTATTGTCTCTTTTATCAATCCTGTGCGGTCGTAAAAAGGAACGACTGTCACTTTCGATATACTTCCGTCAGGCAGTGTTTTCTGTGGAAGCCCCGATTCAGACTCTGCTATTTTTGCTTTTACATTGTTAATTACTTCGACCGGATTTGACCCGTACCTGGCAACGACAACCCCTCCAACAGCTTCTGAGCCGCCCTTATCGAGTCCTCCCCTTCGTGTGGCAGGACCAAATGAAACAGTGGCAACATCTTTTATCCTTACGGGAGTATTATTTCTGACAGCAACAACAGAATTTCCAAGGTCTTCAAGACTCCTTACATACCCCAGTCCCCTGATCATGTATTCGACTTTGTTCAGCTCTATGGTCTCGGCGCCGATATCAAGATTGCTCTTTTTAACTGCGTTCATGACATCCATAACCGATACCGCAAAGACCTGAAGTGCCCCGGGATTGAGGTCAACCTGGTATTCACGGGTAAATCCTCCCACTGAAGCAACCTCCGAAACACCTTCTGCTGAGGAGAGCGTGTATTTTACATAGAAATCCTGTATGGTTTTTAGTTCCTGTGGATCCCATCCTCCATTCGGTTTCCCGGTTTTTGGATTACGCCCTTCAAGGGTATACCAGAAAATTTGCCCGAGAGCGGTTGCGTCTGGACCTAATGATGGTATCACACCACCTGGTAAGGTGCCGGAAGGAAGTGAGTTGAGTTTTTCAAGTATCCGGGAACGGCTCCAGTAGAATTCAATATTGTCTTCAAATATTAGATAGATGAATGACATGCCAAACATCGAGGTACTCCGGATTGTCTGAACACCAGGAATGCCAAGCAGTGCAGTCGTCAACGGA
>Ga0105103_10001728_pt1 | contig 11727 bp, 8 predicted proteins | sample PPLLaktember2015_2_FD_79107 | JGI IMG/M metagenome (GOLD analysis project Ga0105103, IMG submission 79107) | Freshwater sediment microbial communities from Prairie Pothole Lake near Jamestown, North Dakota, USA - PPLs Lake P7 Core (6) Depth... | ecosystem: Environmental > Aquatic > Freshwater >...
ACCTGCTGGGCGTGCCGGGAGAGGACCTGCCGCACGTCGCCCACTACTACGGCGAGGCGCATCCCTACTACCGGCAGCGCGTGGTGATCGTGGGCGGCAAGAACTCGGCGTGCGAAGCCGCCCTCGAACTGCACCGCGCCGGGGCGCATGTGACGCTGGTGCATCGCGGCGAAGCGCTCGGCGAGTCGGTAAAGTACTGGGTGCGGCCCGACGTGGAGAACCGGATCAAGGAGGGCTCGATCGCCGCGCGGTTCTCGACCGAGGTGGTGGAGATCCTCCCCACGCACGTCGTCGTGCGCCGTGCGGGTGAGCTCGAGACGGACACGATTCCCGCCGAGGGCGTGCTGCTATTGACGGGCTATCAGGCGGATCCGGGTTTCCTCCAGCGCGCCGGCGTGGAACTCGATCCGGAGACGAACATCCCGTGGCATCACGCCGAGACGTTCGAGACCAACGTGCCGAACCTGTTCATCGCGGGCGGGCAGCTGGCCGGCCGTCGCACCGGCTCGATCTTCATCGAGAACGGCCGCTTCCACGGCGAGCAGGTGGCAAAGGTCCTGGCGGCGCGGCTCCGCGCCGAGTGAAGCCCACGGGTGGTCCGGGAGCTCGGTTGACCGCACTGGCGCTATAGTTCGCCTGTGAGAGCGATCGCCGGCTCGCGCGTGCCCGTCTCGATCGGTTCCGGCGGCTCGGACACCGAGGAGGGCCGGGCCTTCTTCCAGGAGAGGCTGGCGCTGTTCGGCCGCTGGGTGTTTCTGATCTCGGGGGCGTCCCTGGTGTTCGGCAGCATGGTTCGCGGTGCCCTTGGAGTTCCCCTCAGTGAGTCGACGTATTTCCACGTCATCGGCACGCTCGTCGCTGCCGCCATCTGGATCGTCGCCCGATTCGCGCGGCTCTCCATGCCGGTCATGCAGGCTGTGGATGTCGTCGGCACGCTGCTGATCTGCGCCGCCTTCTCGCTACGAGTGCTCGGGTATGCGCAATCGCTGGCCTCCGTCGACCGCGACGTCGCCCCGGCGCTCAACGTCGGACTGCTCGTGTGCGGCTATGTGCTGGTCTCCCGCGCCGTTGCCTTGCCCAGCACCCCATGGCGGTCGTGGTGGATTGGCGCCGGCGCGATGGTGCCGGTGCTGGCCGCAGACGCCATCGCGCTGGCGATGGCTCCCGACATCTCACGCACGGGAGCGGTCATCCTCCTCGACATTGCATTGTGGTCGGTGGCTGCCGTGGCCATGTCGGCGCTGACGTCGAAGGTCATCTTCGGGTTGCGCGCCGAGGTGTCGAAGATCCGACAGCTCGGGCAGTACACCCTGGAACAGAAGATCGGTGAAGGCGGCATGGGGGCCGTCTATCGGGCACGCCACGCCTTTCTGCGCCGCCCGACCGCCATCAAGCTGCTGCCGCCCGAGAAAGCCGGTGAGGACAACATCCGGCGCTTCGAACGCGAGGTGCAGCTGACGGCAAGCCTCAGCCATCCCAACACGGTCGCGATCTTCGACTACGGACGGACGTCGACGGGCGTGTTCTACTACGCGATGGAGTATCTCGCCGGGATCAATCTCGATCAGTTGGTGCGGCTCGAGGGCCCTCAGCCGCAGGGCCGCGTGGTCCACATCCTGCAGCAGGTCGCCGGCGCACTCGCCGAAGCCCATGGCATCGGTTTGATCCACCGTGACGTGAAGCCCGCCAACATCATCCTGTGCGAGCGTGGCGGTCTGCCCGACGTCGCCAAGGTGGTGGATTTCGGCCTGGTCAAACGCATCGACGTCGACCGGACGGATCCAACCGTCGCCGTCACCGCCAAGAACACGGTCATGGGCACTCCGCTCTACATGGCGCCGGAAGCCCTCAAGGCCGATGGTGCGGTGGATGCGCGCAGCGATCTCTACGCGCTCGGCGCGGTCGGCTACTTTCTGTTGACGGGGACACCGGTCTTCCGGGGCAACACCCTCCTCGAGGTCCTGGCCCACCATCTGTCCACGCCCCCAGAGCCGCCGAGCGCGCGCCTGGGAGGGCCGATTGCTCCCGATCTGGAGCGCCTCATCCTGCAGTGCCTCGCCAAGTCACCGGCGGATCGACCCCACGATTCGAAGGCCCTGCAGCTGGCCCTGTCCCGCCTGTCGGTGAGTGGGACATGGACAACAACGGACGCCGCCGCATGGTGGGAACGCTATCGGCACCGGCACGTTCCCGAGGCGGGTCCGTCAGGGGCCTCCGAACCTACGGGAACGGTGTCGGCTGATCTCGAAGGCCGATTGCTGCCTGGGTCCCGATGACGTGGAACTACGTCGGCAGGCCGGGTGGCGTTTCCGAGGGGTCCTGACCGATCACGACGACCCAGGGCCGCACGGTCCACTTCGTCACCAGTCCGCCGGTGACGTAGGGGTCGTGGGTGGCGAAGGCTTCCGCCACCGACTTGTCGGCCGCGCGGAACACCAGCAGTGCGCCGGGTGGCTCGCCGAGCGCCCCGGCCATCACCAGCTCACCGCGCTCCTGCGACTCGCGTGCGAGGCGCAGATGCTCCGGTCGATACGGCGTGCGCCGCTCGGCCATGTCGGGGACGACGTCGTAGAACAAGGCGAAGTAAGGCATTGAAGTCTCACGAACCTGGCGAAGTAGTGAGCTGGTGATTTCGAGATCTTGCAGAATCTGGTGATCGCGAGAACGGGTAATCCGTTCTGGTGAACTTGTGATCGATCTGGCAATGGCCGGCTGTGATCGGCAGATAGATCACACGATCGCTCAATCGTCAGATCGACCAGATCGACCAGATCGCCAGATCACCAGGTCACCACCTCACGAAATCTCGTGACCTCACCGTCCCTAAACGTCCATCATCCACTTGTGTCGATCTGCTCCGTGGCCGGTGCGGATGGCATCGAGTTCGGCGCCGACGCGTGCCAGCGGCGAGTCGGCGGTCATGTTGGGTACGATGATCTCGCGATCCTTGTGGCGCAGCCGGCCGAGCGGCGCGATGGTGGCCGCCGTGCCGACGCCCGCGGCGCCCTGCAGCCGTCCCGCGGCATGCGCCTCGAAGACCTCGTCGATGGTGATCCGGCGCTCGGCGACGGGCACGCCCATCTCGCGGAGCAGCGTGAGCACGGAGTCGCGCGTGATGCCAGGCAGGATGGTGCCCGAGAGCGGCGGTGTCACCACGGTGCCGTCGATGACGAACACCACGTTCATCAGCCCCGCCTCCTCGACGTAGCGGCGCTCGATGCCGTCCAGCCAGAGCACGTTGTGGAAGCCCTTGGCCTGTGCCTCGCGCGCGGCCACCAGGCTGCCGGCGTAGTTGCCGGCGCACTTCGCGGCGCCGGTGCCGCCAGGGAACGCCCGAACATAGGTTTCTTCCGCCAGCAGATCCACGTTGCCCGAGAAATAGGGCCCGCTCGGGCAAGTCTCGATGATGAAGCGGTAGCGATCGGACGGCCGCACCCCGAGCGGTTCGCCGATCGCGAACATCACCGGGCGGATATAGAGGGCGCTGCCAGGCTTGGCGGGAATCCACTGCCGATCCACGGCGACGAGTGCGCGCGTGCCGTCGATGAAGATCGACGCCGCAATCTCGGGCATCGCCATGCGCTCGCACGAGCGGTTCATGCGGGCGAGGTTGGCATCGGGCCGGAACAGCGCGGCGCCGCCGTCCGCGCGCGGGAAGGCCTTGAAGCCCTCGAAGATGCCCTGTCCGTAGTGAGCCACCCCGGGCGCCGGAGGCAGGTGCATCGGGCCGTACGGCACAATCACCGGCTCGCCCCATTTGCCGTCGACGTAGTCGGCCACGAGCACGTGATCGCTGAACACGGCGCCAAAGGCCGCCGAGTCGCGCAGCTGCTCCGAGAAGCGCGGCGTCGTCGTACGGGTGACGGGAATGGCGGGGCTCGAGACGGGCACGGCGGAACCTCCTGGGTGCGCGGCGGCATGGGCGCGGCCGCGATTGGTGCCCATTAGTATACCGATGGCGCTGAGCGTCTACGTCGCTCGCAGCCGACCCTCGCCCACGAGGACGCTCGGACCTCCGACCCGCACACGGGTGATGGCCTCGGGCGATGTCGCGTCGATCCTGATGTGCACGCGGCTTGGACGGTTCATCTTCACGCCTTGTGCGCTGATGATGCGTGCGGCGTCTGCCAGCGGAACCAACCCGTAACGGACGAGATAACAGCCCAGCGGCCCGCTCGCCGAGCCGGTGGCCGGATCCTCCGCCGCTCCGATCATGCGGCTGTAGACCGAGGCTCCATCCGCACCGGGTTCGGTGCTGAACACGAAGATGCCCCGGCGCGTCTGCCCGGCGGACTCGAAGACGGCGTTGATGGCGCGGGCGTCGAACGCCGCCTGGTCCACGGCCGCGCGCGTCCTGAGCGGCAGCATGTAGAACGGCGACCCGCAGCTGACCGCCTGCACCGGTACCCCGGGATGCAGCGAATCGGCCGGCAGGCCGTACGCGGCCGCCAGCCTGGCCGCATCGGGGAGCGTGGGCCCGAAGACCGGCGCCTGCTGGGTCATCCAGGCGAACGCCAGGGTGTCCTGTTTCCACTCGAGTTCCACCAGCGTCGGCCCGATGTTCAGGCCGAAGGTGAACGTCCTGGTCGACGGCGCGATGACGCCGTCATCGGCCAGTGCGAACGTGGAGCCGATGACGGGATGCCCGGCAAAGGGCATCTCGCCTCCGCGTCCGAAGATCCGCAGCCGGATGTCCGTCCCCGCCTTCTCGGCCGGCGTGACGAAGGTCGCTTCCGAGAAATTCGTTTCGCGCGTCATCGCGGCCATCGTCTCGGTCGCCAGCCCTTGCCCGTCCATGAAGACGGCGAGCTGGTTTCCGGTGAGCGGGCGATCGGTGAAGACGTCGTACTGAAGAAACCTGCGGCCATTCGCCACGCTGGCGCGTCTGACCGATTGAGCCAGTGCGCGCGCGCGCCAGGCAGGGGCCAGCAGTGCGCCGGTCAAACCAATGACAGCACGACGGGAGAGGGACGAGGTGCGCATGCGGCATAGCCTACCGTGGAACAGATTGCCGACCCACCGCCCGGCTGGCCCGCAGATGCCTGGCGTCGCCGCCAGCCGTCCCATGTAGAATCGCCGGAGACCCCGTGTTCGAGGCCCTGTTTCGGTTCTTCTTCGAGTATTCCCCGGCGATGTTCGCGCAAGGGGACATCCGCTGGGCGGCGTGGACCGGCTCGTTCGTGGCGGTGGCGGTCACCGCCGTCGCCATCGCCGCGGCGGTGGTCAGCTATCGCGCCGGCGCGCGGCTGTCGCTGCGCGACCGACTGGTCCTCACCACCCTGCGCGTGGCGATGCTCCTGCTCGTCCTCGCGTGTCTCTTCCGCCCCGTGCTCGTGGTCCGTGCCGCCGTGCCGCAACAGAACGTCGTGGGCGTGTTGCTGGACGACTCGCGGTCGATGCAGATTGCGGACGCCGATGGGCAGCCGCGTGCCTCCTACGTGCAGACGGCCTTCGGCGCCCTGGACGCTGGCACGCTGAAGACGCTGGCCGACCGTTTCACCGTCCGCGTGTTCCGTTTCTCGTCCACGGCGACGCGGGTGACGTCGGGTGCCGACCTCGCCTTTACCGGGACCGAAACCCGTCTTGGCGCCGCGCTGGCCGCGGCGCGCCAGGAGCTCGCCGGCCTTCCGCTGGCCGGGCTGGTCATGGTCACCGACGGCGCCGACACCGCCGACGCGGCGCTCGGCGACGCGCTGCTGGGCCTCAAGGCCGAGGCCGTACCGGTCTTCACCGTAGGCGTCGGCCGCGAAACGCTCGACAAGGACATCCAGATCGGCCGCGTCACCACGCCGCGCACCGCGCTGAAGGGCACGACCTTGCTGGTGGACGTGGTCATCGCCCAGCGGGGCTTCGACGGAGAAGCAGTCACCCTCGACGTCGAAGACGAAGGGCGCATCGTCAGCACGCAGAAGGTGACGTTGCCCGCGGGCGGCTCGCCGGCCACCGTTCCGGTCCGGATCACGGTGGATGAGGAAGGACCGCGAGTCCTGCGCTTTCGCGTCCCCGCACTGGCGGGCGAGCTCGTCTCCGACAACAACCAGCGCGAGGCGCTCATCGACGTGCGCGACCGCCGCGAGAAGATTCTCTACTTCGAAGGGGAGCCGCGCTTCGAGCTGAAGTTCCTGCGCCGCGCGGTCACCGAGGATCAGAACGTCGAGGTCGTGGCGCTGCAGCGCACCGCCGACAACAAGTACCTGCGCCTCGGGGTGGACAACGCCGACGAACTGGTCGCCGGCTTCCCGAAGACGCGCGAGGAGCTGTTCTCCTATCGTGGCCTCGTGCTCGGCAGCATCGAGGCCGGTTCGTTCACGGGCGATCAGCTCCGCATGATTGCCGAGTTCGTGGACCGCAGGGGCGGTGGCCTGCTGGCCCTGGGCGGTCCGCGCGCGTTCAGCGAGGGCGGCTACGCCGGCACCGCCGTCGCCGACACCCTGCCCGTGGTGCTCGATGCCAACCTTCGCCAGAAGGAAGGCGAGGTGATTCGGCTCGCAGTGAAGCCGACGCGCGCCGGAGCGGCGAGCGCGGTCACGCAGGTGGCCGGCACGGAGGCGGCTTCGGTCGAACGGTGGAGCACGCTGCCGGGGGTGACCGCCGTCAATCGCCTCGATGCCATCAAGCCCGGTGCCACGGTACTGCTGTCGGCTCCGGATGCGTCACGCCGCGAGTATCCCGTCCTCGTCTTCCAGCGCTACGGACGTGGCAAAGCCTTCGCCTTCACGCCGCAGGACTCGTGGGTGTGGCAGATGCACGCGAGCATCCCGGTCGAGGACATGACGCACGAAAACTTCTGGCGCCAGCTGCTGCGGTGGGTCGTGGACGAAGTGCCCGACCAGGTGGAGATCCGGACCTCCTCCGATCGCGTCGAGCCCGGCAGCACCGTCACGTTCACCGCGGCCGTCGCCGACAAGGCATTTCTCGAACTGAACGACGCGTCGGTCACCGCCACCGTGACCGGACCCGAAGGCGCCGTGGTCGACGTCCCGATGGCGTGGAGCGGCGAGAAGGCCGGTGAATACAAAGGCACCTTCCCGGCCGCCGCGCAGGGCTGGTACGAGGTGAAGGTCCAGGCCACTCGGGCGGGAACCGACGTCGGCACCGCGGTGTCGCACGTGCGGGCCGCGCCTGGCGAGCAGGAGTACTTCGACGCCACGCTCCGTGCCGGCACGTTGCGGCGCATGGCCGAGGACACCGGCGGCCGCTACTACGCGGCTGGCGACACCTCGACGCTCGCCGATGACCTGCGCTACACCGGACGCGGCGTGACGACGGTGGAAGAGCACGAGCTGTGGCACATGCCGATCGTGCTGCTGCTGCTGGTGGGGCTGCTGTCGGCCGAATGGGGGTACCGGCGTGTCGTCGGCCTGCCGTAGGGGCGGCATCGCGCTCGGCCTCTGCGTGGCCATGGCCTGCGTGGTGTTCGCGCAGGAGGGCTTCCGCGGCCGCGGCCGGATGATCAGGGAGATTGCGTCCACCAAGGTGGATTACGACGGCCGCTTTGCCTTCGTCCGGCTGCGATATCAGGGCGGCTTCAGTCGCGATCCCGGCTGGGCGCACGACTACCCCCGCGCCGACTGGCACTTGCAGCGCATCATCGAGGATGTGTCGTTCACCCGCACGTATCGGGACGAAAGCAACATCCTGACGCTGGACGATCCGGACCTGTCGCTCTATCCCGTCGCCTACATGTCGGAACCGGGGTTCTGGACGCTGAACGAGGCGGAAGCGAGCGGGCTGCGCGCCTACCTGCAGAAGGGCGGCTTCATCATCTTCGACGACTTCCGGGAGGCGCGCGACTGGGCGAATCTCCAGGGGCGGATGGCCGACGTGATGCCGAACCTCCGCTGGGTGACGCTCGACGCCAGTCATCCGGTGTTCCATTCGTTCTTCGATATCAACACCCTCGTGACAGAGGGATACTACGGACCAGCCGAGTTCCGCGGCCTGTTCGAGGACAACGACCCCAGGAAGCGGCTGCTGGCCGTGGCGAACGTCAACCACGACCTCGGCGAGTTCTGGGAGTTCTCGGACACCGGCTGGATGCCGGTGGACCTGTCGAACGAGGCCTACAAGTACGGCGTGAACTACGTGATCTACGCGATGACGCACTGAAGAGAAGGACGGGGGAGACGTGGAGACGACGACCGAACTCAATGCACCCGACGATGTCGCGTTGGCCGACCGGATGAAGGCCGGGCGCGAGCGCATCCTCGGTGAGTTGAAGAAGCTCATCATCGGACAGGACGAGGTCGTCAATCAGGTGCTGTTGACGCTCTTCGTGGGCGGCAACAGCCTCATCGTCGGCGTGCCGGGGCTGGCGAAGACGCTGCTCATCCACACGATGGCGCGGGTGCTCGATCTGAAGTTCAACCGCGTGCAGTTCACGCCCGACCTGATGCCGTCCGACATCACCGGCACGGACATCATCCAGGAGGATCCCGCCACCGGGCGCCGGTCGATGGTGTTCGCGCCCGGGCCGATCTTCGCCAACATCGTGCTGGCGGACGAGATCAACCGCACGCCGCCGAAGACACAGTCGGCGCTTCTGGAGGCGATGCAGGAACACCGCGTCACCATCCAGGGCCGGACCTACAAGCTGGAGGAGCCGTTCTACGTGTTCGCCACGCAGAACCCGATCGAGCTCGAAGGCACCTATCCGCTGCCCGAAGCGCAGCTCGACCGCTTCATGTTCCACATCGTCATCGAGCACCCGCCCGAGGACGAGGAACTGGAAGTCATCCGCACCACCACCGCGATCCTCGAGCCCCAGTTCGAGCGCCCGGTGAGCGGCGCCGACCTGGTGTCGTTCCAGCGCCTCGTGCGCCGTGTGCCGGTGGCCGATCCGGTCCTGCGCTACGCGCTGTCGATCGTGCGTGCGAGCCGGCCGAAGTCGCCGACCTGTCCCGACAGCGTGAAGAAGTGGGTGGCGTTCGGCGGCAGCGTCCGCGCCGCGCAGTACCTGGTCCTCGCCGGCAAGGCGCGCGCGCTGACCAGCGGACGCTATCACGTGAGCTTCGAGGACATCCGCGCGCTGGCGCATCCCGTGCTCCGGCACCGTGTACTCACCAACTTCCACGCGCAGTCCGAGGGTGTCACCAGCGACATGCTCGTGGACCGGCTGCTCGAGGCCGTGCCGACGCCGAGATCCGGCATGTAGGCGCCCTCAGGACGCAAGACTCAAGACCCAGGCCCGAGGACCCTCCCGATGTTGAACAGTCCGGCACCCGGCGCGCGATTCGTTGACCCTGCCGTGCTCGCGCGCGTGGGGAACCTCGAGTTCGTCGCGCGGTCGGTCGTCGACGGCGTCATCAACGGGCTGCACCGCTCGCCGTTCTTCGGCGCATCGGTGGACTTCGCCGAGCACCGCGGCTACGTGCCCGGTGACGACATCCGCCGCGTCGACTGGAAGGTGTTCGGGCGCACCGACAAGTATTTCCTGAAGGAGTTCGAGGCCGACTCGAACGCCAATTTCTCCGTGCTGCTCGACATCTCGCGATCGATGGCGTTCGGCGAGCGGCTCAGCAAGCTCGATTACGCCAAGACCCTGGCGGCGTGCCTCACGTATCTGGTGCACACGCAGCGCGACCGCGTCGGCCTGGCGACGTTCGATCATCAGGTGGTCGATCACGTGCCGCCCTCGGCCAAGCACCTCGACGTGGTGCTCCATACCCTCGATCGGGCGAAGGCCGAGCGCCCGGGCGACATCGTCGCGCCCCTGAAGAAGCTCGCGGAGCACTTCGGCCGGCGCGGCATCGTCGTCGTCATCTCCGACTTCTACGCGGAGCCGGACCAGATCTTCGAGGCGGTGGCGCCGATCCGCTTCAGGGGGAACGACGTCATCCTGTTTCACGTGCTCGACCCGGCCGAGATCGACTTCACCTTCACCGAGCCGTCCAGCTTCGAGGATCTCGAGAGCGGCGAGCAGTTGCCGGTCGTGCCCGACGCGCTCGGCGAGCAGTATCGCGCCCTGGTCAAGGCCCACATCGACGAGCTGACGACCCGCGCCACGGCGCAGCGCATCGACTACATGCTGCTCAAGACCTCGATGCCGCTGGACTACGCGCTGTTCCAGTACCTCTCCATCCGCGATCGGTTGACGCGCACGCGATGACGTTTCTCACGCCGCTCTTCCTGCTCGGGCTCGCCGCCCTCGCCATCCCGGTGCTGATCCACCTGACGCAGCGGGAACGTTCGGCGGTGGTCGAGTTCCCGTCGCTGATGTTCCTGCGGAAGATCCCGTACGAGTCGGTGAAGCGGCGCCGGATCCGCGACTGGCTGCTGCTGGCGCTGCGGGCGGCGGCCCTCGCGCTGATCGTGGCGGCCTTCGCGCGGCCGTTCATGCGCGGCTCCGAGCTGTCGGCCTCGGGCGGCGGCGCGCGCGAGGTGGTCGTGCTGCTCGATCGCTCCTACAGCATGGGTGCGGGAGACACCTGGGCACGTGCCCAGCAGGCGGCCCGGACGGCCCTGGCATCGGCGGGTGCGCTGGACCGGGTCTCGCTGGTGCTCTTCTCGTCGACCGCGGAGCTCGTGCTGCGATCGAGCGCCGACGTCTCGCGCGTGATCGCGGAGATCGATCGGGCGCAGGCGTCCGCTGGCGCCACGCGCTATGCACCCGCGCTGAAGCTGGCGTCGAGCCTGCTCGCCGAGTCGTCGCTGCCGCGGAAGGAAACCATCATGGTCTCCGACTTCCAGCGCGCCGGATGGCAGGCCGACGAAGCGTTCCGCCTGCCGGCCGGCAGCGTGTTCACGCCGGTGGCGGTGGAGCCCGCGTCCCAGCCCAATCTGTCGGCCACGCCGATCTCGCTGCAGCGGGTGGCGTCCGAGACGCAGGAGCGGGTCGCGGTCACGGCCGGGATCAACAACCGCGGCACCGAGGCGGCGGGCAACGTGAAGGTCGACCTCGAAGTCGACGGCCGCGTGGTGCAGTCCCAGACGGTCAACGTTGCCGCCGGCAGCTCCGCGTCGACAACGTTCGCCCCGGTTGTCCTCACGGCGGCGGCGATGCGTGTGGCGGTGCGCATCCCGGCTGACGGTCTGGCGATCGACAACGTGTTCCAGGCGATCGTGACGCCGCCTCAGACGCTGCCGGTGATGCTGGTGGGCGCCGGCACGCGCGGCGACTCCGATCTGTACCTCACGCGGGCGCTCTCGATCGGCGATCGCCCGCGCTTTCAGGTGACGGCGCACGGCGTCGACGCGCTGACGCCCGAGTCGCTGGCGCGTGCCCGCGTGGTCATCCTGCAGGACTTGCCGCTCGGCGATGCCGCGGCCGCGCGGCTGAAGACATTCGTCGAAGGGGGCGGCGGCCTCATCCTCGCGCTGGGCCCGCGTGCGACCCTGCCGGCGGCCGACTGGCTGCCCGTCACGCTCGCGGGCATCGAGGACCGGACGCGCGGCGCGGCCGCCAAGCTGAGTGGCTTCGACTACGGCCACGCCGTCTTCGAGCCGTTCCGCGCCCCGCGCAGCGGCGATTTCTCGTCGGCCCGGGTCTACGGCTATCGCCTGCTCACCGCCAGGCCCGGCGCGGTCACGCTGGCCCGCTTCGACGGCGGCACACCGGCGCTGGTCGAAGGCACGCTTGGACGCGGGCGCGTGCTGGTGCTGGCGACGACCCTGGATCTGCTCTGGAACGACCTTGCGCTGAAGCCCGTGTACCTGCCGTTCGTGCACCAGCTGGCGCGGCAGGCGTCGAGCTATGCCGAGCAGCCAGGGTGGGTGACCGTGGGGCAG
>Ga0105103_10001729_pt1 | contig 11721 bp, 14 predicted proteins | sample PPLLaktember2015_2_FD_79107 | JGI IMG/M metagenome (GOLD analysis project Ga0105103, IMG submission 79107) | Freshwater sediment microbial communities from Prairie Pothole Lake near Jamestown, North Dakota, USA - PPLs Lake P7 Core (6) Depth... | ecosystem: Environmental > Aquatic > Freshwater >...
ATCGGCTGGGACCCGTCGTGGCTGTTCGAGTACAGCAGGTAGGGCTCGACCACGTCGTCGTTGCCGACCCTGATGTCGGCCGGCAGGCGCGCGAGCAGCCACACCACCTCGCCGCTCTTCAGATACCCGCCGGTGTGGTATTTGCGCGTGCCCGGATCGAACAGCCGGTCGAAGAGCTTGCCGCCCTCGCGATTCTGCAGCGGCCGGAAGCCGGGATGCACGACACCAACCACGCGTTTGGGGTCCTTCGACTCGCGGTCCTCGCGGACGACGGCCATCCGGTGCGGAGCCGGGCTCGACGCGCCGTCGGCAGTGGCGATCGGGACCAGCTTGACGGTCCAGTCGAGGCCGCCCTGCGCCAGAGCGTCGTCGAGGTCGAGCGGCTGCGGGACGTACCGGCCGAGGCCGTGCCACGGGACGCTGCCGTAGTAGAACATTTCGCCGATGTCGTGTGCCATGTCGGTTCTCGCGCGCGGTCGATCACGCCTGCCGGAAGAAGAACAACCAGTCGTCGATGTCGAGCCCGACGCGCTGCTCCGGGTTGGCACGCAGCATCTGGCTCCAGCCTTGGTACTGCGTCAGCTGCTCGGTGTGGTGGCGGAGCTTCTCCAGCACCTCGTCCAACTTCTGGCGCAGGTCGTCGCGCACGCTGACGCGGTTGGCACGCTCCCAGTCGCGGGACTTCGGGCTCTGGTAGCCGACGACGACCTTCTCGTCGATCTCCAGGCCGTCGGCGCGGATGGTCGTCAGCACCTCCTCGCGCTTGCCCTTCCAGAACGCGAGGCGCTCGCTGTGGTGGGCGATCTTCGCGTCGGCGGCCTCGGCCAGCCGGGCGGCGGTGTACTCGAACTTCCATTCGTCTCGTTTCATGCTTGAATGGTGCGGCCCGTGGTGGCTCATGAAACGAGCTACTGAGCGCCGTTCGTCGTCTCCGCGCGCGGCTCGCCGGAGAAAGGCACCGGCCGATTCAGTTCGGCAACCGTCCCTCCTCCTTCGCCTGGCGCGCCTCCATCTCCGCATGATTGCGCGCTTCGATGCGGCAGATGTAGTTGCCGAAGTCCCGCAGGATGTCGCCGGCGACGCCGACGCCGCAGTTCACGGCGATGTGCTCTGGTTGTGAGCCCGTCTGGCCGCTCGTCGCCTCCGACGACCGCGACCTGCTGGCACTCGCACGTGCACCGGGGATCTGCCCCATCCTCGGTGTGGAGGCGTTCCGGCATCGGTACCTGGACGACCGATCGCGGCAACGATGTTCCACTGAACGGTTGACCGCCTCCGAGGGCGAGCGTCAAATGCCCAACATCCATTCATCCAACGCCACGAGGCTCCACCCTTGAATGCCAACACCGACAACACGGCGCTGCAGCTTCGCTCCCTGGTCAAGGCAAGCGGCGAGCTCGAGGTCTCGCTCATCAGGGTGCCGATTCCGGTTCCCCTGCCCGACGAGGTCGTCGTTCGCGTCGAGGGGAGCCCGATCAACCCGTCCGACCTGGGACTCCTGTTCGGTGCGGCCGACATGACCACGGCCAGGGTGTCGGGCACGCCGGAGCAACCGGTGCTGATCGCGCGCATCCCGGAAGACCGCATGAAGGTCATGGCGGGCCGTGTCGGCCAATCGATGCCGGTCGGCAACGAAGGAGCCGGTGTGGTCGTGACGGCCGGCTCGTCGGTGGAGGCGCAGGCGCTGCGGGGAAGGACCGTGGCGATCTTCGGCGGTGCCATGTACTCGCAGTACCGATGCATCAAGGCCTCCCAGTGCCTGCTGCTGCCGGACGGCATCACTGCCGCCGAGGGTGCCTCCTGCTTCGTCAACCCCCTCACTGCCTTGGGCATGGTGGAAACCATGCGCCGCGAAGGTCACACCGCGCTCGTGCACACGGCGGCCGCCTCCAACCTTGGCCAGATGCTCAACCGCATCTGCCTCGATGACAAGATCGGCCTGGTGAACGTCGTGCGCACGCAAGCGCAGGCGGATCTCCTCGAGGGCATCGGAGCACGCCACGTGTGCAACTCCAGCGCCCCGACGTTCGTGCACGACCTGACCGAAGCGATCGCCGCCACCGGCGCCACGCTGGCCTTCGACGCAATCGGTGGCGGCACGCTGGCGGGACAGATTCTGACTTCCATGGAGGCCGCGCTGTCCCGTTCAGCGACGGAGTACAGCCGCTACGGGTCGACCATCCACAAGCAGGTCTACATCTACGGCATGCTCAACGCGAGCCCGACCGTGCTGAACCGGAACTTCGGCTTCGCGTGGGGCGTGGGTGGTTGGCTGCTGTGGCCGTTCCTGCAGAAGATCGGGCCGGCCGGCGCCGCGAAGCTGCGCGAGCGCATCGTCGCCGGATTGAAGACCACCTTTGCGAGCCGTTACGCCAGGGAGGTGTCGCTCGCCGAGGCACTGCACCCGGAAGAGATTGCCGTCTACGGCCAGCGGGCGACCGGCGCGAAATTCCTCATTAATCCCAACAAGGGACTCGCCGCATAGCGGTCACCGCGAGTTGCTTCGCGATGCCGTCCCGCAGCACCACATGGACCCGCAGAAGGCATGGTCGGCCGGACCTGCGGGCCCGGTTCAGCCTGCCCGCTCCAGCAGCGCATCGACACCGGGATAGTTCTGTCGCGAGATCACGTATTTCGTGGCGAACGATCCCCATTTCTCACCCCGACGAAAGGCGTCGCGGAATCCCTGCGCATCGATGACACGCCGGCCGCCGATCGCGTCGACGCCTAGGGCAAACAAGGGATCGGGGAGACAGCCGGCGGTCGGGCCGATCATCGCGAAGTACCGCGCATGTCCGCACGCCGCGAGCACGTCGTCCAGCGTGTCGTTGAGCATCACCGCGCAGGTGCTGACCACCTTGTCGCAGGAAGCCAGGTCGGCGGGGTCGAGCGTGACGCGAAAACCGTCGTGCTCGCCGGCCAGCTCCGGCTTGAGCTCCAGGACCGTCAGCCGTGCGCCAGCCCCCTTGACGCGCGCAACCAGCGGCCGGAACAAGCCGATCATGCCGATGTGCTCTCCCCTGTTCGGCTCGATTGCGCCAAGGGAGTCACCCGCGTCCGTCGGTATCCAGTGCGCACGGGAGAAGAGATGCTGCGACATGGCGTTGATGGCGGCGAAGCCGAGCGCCTTGGCGGCAGGATCCTTCCCGGCAAACCCGCGCGCGAGCACCACCGCCTCCACACCCGCGAACGCAACCGCGTCGGGGTGCGCGCGCAGCGACGGTTCGGCGGCGTCGAGCAAGGCATAGGAAAAGCCGATCGATCCGTCAGTGAGCTCCACGGCGCAGAACTCGGCGTCCTTGGCGGTGGCGGCCTGAACCGGTTGCAGATGCAGTGCCCGGATGCGCGGGGAACCGAGCCGCGCCGCGACTCGCTCGGCAAGTTCTACGTAGCGTGCGGCCACGGTCGGCATCGATCGGTCCCCGTCAGTTCGGTCCCGCGGCCGCGGGCGGCGGCTTCGCGTGCGGGCCTGCATCACCGCGAGATGTCGCGTAGTGGCCGGCCGAGCGCAGCGCCCCCGGGAAATAGATCGCCGTCAGGCTTTTCGTGGGCACCGGAGAATCCACGTCGTACCCGCCGTAGCGGCGCCAGTCCCGCACCCAGAAGACGTCGTCGGCCAGTTCCAGCATGCCGATCGTCTCGCGGTCACCGATCAGGACGCCTTGCACCCGGAGGCCCTGCTCCGCTTTCGCGCGCGCGAGCGCCAGCGCGGTTTGCGGCGTGGCGCCAAACTCGCCGTCGGATGCTATGAGCAGGTCGGCCCGTTGCCAGCGCTCGTGCACCAGCCGGTCGAGCACGCGTTCGAGCGGGCCGCAGATGTCCGTGCCGCCACGAAACCCCTGGCCGAGGAACTGCACCAGCTGCCCGATGCCCGCTGCGTCGAGGTCGAGCGTCTGCTCCACGATCTCGTCCGGGCCGCCGTAGGCGAATACGTGGCAGTGGCGGTGCTGTGCATGGGCGGTCCGCATCGCTTCCAGCACCACCGCCTTGGCGACCGCCTCCGCGCCGCCCTGCATCGAGCCGGAGGTGTCCACGCAGATCAGCATTGGCCCGGCTTCCATGCGCCTGTCCGGCCTGCGCTGCGGGGATGGCAACGATACCGGGACGCGATCGCGCACCGGCTGGGGCATGCGGTCGTCTTCCTCGTACGTGAGGAGGCATCGCTCGGCGTGGTGCGCGTGCCACAAGAGGCGCAGGCGGCGATGCGTCAACTGCATGGTTTCCGAAGGCAGCATGCGCGCGATGCGGCCCGACCGGTACACACCGCGCGTCTCTCCCGGCATCTCGGGGACGTGCGTGACGACGACGCGCGCGCACCAGGCGGTGGACTGCTCCGTCGGCTCTGTATCGAGCCGGTGCGACTGGTCCTCGACCTCGGCAGGCTGCGTGCGACCCAGGCGCCGCAGTACGTCGGATAACCCGGGCAATGCATCGAGCAGGCGTCGGATGCGAACCACCTCCTGCCAGCTGTCGCTGGCGAGCAGTCCGCGGAGCTGGTCCCAGTGGGTGTTCTTGAGAACGTGGCCCGTCGTACCGAACACCGCTTCCAGTTCGTCCAGCAACCCGCGGCGCTCCTGCCAGTCCTCGGCAAATGCGGACAGGGCCCTTGCGCCCGCCGCATCGGTGCTGTCACCGCGGTCGACGTAGTCGACGATCAGATCGAGATGCCACAGCATCGAGCCCAGCAGCTGGTCGGTCAGCTCGTCGTGGTCGCGGCACAGGCTCGGCAAGCCGAGCTGACGCAGGATCGCGCCCAGCCCCGCAGCCAGCGCCCGATCCGGCCAGCACGCGCTGCCCGGGTCGGGGACAACGCCCACGAGCAGCGCTTCGCGCAGGCCCTGCAAAGCACGCAGCCGGGATTCCAGCGAGCCCTGCGAGTTGATCAGGCCCCCCAGCCAGAGACTGCGCGGCAGCGTCGTGAGCGCCGCCAGGCGCTCCTCGCGCTGCTCGAACAGCAGCGACCGTACCGTGCCGTCCCGGTTCACAGCCCGAGGAGTTCGTGCACGATGGGGTCGGGCGTCGTGCGCGGATCGACCGGCAATCGCGGCAGCGCCTCGAACGCGGCGCGTGCCTTCGCCGCGCGCTCCGCGAGTTCGTCGAGCGCACGTTGCACGGCGTCCAGGTGGGCGGCGACGCGAACGGCGAAATCCGCATCGAGCCACAGGCTCTGCCCCGCATATGCGGCGAGGTCCGCGCGCCGCCCACGAAGCTCGTCCGCATAACCGGCAATGCGCGCCGTCAGGTCGTCGATCTGGCGCAGCCTGGCGCCGATGTGCGTCTCGCCATACCGGCGGCGCCGCGTGTAGCGCATGCGCGCAACGTGCGCTGCGCCCTTGGCGTCGTGCACGCGTTCGTCCAGGTCGGCGCTGAACCTCAGCCGACCCGCGGCATCGTAGTCGAGATCGTCGGCCTCGCGCTCGAGCGCAGCCTGCGCCTCGAACGCCTCCACCACGCGCGTCAGTCGCGGGGGCGAGAGTGCCTCGCGAACGCCGAGCCTCGCCGACAGCCAGTCGTCGACCGTCTTCTGGCCCTCGATGTCGTGCGCCGTGCACCAGGGCAGGAGCCACAAATCCCACACGGGGAGCTCGCCGCGTCCTTCAGTGGCCGCCGCAGTCTTCAGCAGCCACACGATCTTCACCCAGCGCCGGTCCGACACGTAGACCTGCCCGCCCTCGAGGTATGCGCGGAGCTCGGACAGCAGGTTCGACACCTCCTCCGTGACCCTCACCGCGCCGGCCGCGTGCTTGATCGCGTCGCGCTCCGCTTCCGCGAGCGCGCCCGTGACCTGTGGATCGCAGTGGCCATCGAGCGCCATCAATTCCCGAAAGCCGTCGGCACTGACCGGCCCGACCGGAAGGCGGACCAGGAAACGGTCGAAGAAAGCTTCCGCCACCTCGCCCGCGGGCACTTCATTGGTCGCGCCAATGACGCTGATCAGCGGGCAGGCGAGGCGCCCCGCGCCGTTGTCGAACTTGCGTTCGTTCAACAGCGTGAGCAAGGCGTTGAGGATGGCGCTGTTCGCCTTGAACACCTCGTCGATGAAGGCAATCGACGCCTGCGGCAGGTAGCCCGCCGTCTGGCGCTCATAGCGATCCTGCTCGAGCGCACTGATCGAGAGCGGGCCGAACAGTTCCTCGGGCACCGAAAAGCGCGTCAGCAGGCGCTCGAAGTAGCTGGCATCGGCGAAGGCGAGGTGCAGCCGACGCGCGAGCTCGCTCTTGGCCGTGCCGGGCGGTCCGATCAGCAACGTGTGCTCTCCCGCGAGCGCGGCCAGAAGCGCGAGACGCACCTGTCGACGTCGTTCGACCAGGCCGCTCTCGAGCTGCCCGAGAAGGTCAGCCAGCCGTCGCCTGGCGGGGAACGGTTGCATGCTCGTGGTCATCGGATCGCGGCGTCAGCCGAGGATTCTCCTGTGCCGGAAGCCGTGCGGCGCGTGCGACACCACGGACGAGGTGACGAGAAGCAGCCAGAATAGATGTTCCGCGATGCCTGGCGCGAGCAGCATCGCCATCATCGCGAGCAGCTTGACGAAGATGAAGGCGCCGGCAACCTCCCGCCAGAGGCCGGGGCGTTGCCACACATCGATCGCGAACAGCGCAAACCCGGGAAGCAGCATGAGCACGACACCGGCGACGGCGTGATCGCCGTTGCCGAGGAACGCGATTCCTGCCAGCACGACGCCAACCAGATGCAAAGTGCGCAAGGCAATGCTCAACCAGCGTCGCCACGAAAGTTCCCTGTTGCCCGCCATGACGCGACCTGCGTTGCTCCGCTCCGGAACGAGGTACATAGCTTACCCTCGGCGAGGGTGCCCGCGGGGCGCGAGGCACGAAGGAGTTCCGGCCGCGCGCAGGGTTCCGGCTCGTGCGTCGACGCGGACTTGATGGACATCAACGCGGCAAGACCTTCCGTATTGTCGGATGCGGGGCTGCGCCTGAAGAACCTCCTCGACGCCGTCGAGCTGCCGCGCTGGCTCACCGGCCCGTGAGCGCCCGACGACCGTCTATCCCGGCTTGCCGTCGAGCCGTGGCCGCGACAGCACCGGCCAGTAGCGTACTGCGTAGAGCGCAAACGCAGCAGACCAGCACAGCCCCGAGGCGATGACCGTAGCGACGTAGGCGTCGGGCAGCAACATGCCGCCGAAAACGCGTATCGCAGCGGCCAGCGCGACGAGCACGTAGCTCGCCACTTCGAATCGGTCGGCCACCAGCGGACGCCCGGTGTGGCCGCGGGCAGTGCGCGTCATCATGCCGATCGTCATGCCGCCGATCGCGCCGATGGTCAACGCATGGATCGCGAGCAGTTCGCCCGGCAAGCCGAGAGCCGCGAGTCCCCGCAGCACGAGGTGGACGACGATCCAGGCGTAGGCGACGTGCAGCACCCAGACGATGGGCGTGCCGAACGTCAGCCAGGGCTGCCAGAGATAGAGACGTGCCGCGTGGACGGCGGCCACGATCAGCGCGATCGCGCCGACGATGCCGAGTGGCCATTGCAGGACGTCCGCCGCGAGCAGGAGCAGCACGCCGCCCAGCGCCAGCTTCTCGAGCACCGGGTGGCGCGTGGCCGCAACGCCCGGCACGCCGTTGTTGGTGAACATCGGAATCACCCGCCCGCTCATCACCGCCAGGATGAACAGGATGACGTCGAGTCCGGTCTGCAGGCTCGCCCGCGGTGGCCACGGCAGCACGCCCTGGCTGCCGAGATGAAAGGCGAGCACCGCGAGGCCAAGCAGCAGCATGAGCGCGACGAAGAAGTAGTTGCGCTGGTTGCGGCTCTGCACGATGGGAATGCCGATGCCGATGGCGACGGCCACCGGAAAGGCCGCGTTGACGACGGCCGCGATCGTCACCCAGGGCGTCAGCACGAGCACCCGGCCGGCCACCCAGAGTGCCGCCATCAGCATCAACGGCAGGCCCGAAGGCGTCGGACGCGCCGTCCAATTGCGAACGGCCGTCAGCAGGAAACCGGCCACGACGGCCAGCGTGTAGCCGAACAGCATCTCGTGGCCGTGCCAGGCGGGAGTGCGCGCACGGGCCGCCGGAATCGCGCCCGCGTACTGCAATGCCCAGTACAGCACCGCCAGCGCGGCGTAGCTGCTCGCGAGCAGGTAGAACGGACGGAAGCCGAGGTTCCAGAGCGCGAATCCCCTGGGGGGAGGCGGCGTCCGGATCGCAATGGACTCGAGTTCAGGTGACATGGTCGAGCGGCGCCAGCGTGCTCGCGTTGCGGCCGTGCGCGGCCGCGTCGCGGATCAGCACTTGGCGAAGTCGATCACGATCGCACCCGGATCGCGCTGGACGTACCGAATGGTGACCGCTTCCGCGTAGCGTGTCGCAAGTTGCTCGAGCAATGGCAGCGGGTCGTGGTCGTTGACGAAGCGCATCGTCTCGCCGGGGTGGAGCGCATCGAGCGCGCCGAAGATGGCGGCGTGCCGGAAGCGCTTGGCGACACCACGGGCGTCGAACGGATAGATCGCGTCTGGCGAGAGGTGGATGTGCGTGGCTGACATGTTTCGGGTTCCGGTTCCGGATCGTGCCGGTTGAGTGGTGACTGTCGTGGCTAGGGGTACCGTACGAGGTTCCGCGCCTCACGTGCTGCCGCCCTGCCAGTAGTTCTCGAACGCAAGCTGCCCTGGCGCTCCGCGCCGGTTGACATGGAATCCTCGCCCGGTGAGTTGCTGCCGCAACGCGCGGCCCAGGTCGGGATTGCCGCACACCATGATCCGCGAATGCGCCGGGTCGAGGCTCGCGCCCGCCGCGGATTCGAGGCGGCCGTCGTCGATGAGACGGGGAATGCGGGCATCCAGGGCGCCGACGCACGGCTCGCGCGTGACGACGGGGACATACGCCAACCGCTCCGGCGCGATGGACGGCGACAGGCGGTGCGCGAGCGCCGCAATCTCGTCCCGATAGGCGAGTTCATCGGCGTGGCGAACGCTGTGCACTACGACGACGGTCTGGAACGCCGCCCATGTCGCCGGGTCGCGCAGCATGGAGACGAAGGGACCGAGGCCGGTACCGCTCGCCAAGAGCCACAGGTCGCGTCCCGGCGCGAAGTGCTCGATGGTCAGGAATCCATAGCTCGACCTGTCCACGCACATCGTGGCACCGACGCGGATTCCCCCGAGGTGCTCGGAGAACGCACCGCCGGGAACGAGCACCGCGATGAACTCGAGAAAGGGGTCCTGCGCCGCCGACACGAACGAGAATGGCCGCCAGACCCGCCCTGCTTCGCCGTCGCCGAGGCCGAGTTGCGTGTAGTGCCCGGGTTTGAACCGGAAGCCCGGACTCCTGCTGGCGCGGAATGACAGGAGCCTCGGCGTCCAGTGGCGCACCGAGATCAGCCTCTCGGTCGTGAACCGGGTAACCGCCTGAGGCGGCTTCTCCGGAACGACCAAGGCGACGGACTTCAGCACGGTCTCCATGGCGACTCCCCTTCGGCGGACGCCGGCGTTGCGTTCGCGTCAATGGTCAAGGGCGCATTGCCGACTCGGCCACAAAGCAGTAACGTTGATACTTCTTTATGCTACGCTGAAGCTGCCGCAAAAGCAATATCCCGTCTACCGCTTTGTGACGCCATGCACCTCACCGTCTTTTCCGACTACACCTTGCGGGTGCTGATGTACCTGGCGCTCCACCGAACGCGTCTCGCAACCATTCCGGAAATGGCGGCGGCCTACGACATCTCGGAGAACCACCTGATGAAGGTCGTGCACCGGCTCGCGCGCGCCGGCATCGTCGAATCGGTACGGGGCAAGGGTGGCGGCGTCCGCCTGGCGCGTGCGCCGGAGGACATCCGCCTAGGGGCCATCGTGCGGGCGAGCGAGGGCGACGCCCCGATCGTCGAGTGCCTGTCGGCCGACCCGCATGCGTGCCGCATTGCGCGGCCCTGCCGGCTGAAGGGCATCCTCGTCAGCGCATTCGACGCGCTCTACGATTCGCTCAACCGCTACACGCTCGCCGACCTGGTCGAGCAACCGGCGGGGCTCAGGAAGGCGCTGGTTCGGGCCCCATCCTGAACGCCGCCAGTGGTACCGGCCCCTGGGCCGGCCGTCACGCGTCAGGGTCGCACCGCCGGGCTCTCGACGGTCATGCCGGCGGCGCGCGAGGCGAGGTAGAGCTCGAGCTCGACGAGCTCGAGCGCGCCGTAGGGCGGCGCTTCCGCGCGTACGCCGCTGTAGCAGCCGCGCAACCGTCGCTGCAGCGAGCCCAGCGCCTGCCACTCCAGGCGATAGATCGGATAGCCGGTCGGGTGGCCCTGCGGGATCGTGCTGCCGCCGAGACGCTTGCCGGCGTGGTCGTCGTGGCATTGCGCGCACGCGAGGTCGAGCTGGCCGATGCGCCGCCGGTAGCGTTGCTCGCCGCGCGCGCGGAACGGCGCGAGGCGTGTGTCATCGGGCGGCGTGATGACCTGGCCGCGCGACTGCAGGGCGACGTAGGCCTCCAGCGCCAGCAGCTCGGCACTTTCCGCGCGCCATGCTTCCGCCCGCTGCTGGCGCGTGCGGCACAGGTTGAGGCGCTCGCCCAGCGTCACCGGGCGCGCGAGCGACCCGTAGAACGCCGGGTAGCGCGCAGCGACCCCGCGCATGCCCGTCCGCGCGTCGCCGTGGCAGGAGGCGCAGGTCTTCGCGTCGGATCCCGCGGGGCGCTTCCACAGGGCCTCGCCGTCCGCGACGAACAGCATGGCCGGATTTTGCGTGTCGTCCCGCTGCATCGCCTGCGTCGCGGACGACATGTCGTCGTAGCCGGAGCGTCGCGGGTCCTGCTGTGCGTGCGCCGACCCGACCGCGAGCAAACCTGACGCAAGCACGCCGAGCGCAAGCGACGCCAGCGCGCGCGTCATGCGACGTTCAGCGTCGCGGTCTCGGTCTGCATGAACCCGCCGTCGCCTTCCCACGCGAAGGACAACGTCCCGCTGCGCTCCACCCGTAGGGGGAAGGCGAGGTAGGGATTGCTCGAGATCGCCGGGAATAGCGCGGCGGCGAACACGACCTCGCCGTCCAGCCTGCAGGTGAAGCGGCGCAGGATATCGCGCGGCACCTGCTTGCCGTCGGACGCCACGCGATAGCCGGTCTCCATCGGATGCGCGATCAGCACGCGAATCTCAATGACGTCGCCGCGCTTCGCGTCCTGCGGCACCGTGATCAGCGTGCGCGCCATCAGCCTTCGCCCTCGATGCAGGCGGCGAGCGTGACCACGACGTCGACGGCGCCCGCCCACAGGCTGCCGTCGCTCATCGTCGCGATGGCGACGAGTTGCTGCGACGTCGCGAGCCGGATGCGCGTCGACACGACCGCGCGGCCCGAACGCTCCGACAGCGCGAACCGCGCGACGTCCCGCTCGGGGTTGCGCTCGTTGAACAGCGCGATCGCCCGGACATGGTCGGCGGCGCTCATCGGGCTCTCCACGCGCACTGTGATCGGCACCGCATTGCCGTTGTCGACCAGTCGTGCGACGTCGATCGTCACGCGCCCCGGCTTCGCCTCACGCCCACCGCTGTAGGCGGCGATGGCGGCGTTCAGTCCGTTCGCATCCGCCAGCGCGGGACGGGCGAGCGCGAGCGCGACGAGCACCGCGCCCGTCCGCAGTACGCCTCGACGGCGCGGATCAGGACAGGAGTCTTCGTCGGGGTCGGACATGGTTCAGCGCAGCGTGCGCAAGAGCGCCACGACGTCCTCCACCTGCTGCGCGTCGAGCACCGGTTTGCCCCGATACGCGGACG
>Ga0105103_10001730_pt1 | contig 11708 bp, 7 predicted proteins | sample PPLLaktember2015_2_FD_79107 | JGI IMG/M metagenome (GOLD analysis project Ga0105103, IMG submission 79107) | Freshwater sediment microbial communities from Prairie Pothole Lake near Jamestown, North Dakota, USA - PPLs Lake P7 Core (6) Depth... | ecosystem: Environmental > Aquatic > Freshwater >...
CGTCATCGCCGGTGTGGTGGTCGTGCCCATCGACTACCGCTCATCAGCCGCGTTTGCGCGCAAAGTGGCGGGCATCGTCAGGGCCAGGGTCGTGCTGGCGGGCGCCGAGGTGGACCACGAGGCCGCGCACCCGCACGCCGCCGGCACGCCGCATGCGGACTTCAGCCCCGGCGTCCCGTTGTGGTCGTTCGCCGAGTTCGACTGGCACGCCGACGGTCCGCGGCCCTCGATTGCCATCACGCGGGACGACATCGCGCAGATCGTCTTCACCTCCGGCGCCACCGCGGAACCGAAGGGCGTGGTGGTGCGCCACAAGAACCTGCTCGCCAACCTGGTGCCCGTCGCCACCGAGGTCGCGAAGTACAAACCGTACGCGCGTCCGTTCCTGCCGCTGCGCTTCCTCAACCTGCTACCGCTCAGCCACTTGTTCGGCCAGTCGATGGCCACCAACATCCCGCCTCTCGTGGATGGCACGGTGGTCTTCATGCGCAGCTTCAACCCGCACGACATCGTCACGCGCGTCCGCGAGTGGCGCGTGTCGGTGATCGTCTGCGTACCGAAGATCCTGGACGTGCTGCGCGAGCACGTCGTGCGGATGGACCCCAGCGCGGCGGATCCGCCGAAGGGTCTGTCGATTCCCGCGCGCTGGTGGCGCTATCGGTCCATCCACCGCGCGTTCGGGCCGAAGTTCTGGGCGTTCGTGGTCGGCGCCGCACCACTCGGTCCGGAGCTCGAGGATTTCTGGAAGCGCCTGGGCTTCGTCGTCATCCAGGGCTATGGCCTCACCGAAACCGCGCCCATCGTCACGCTGAACCATCCGTTCAAGACGAACACCGGGTCGGTCGGCACGCCCGTCGGCGGCGTCGAGGTGAAGATCGCCGAGGACGGCGAGATCCTCGTGCGCGGCGAGAACGTGACGGAGGGGTACTACGAACCGGAATCCGGCAACCGGCAACCGGCAACCGGGACGTCGCGTCTTCGCGACGCCGAGGGATGGCTTCACACCGGCGACATCGGCGAGCTCGATGCGCAGGGGCGGCTGTTCATCCGCGGGCGCAAGAAGGAGATGATCGTCACGCCCGAAGGCCTCAACGTCTACCCCGACGATGTGGAGCGGGAGCTGGATGCGGTGACGGGCGTGGTGGAGTCGGCCGTGGTGGGCCATCGCGAGGCGGGACGCACCGAAGAGCGCGTGCACGCCGTGCTGGTGCTCGAGCCGGGCGTCGACCCCGCCGCGGTGGTGGCGGCCGCCAACCCGCGGCTCGCGGACCATCAGCGCATCCGCGGCATCTCGCTATGGACCACTGGCCCGCTGCCCCGCACGGAAGGCACACGCAAGCTGAAGCGCGCGGCCATCCGGCAGTGGGTCGATGCCGGCGCCACGCCGGAAGCCGCGCCGCCCAGTGGCGACGGGCTGCAATCCGTGCTCGCCCGCTTTGCCGCGGGGCGCGCGGTGACGGGCGACACCACGCTCGAGGCGCTCGGCCTCAGCTCGCTGGAGCGCGTGGAACTGATGGTGGCGCTCGAGGACAAGTTCCAGACGCGCATCGACGAGACGAAGTTCGCCGGCGCCCGCACGCTGGACGAGCTGAAGACCATGCTCGAGGCGGGGCCGAGCGAGGCGACCGTGGACGAGCCGGTGGACTTCCCGCGCTGGAACCGGAGCCGGGTGGTCGGCTGGATCCGCCGCGCGAGCCTCGCCACCTGGATTCTGCCGCTCGCGCGGATCTTCGCGTGGGTCCGCGTGAGCGGGCTCGAGCACCTGCAAGGCCTGCAGGGGCCGGTCGTATTCGCGGCGAATCACCAGAGCCATCTCGACGTGCCGGTGATCCTGGCGGCGATGCCCGGATCGTGGCGCGCGCGCACGGCGCCGGCCATGGCGAAGGAGTTCTTCAAGGCGCACTTCTTCCCGGAGCAGTTCTCCACGCGTCAGGTGATCACGAACCGGCTCAACTACTACCTGGCGGCGTTCTTCTTCAACGCGTTCCCGCTGCCCCAGCGTGAAGCGGGCGCGCGACAGACGCTGCGCTATATCGGCGAGGTGACCGGCGACGGCTTCTCGGTGCTGATCTTTCCGGAAGGCGTGCGGTCGGACACTGGCGAGATCCGGCCGTTCCGGGGCGGGATCGGGATGATTGCCTCGCGCCTGCAGATCCCGGTGGTGCCGGTGCGCCTGGAAGGTGTGGACAGGGTGCTCCACACCTCGTGGAGGATGGCCCGCCCGGGCCGCTGTTCGGTCACCTTCGGGCCTCCCCTGCACCTGGCGGGCGACGACTACGCCGCCCTGGCCACGGAGGTCGAGGAAGCGGTTCGCCGTTTGCATGCGGCGCCCGGAGCGTGACACAATACTCGTGCTCTCAGCTCCAGCCCCCAGCATTCAGCTGGCGGACGGGTTCTCTGGCTGATAGCTGAAAGCCGACAGCAGTCCTGAATGAGCAAAGACGATCTGATCGACATGCAGGGCACGGTGGTTGCCGTGCACAGCGGTGGACTGTACCGTGTGCAGGTGGACGCCGGCCACGAGGTGTTGGCCCAGCTGAGCGGGCGTATGCGGCGGTTTCGCATCAAGGTCGTGCCCGGTGACCGTGTCACCGTCGGCATCTCACCTTACGACCCCCAGCGCGGCATCATCACCTTCCGCGCCCGTTAGTTTCGAAATACGCACTTGAATTCACGTCCTACATCATCACGACGCCCGCGCCGCCGGGGCGCGTCAGGTGGCAGTTCGCGGCGCAGCGGTCGCCCGGCAGCCATCCCTGCACCCACCGCGCCACCGCCCAATCTCAACTGGCAGACGGTGGACGCAGCCGCGCCCCCCGTGCCGTTCGCGTCGCTGCACCTGGACAAGCGACTGGCCGCCGGACTGGCGGACCTGGGGTTCGAGGGCACGCGGCCGGTCCAGGGCGCCGTCATTCCGCTCGCGCTCGCCGGGCACGACGTGGTGGCCTGCGCCGAGACCGGTACGGGCAAGACGCTGGCCTTTGCCGCACCCATCCTGCAGCGCCTGCTCCGCGAGCAGCCGCACTACGGCGATCCCGCGCGCGAGGCCTACACGCGAGCGCTGATCCTCGCGCCGACGCGCGAGCTGGCCGTGCAGATCGAGGACACGCTGGCGGGCCTCACGTATCACTCCCCCTGCACCACCGCCCCCGTCTTCGGCGGCGTGGAGATGGGCCCGCAGGAACGCGCGCTCAAGGCCGGCGTCGACATCATCGTCGCGACACCCGGGCGGCTGATGGATCACATGCGCCACGACGCCGTCGACCTGCTCCGCGTGCAGGTGCTGGTGCTGGACGAAGCCGACCGCATGATGGACATGGGATTCTGGCCGGACGTGCAGCGCATCATGCTGTCGATGCCGCCGGATCGGCAGACGCTGCTCTTCTCGGCGACGCTGCCGGGCGAGATCCTGCGGATGGCCACCGAGATGCTGCGCGAGCCGAAGTTCGTGCAGGTGGGCACGCGCGGCGCGGCCAAGACGATTCGCCACGAACGACACACCGTCGAAGGCCCGGACAAAATCGACTGGCTTGCGAAGTTCATCAAGCAGGACGCGACCGGCCCGGTGCTGGTGTTCGTGCGAATGAAGATTGGCGCGGACAAGGTGACGCGGCACCTGCAGGCCCGGGGGATTCGGGCGGCGGCGCTGCACGCCGATCGCTCGCAGCATGAACGGATGGCCGCCGTCGAGGGCTTCCGCTCGGGCAAGCACCCGGTGCTGGTGGCCACCGACATCGCCGCGCGCGGCCTGGACATCGAAGGCATCGCGCACGTCGTGAACTACGAAGTGCCGGACACGCCCGACACCTATGTGCACCGCGTGGGCCGCACCGGCCGCTCGGGCGCCTCGGGTCATGCGGTGACGCTGGTGTCGCCGGCCGAAGAGCGCAACTGGCGCTCGGTCGAGCAGTCGGTGGGATTCGATGTCCTCTGAAATGTCTCCTGTCGAACGCTTCCAGAGCTGCCGCTGGCGCAAGCCGGCCGAGAACGGGCTTCCCGAGCACTGCGGCCATCGCGATGTGCTGCCCATGGCCGGCGTCGCCGGCTTCAGCGCCGACTCGTGGTGTGGCGATTGCGCCTACTACAAGGCCAAGCGGATCACCCGCAAACGCGAAGAGGAACCGGCGCGGGACGACTACCGCTGGTGAGGGAAGAGCCAGGCAACAGGCACAACGCTAAAGGCAGAAACGCGTTCAGCTCACCGGCAGCGCTTCTGCCGTCTGGCCGGTTGCGCTCTGCCGGTTCTCAATCGGAAAACTCCCGCGCCAGTTCTATCCATTCTCCGCGCGGCGCCAGGCTTTGATACGCACGCCAGTGCGTGCGCGCGTCCATCGTCCGGCCCATCTTCTCCAGCGTCACCGCCAGATAGAAATGCGCGTCGGCGTAGCTGCTGTTCAGCCCCAGCGCCTCGCGGTAGCACGCCTCGGCATCGAGGTAGCACCCGTGATCGTGATGGATGTTGCCCAGGTTGAAGAACGCCTCGAAATAGGTGGGATCGAGGCCGATGGCCCGCTCGTAGAGCGCCTGCGCCTCGGCGAGCTCGTCCTTCGCGTAGCGGATGTTCGCGAGGTTGATGATCGCCGCCACGAGCTCGGGGTCGTGCTCCAACGCGCGGCGATAAGCCACCGCCGCCTCCTCGGTCTGCTCCGCCGTGCCATCGTCGAGGAGCGAGCCCATCAGGAAGTACTGCTCGGCGGTGGTGCGCGCGCGCTCCACGGGTGAGCTGGAGCCGCCGCTCCGCGCACCAAGCGAGGCCTCCACCTGCCCGCGGGGCGAGATGTGCTGGGCCGCCTCCTGCCCTGGCGCGCGACTGCGCGGCCGCAGCTCGATGATGCGGGCCTGGTGTGCGTCGAGCCGGAAATCGAAGGCGAGCTGACCCGATCGGGCTGCCTGCATGTCGCGCAACAGCGCGCGGAACGAGCCTCCCTGCTGCAGGGCGGTGTGCAACTGCCGCAGCGTCGTGAGGTCGCCGAAGCCGTACCAGGTGCCGGCATCGTTGCGCACCACCGGCGTGATGAAGCCCCACTTCTGCAGATAGCGCAGGTGATCCTCGCGCAGGAGCGGGTACATCGCCAGGACGTCCTTCTGGCTGTAGTGCTGCGCCCGCCGATCCTGCAGATCCGGCAGGCCCGCCACGCGGCAGAACTCGCCTTCGCTCATCACCCGCACCGCGCCCGGATGCTCCGCGTTCATCTGCGCCACGCGCCGTAGCTTCTGCGCGTGCACGCTGGTGTCGGCGGCGAGGACGTCAGGCGCGGGCACGCCTTGCGGGTAGGTGTCGGCGCCCACGACCACCGCGGTCGTGTGCGGCGTGACGTCTTCACCACACGTCCCGCCCAGCTGCTCGACGGTGGCCCGCGCGTCCTTCCGACCGAGCGACCACAAACGGCCGATGAAGACCAGCGTCTCGCCCTGGAGCGGACGATCGGCGGGCGCGTCGAACGGAAGCTGGGACATGGTCGACACGATCACGATGGAGCAGATTCGGGGCGATGTCAACGCGCCAGGGCGGCGGCGAGATCGCGAGCGGAGGCGAGGCGGGCCTCGGCATTGCCGCTGACCGCGCTCAGGATGGCGTCGCTCGCGCTCGCGGGCACGTCCGCGTTCAGCGACGCAGGCGCCACCGGCGCGGTCTGCAGCATCCGGCCAAGCAGTTCCGGCATCGACGCGGCGCGATACGGCAGATGCCCGGTGGCCATCTGATAGGCGAGCACGCCCATCGTGAACACGTCGGCGCGCGGGTCGGGCGCGCGGCCCATCATGACCTCTGGCGCCACGTAGGGCAGCTCCTGCTCGCTGGCTTCCTGCCCGCGCAGCTCCTGCTCCCGCATGGTGGCCAGCACGTCCTGCACCGAGGCGATGCCCGCCGTGGACAACACGATCCGCTCGCGACCGTCCTCGATGGTGAGGCGGATCATGTCCGGGTTGACGCCGGCAATGTAGCCGCCGCGCCGATGGAGGGCCGCAACCGCGTCGAGCGCCTGCCCCATCAGCAGGCGCACGCGGCTCCATGGAAATGGGGACTGGTCGGCAAGCGCCTGCCGCAGGCTGGGCCCTTCGATGAGATCGGTGACGAGGAACACGCTGCGGTCGTCCTCGCCGAAGTCGCGGACGTGCAGGAGGCTGGGATGCGCCGCCTGCAGCGTGCGTCCCTCGAGCAGGAAGCGCGCGCGCACGACATCCCAGTGTGGCTGCTCCTCGTTCTTCAGGACGCGGATAGCCACGGGGATGCCGAGGGCCCGATGCGTGCCCTTGTAGACGAGACTGCCCAGACGTCCGCGTCCCAGCGGGGCGCCGAGGTCGTATCGCGCCAGCAGTCCCGTATCCGTGGCAACCGTCTGCGCCTCGGGGGCGCCCACCGCCTGTTCGAAGGCCGCGGCAAACGCCTCCATCGACGGCCAGCGCTCCGCCGGCTCTTTTGCCAGCGCGCGCAGCACCACATCGTCCACGGCAGGTGGCAGCGCGTGATGACGCTCGGTCGGCTTCACCGGCCGCACCGTGAGCACCTGGTTCAGCAGCGTCAGGCGATCGGTGGCGTCGAAGGGCCGCACGCCGGTGAGCATCTCGTAGGTGATGACGGCCATCGCATAGATGTCCGCCGAAGCGGTGATCACGTCGCCGCGAATCTGTTCCGGCGCGGCATAGGCCATGGTGCCGATGAACAGGTTCGGATCGGTCAGGCGCGTGGCATCGCTGGCGGCCTTGATCACGGCCAGGCCGAAGTCGATCACCTTGTAGGCGCGCTCGCCCGAACCATAGCGATGCAGCACGATGTTGGCAGGCTTCAGGTCGCGATGGGTGATGCCCTGCTCGTGCGCCATCTGCAGCGCCGCGGCCACTTCGGTCAGGATGCCGGCCACCCGCGCGGGCGGCATCGGCGACTCGAGCAGGATCTCGTCGCCCAGGCTGGGCCCGCTCAAGAGCTCCATCACCATGTAGGGCTGTCGGGAGGCGTCGACGCCGTAGTCGAGGATGCCGACGATGCCGGGGTGGCGAAGCTGGGCGCAGGCGCGACTCTCGCGGAGGAAACGCTCGTGGAGCTCGGGTGGCGCCTCGTTCGCGGACTGCATCACCTTCAGCGCCACTTCATCGCCCAGGCGCACGCGCCGCGCGCGATACACCTGCCCCATCCCGCCGGCGCCGAGCGGGGCCAGGATTTCGTAGCGATCGTCGACCTTGGTGCCGGTAGCGAGCATGACGGGAACCCGGGCAATTATGGCCGGTAAACCGACACCCGGTACCCGGTGTCCGGTGTCCGGCGTCCGGCGTCCGGCGTCCGGTATCCGGCAGGCGGCAGGCGGCAGACGCCCCAAGCCTCAAGCCTCAAGCCTCAAGCCCTAAGACCCAAGTCTCAAGCCCCAAGCCTCAGACGTGTGCGAGGTTCTTGTCCGCCTGGTCAAGGATGTGCTCGAACCACAGGTTCGACAGCTTCTCCTGCACGCTGTTCTGACGCAGGCGAGCCTGCAGGTTCGCGAAGTCCACGCGGTCCAGCTCCTGGTCCTGGTTGTAGCACGAGAAGATGAACTCCTCGCGGCCGGTGGCGGGGTCGACGTGGCGCTGCAGGCACTGCGCGCACACCTCCTTCATCATGCACTGCATCGGCGAATTGATGCTGCCGATGCCCACGTGATTCGGGTTGAGATACGGCTGCAGCACACCGTGCCGCGCCAGGCGCACGGCGTTCATCATGCGGTCGGAGCCGATCGCGATGATGCGGGTGACGTCCTTCAGCGGCACGGCGATGTCGCCGAGCCTGCCTTCCGCGTACGCCACCATCGCCTGGACGATGTTGCCGCGGAAGTGCGTGTCCTGAGGACGCGACGGGACGATCTCGTTGCCGGTATCGGTGGCCCAGATCACCTGATCGGTCGACGACTCGATGTCCTCGCGCTTGAAGAGGTCGGCGCCGTTCTTGTAGCCGGCGAAGTAGATCACGCGGTTGCCCTGTGCCTTCAGCGCCTTGGCGATCGAGAACAGCACGGCGTTGCCGAGGCCGCCGCCGGCCAGCAGCACGGCCGAGCCTTCGGGAATCTCGGTCGGCGTGCCGGTGGGCCCCATCACCACGACGGGCTCGCCGGGGCGCAGATAGGCACACAGCCGGCTCGAGACGCCCATCTCGAGCGTGATCAGCGACAGCAGGCCCTGCTCGCGATCCACCCACGCGCCGGTGAGGGCGATGCCTTCCATCAGCATCGCCGCGACGTGATCGTCCACGTGCAGCTGCGGGCTCCTCCGCTCGAAGTTCTGCAGGCGGTAGAACTGCCCGGGGTGGAAGTGGCGCGCCGCGGCGGGCGCCCTGACGATCACCTCGACGATGGTCGGCGTGAGCCGGACCACACGCTCCACACGTCCCAGCAGCTCGTCGTCGAAGCGCGTCACCATCTCGCGCCACGCCGCTTCGCGCGCCGGCTGTGCGGCGGGATCGAGCGCCTTGATCTCGTCCTCGAACAGCGCGACGACATGCGAGTAGCCGTGCTTGGCCGATGACATCGCCTTCACGACGTTGCCGTGGTAGCGCGGGTGGTTGTCGCCGTAGTAGGTGACGAACCGGCCGTCGGTGTCGTGGGAGGTGAAGAAACCGTTCGCGTCCGGCTCGAGCGCGAAGCTGCCGTTGGCCTGCTTCGCGGCGCGGAAGCCCTGGAAGAAGCGCTGCCTGCCATCGAGCTTGAAGGTGCCCGGATGCTCCTTCTCGTAGGTGATGTTGGGCGCGGTGCCCGCGGCCACCAGCACGGTGCGGGCGGGCAGCTCGATGCGGGCTTCGCCCTCGGGCGTCGGGTGCGTGAAGGCCATGGCCGTCACGTGGCCGAAGTCGTCCGGGATGGCTTCCACGGGTGACATGTTCTCGGCGAACGCGATGCCTTCCTCGAACGCCTTGGTCACCTCTTCGTGATTGAGGCGGTAGGCCGGCGCGTCCTGCAGGCGCTTGCGGTAGGCCAGCGTGACGCCGCCCCAGCCGCGGATCAGGGTGATGAAGTCCGGCTCCTCGCCCGCCGCCCTGGCGCGCGCGCGCTCGGCCCGCACCGCGCGGCCGTGCTCGAGGAACTCGTCCAGAATGCCCTGCTCCTCGGTGTCCATCATGCCGCGCACGCGCGACTCGCCCAGCTCCTTCGACAGCGCCTCGTAGCGCGTGAGCGTCTTCTCCACCTGGATCGGGTAGTAGGCCATCAGCTCGGTGGCGGTATCGACGCCCGTGAGGCCGCCACCGATGACCACCGCCGGCAGGCGGACCTGCAGGTTCGACAGCGCGTCGGTCTTGAACGCGCCGGTCAGCTGCAGCGCCATCAGGAAATCGCTGGCCTTGCGGATGCCGCGAATCAGGTTGTTCTTGATGTCGATGATCGTCGGCCGGCCCGCCCCCGCGGCGATGGCCACGTGGTCGATGCCACGCTCCCACGCTTCCTCAATCGGCAGCGATCCGCCGAAGCGCACGCCGCCGTAGATCTTCAGCTTCTGCCGGCGCGCCAGCGTCAGGTGGATGAGCGTGAGGAAGTTCTTGTCCCAGCGGACCGTGATGCCGTATTCGGAGACGCCGCCGAAGCCCTCGAGCACGCGCTCGTCGAGCGGGCTGTAGATCTCGCTCCAGCTGCGGACGGGCCGCGGCGCATGACCGTGAGCGCCGCTGATGTCGTCGGCCAGCGGCTCGATCTTGAGGCCGTCGATGGCGACCACGCCGAAGCCTTCGTTGAGCAGGTAGTGCGACAGCGTGTAACCGGCAGGGCCGAGGCCGACCACCAGCACGTTGCGGCCGTTGTAGGGCAGCGCGTAGGGCCGCTGGATGTTGAGCGGGTTCCAGCGCGTGAGCAACCCGTACATCTCCACGCCGTACGTCATCTCGAGCACGTCGGTGAGGACGCCGGTCTCGGCCTGCGGGATGTTCACCGGTTCCTGCTTCTGGTAGATGCAGGCCTTCATGCAGTCGTTGCAGATGCGGTGGCCCGTGCCGGGGCACAGCGGATTGTCGATGATGATGATGGCGAGGGCGCCAATCGCGTCACCACGCTTCCGCGCCAGGTGCATCTCGGAGATCTTCTCGTCGAGCGGGCAGCCCGGCATCGGAATGCCCAGCGCGTTCTCGGCGACCTGGCCCGATTTGTCGCGAATGCCCTTGCTGCAGGTGTCTTTGTCGCGCTCGTGGCACAGCACACAGTAGTGAATCTCGCTCAGCACCTCGCGATCGGAATAGCGCGGATCGGTGAGCACGAAGCCCTGGCGCCGGCGCAGCTTGCCATCGGGCCCGGTGATCATCTCAGGCAGCGCCGGGTCGCGTCGCTGAATCTGGACCAGGTGGTCGGCGTCCAGCGCCTCGGGGAAGCGGAAGACCACCCAGTCGCGATAGACGGGGTGATGCACATGGGCCGCCGCCCAGCGCTTCAGGGAGTCGATCTGCGCGGTGACGGCCGCCTTCTCGTCCTCGCTGCCCGAGGTACGGGCCGCCTCGTCGCGGTCCAGCAGCGTGCACCCGGCGCGCGCGATGGCGAGTTCGGCTTCCGGCGTGCCGGGGATCGCCGACGCGGCAGCCAGCGTGCCGCCCACCAGGCTGGCGACGTAGGCGTGGTCCTCGGCCGTGGCCGCGACGTGCGCGCCGCCCTTCAGCAGCGGCAGGGCGCGGCGGCGCACGAAATCGATCTTGAAACGGAAGAGGTCGTCGTAGGCCGCGGTGGCGGCGACCAGCGCCTCGGCCTCGGCGCCCACACCGAACATCCGCGACATGAACCGGCTGAGGTGCGGCGCCATCTGGACGATCAGATTGCTCTTCGCGACGGGCCCCAGCGACTGCGGCACCTCTCGGTACTGCGTCCACTGCTGCCAGAGATCCGGCTCGGTGCGGTTCACCTCGGCCGTGAACGCGTCGTACAGGTCGCGCAGGCGTTTCGGCTCGTGCAGGTCGGCAAACGTGAACCCGGGTACACCCAGCGGATCGGACGCGGAGGTCTGAGGAGACATGTCACACTGATTATAGGCCTTCGAACGTCCGTTCAAATACGCCGGACAGATGTATCGCACGCCAGAAATGACCAGGGCTCATGCCTGATTCCGGTCCCAGGCTTGACCCCGCCGGATCCCACCGGTACGCTGACAGGAGCACCTGCCATGAACGTCATCCTCAACGGCGAACCGCGCGACGTCCCGGCTCCGCTCACCGTCTCCACCCTGCTGGCGCACCTCGACATCGATGCGCGCCGCGTCGCGGTGGAAGTGAACGAGTCGGTCGTCAGGCGCGCGAAGTACGACGACACCGCCCTCGCCTCCGGCGACGTGATCGAGATCGTCAACTTCGTCGGCGGAGGGTAGAATTCCTTCATGACCGACCCGTTCGTGATTGCCGGCCGCGAGTTCCGCTCGCGTCTCATCGTCGGCACGGGCAAATATCCCTCGCACGCCGTGATGCGGGCCGCGCACGAGGCCTCCGGCGCCGACATGGCCACCGTGGCCGTGCGGCGCGTGGACATCACCCGGCAGACCGAATCGCTGCTGGACTATATCGACACCAGCGCCATCTTCCTGCTGCCGAACACCGCTGCGTGCTTCACCGCCGACGAGGCCATTCGCACCGCGCGCCTCGGCCGCGAGGCGGGCATGTCGCACTGGGTGAAGCTCGAGGTCATCGGCGACGAGAAGACGCTCTTTCCCGACACGGCCGCCCTGGTCGAGGCGACGCGCGTGCTGGTGAAGGAAGGGTTCGTCGTGCTGCCCTACACGAACGACGA
>Ga0105103_10001731_pt1 | contig 11704 bp, 8 predicted proteins | sample PPLLaktember2015_2_FD_79107 | JGI IMG/M metagenome (GOLD analysis project Ga0105103, IMG submission 79107) | Freshwater sediment microbial communities from Prairie Pothole Lake near Jamestown, North Dakota, USA - PPLs Lake P7 Core (6) Depth... | ecosystem: Environmental > Aquatic > Freshwater >...
AGTACTGCTTGTTTGAATGCCTATGAGTTTGCAGCTCCTTATTGCAGCTGACGTTTTATTGGATGGAGTGAGGTCTCAGTGTAAGTGAGCAACCCTTCAGCCGTGTTCGGCCAAGATTGCAACATCCTTATGTACCAACACACACACACATATAGAGACATGCACACACACACACACAAAACGAACTCAGCAAATAAATGATGGATGTTGTTTAATCGACTCAGCAAATTCATGATGGTCAGCGGGCGCGATGGGTTTCGCGTAGATTCATGGAACACTACGATGGTGATGTGTATTCATACATCATTATTAATCATACGAAATTATGATTTTGTGCAGCATTCGTATGTCTTTGTCCGAATGTGTGCTGGTGCAACCCAGCTGAATGCATACAAAGGACGGGGGCAATGCCTTCGGGCAAGTATGCGCATCGCAGGCTGATACATGTTGGTATCATATAGGTTGCGACAGTGAGTGCTGTCATGAATATGCAATTGTAGTGCCGCATATCAACGAAACACCAATGCATTGCAGCTAGTGGTGTTGTGTTGGTTGCAGGATCTGTCATTAGGATGCCACCAACTTCAACGGTTGTCTAGTGTCTAAACGATGTCCCCGTCCATCAGTGTGCGATGCATATATGTAGTCGTGAAGGCCAGGCCTGTTTTGCATGCTAAATTGTCGAGTACATAAGGCTGGTGTCTAAGTAGGCCAGCGCTTCAGCTGTGCATAGCCGGTCACTATTCCGATGCCTGTTGAGGCTCAATCAATAGTGCCTGCAGTCCCCCCCGGTTCCTTGTTCAAGCCCCAGGAACGCATTCACATGCTGCTGCGTGACTGCGTCTTCATGCTTGCCTGCCTCTCCATCGAACCGGAAGTGCAGGGCTCCTGCAGATTTGTCAAACAATAATGGTGGCTCGCTCTTGTGCATGATTTTGAAGTAGTCGAGATCGAAACACTGCGGGCACATGTACTCCCAGTGAATGTATCGCGCCCCCCGGCGCGCATCTCAATGACATGCTTAGGGGGCTCGGATGCATCGCATACAATTGCCTGCTTGCACTTGTGACACTTGCGAGCAGCGGTTGACTGCGAGGTTCCCAATCGGAACCCTGCAGGCCCGGCTGGCAAGGTGGGAACTGCGCCGTCAAACACAGAGGCAGCGTCCGACATGATGGCGACTTGGGCGCAGCTCCCATGAGCCATGCGCGCAGCAGGCTCAGCAACGACAATGACAACAGCCACAGCAATGCAACTCAACAAACACACTAACCAACAACTTACAGCCACAGCAACCATACCAACACGCAGCGAGACAAGTCAGCACCGCCAGCAGCAACAGCAATCACACCAGCAACAACTGTAACAGCAGTAACTGCCACAACATGTTTTCAATAGTTGCTAACACATGCACCCCATGAACATCGCTGGCGCCTTAGTCACGACACCCTCCATGAACTCAGAACTGTCCGACGACTCGCGGCCGTCGCGGCCATGATCATGTTCGGGGTATTATTGCTCGCTGTCATAACATCCCCCCTCATAATAATCATATCCGTCTTCCACGCTGATGGCACTGAGAGACAACATGATGTAGCATGCACCCTGCGCTGAGAGGCGACCATGGGCAGCAGACCCGCCGGCGCAGGCTGCATCAACTGAGCCCCGACTATCTAGGACCCCAGCCGATCCACGGCCGTTTCTTAAACAACAGCAACCTGGCCGCTGCATGTTTCTAGACGACTCGGCGCTGAGAATGCGATCGCAAACCAAAGGCCAACAACAGCTGTTTGACGCATCCATATGATAGTACCTATCATCCGGTGCCTCCGATTGCGATAGTTACTATCACACTGCGTGGGATATGACATACCTGATTTCCCCCACACACACACTCGCATACAAATACAAACTGCCACACAAATGCGCTATTTGCACCAGCACACATTCGGGCAAAGACATACGAACGCGCCACAAAACATGAAATCATCAAGCATGATGTATTATAATATATGCATCCATATGATAGTACACTATCATCCTGTGCCTCCGATTCCGATAGTATACTATCACACTGCATGGCGCAGTGCAGACATACGCGCAACCAGCTGCCCGCAAAGCTAAATTAACATCGTAATGCAGCGCTGCTGGGCAGTAGCTGCCTGGCATTTGTGAATCGTTGTGATGCGGCGCTGCACTTGCAAATTCATAACAGCAGTAGCATGTGCAGTGGCACGAACACACACATACACACATACACACACACACAGACACATTAATGCAGCTTCACAAAAGAACACCACGAACCTTTACATGATCAAGCATGATGTACTACATGCATACATGAAACCGTGCCATCGCTCAGCGCGTCCGAGTGCGATAGTATAACTATCACACAACGCCGCACATTGCGCAGCGCATACACACGCATACAGACGTTCGTGCAAGCTGCCCCGCAAGCCAAATGCACAGCGTAATGTGCGAAGTAATGCTAGGCCAAACACCAACTACAAGCCATGCCAGCAAACACCTAAGCAATGCCTGCTACATCGTGCGAAGCCACAGCCAGAAACTATTATGAGACAGGATCGCGCATATAACAACCTAAATGCAACCAGTCATGTGAAGGCAATTCGATAAAATGAGTGTTTGTTAGCACCAGATCGCGGATGTCTCTGTACTAGTGCCTATGTCGGTTCTAGTGCACATGTGACACTTGGAAGCCAGCAGCCAACCTTGGCAACCAGAACACAATTGGCATGACTGCACTGCAGCCTGCCTGTTGATTTCACTGCTTGGGATGCTCAATGCGGGCCATCCTAAGCGTAAATTCAGTTGATGCCGTCCAAGTCCTCGGCCTGAATTTCATCGTCGTAGAGGTAGCTGCTAACAGCCGGGTCCAACATGTCCCTGAGGCTGGGGGGGTCACCTGGCGCCGACGAACCTGGTGCACCCGCCTGCGGAGTGTCCGGCAGGGACACCCACGCGAGGCCTGGAGGGGCTGAGGGCGGCCAGGGCACAGCTGGCGGCAGCAAATCCACGCTGGTAGCCAGATTTGTGTTATCTCCTGCGACTGGGACCCTAGCATTGGCATCCCGTAAACTCGCAGCCACTGTCGCGCAGGTATCATCAACTGGACCGAAGATGCGTTTTGGCACTGGGCTAATGCCAGCAGTGACCGAGGGGCTGCTGACACTGCCGGAAGTGTCACTGTCCCGCCCGCTGCAGCCACGGGCACTAAGGTTGGCAGGTCCGGTTTCGAGCGCACCTCCAGTGGCCACACTGCTGTAGCTGCTGTGAGCCCCGTCTCCAAACCCATGGCCACACTGGGTTAACTGGACAGGCCAGCCGCCAGTGTTGCCATAGCAAAAGTCGCCGCTGCAACCACCAACACCACAGGATGCAGGCCAGTAACCATCATAGGCTGCCCCGCCAGTGTCATCGTAGATGTTGTGCTCGAAGGGCCAGCCGCCACTGGAGACGCTGGAGCCGCAACCACCCTGAGAGTAAGTGAAGCCGCAACTGCTGTACAATGGAGCGTTGTATCCGCTGCAGGGTGCAGCCGGGCTGTATGGAGACTGAGGGTGTGCTTGGAGTACACCGCGCACAAAGTGGGTACCATTCCATAAGATTGCCGGGATAACACCACTGCCGGCATCCCCCTGATACGATAGCAGCTGAGGTGGGCATTCCTGCTGAGCTTCATCCACGACTGGTTCCGGTGGCGGCCTGACGTTGTCCTCCACAGCTGGCTGTGCTGTCAAGCTCCCGGCGGCAGCAATCTTGTTGCGAGCCCTCGTCCTGAGACGTGAAGGCTTTGTTGTTCCCTTCTCTTGTTGGGTTCCATCCACGACTGGTTCTGACGCCGCTGCAAGTGTAAGTAGTGGGAGGCCCTCCGGTACGATGCCGCCAGGGGTCACTATCTTCTTTTGTTTGCTGCCATTGGGATGCAAATGACGTGCCAGCAAATCGCCAAGCAAATCCTCACAGCCGCGGGAAATTTCTCCGAAGCAAAAACACGGCTCTCGATCAGTAGGTGGTGGAAGACCTCGTTGCCGGCAAAACTCTTTGTAGTGCTCTGTCACGCCCATCAGTAGCTCTACGACCATCACGACCGCCCGTTTGAAGTCTTCAGAATCATGCTTGTTGCAGGTCACAGCGATCATCAAAGGAACCGGCGCCTCCTTCCGACCGTCGACCTCCAAGTGACCGCTCCCACGGCCGCGGATCCGAAGTTTGGCACCGGTTGCGAGAAAGACACCGCGTGTGTTCCCCCCCCTTTGCCAATAAGCATCGGGACCAAGTCGAAGTCATCGTGCCTTTTGAAGAGGAAAATGTGGACCCAAAACCTCGCTGCTGGGCGGCGCCATATCCACTTTGCATCGGGGTTGCCGGAACCTGAGCCAGCCTTCTCTACGTTGTCACCAGCATCCGACTGTGCATCTTCATCTGACGCAGCCCCAGCTTGGAAACCAGCTGCGGCAGCACTCACTGCAGAGGCTGGGGCATCCGTGCTTGCATCACTGGAGGCGATGTGGCGGCTGGGAAAAAGCCTGCGGCGAGAACCTGTTAAGCCCGGTGCAGTATGTTGGAACCTGCACTTGGCTCCCCACGAGCAGTACCCATTTTCCCAGTGTTTGCAATTGTCCTCAGTGTTCGCAATTGTTGATTGGGGCGTTGCCATTTGCCCCATGCTGCTGCTGGCACCACTGCTAGACGCACCGCTGGTACTCGCAGTGCTGCAATGACCGCCAGCAGTGGCGCTGCTGGCTGTGGATGCAGTGCTGCCAGTACTGTCAGCCACTCGCACCATGTGTGACTGGCAAATACTGGTTGTGCTGCCGCTTATGCTAGCAGTGCTGCCATTGCCACTGCCATCACCCATGCTGCAAGCAGCGGTGGGGCTGCCACTGCAATCACAGCTTTCGCCACTGCCCTCACTGCCCTTGAAACTGCTGTTGCTAGTTGAAGACCAGGCGGCCACTGAAACGTAAGCATGGGAGTCCCTGTTACCACTGCCCTTGCCACTTTCATTGCCCTTGCTAGTTAGGCACGAGGCGGCCGCTGAAACACAAGCCTGGGAGCAACTGCTGCCACTGCCGTTGCCACTGCCCTGGCTAGTTAGGCCACTGCCCTTGCCGCTGCCACTGCCCATGCCACCGCCCATGCTGTTACCACGGCCCTTGCTACTTAGGCCCAAGGCGTGGGCGCTGCTGCTGCCACTGTCCTTGTCGCTGCCATTCCCTGTGCAGCTGCCATTGCCTTTGCAGCTGCCACTGCCCTTGCCGCTGCCACTGCTCTTGCCGCTGCCACTGCCCTTGCCGCTGCCCTTGCTAGTTAGGCACGAAGTGGCTGCTGGAACAAGTCCTTGGCAGCCACAGCCACTGCCACATCCGTTCTGAGTCAGGGACGAGGCGGCCGTTGCCTTTGCAGTGACAACCACATCAGCAGCAGCCAATGAAGTGTCTTCCAGGATTGCTGGGAGGCCTTCCCAGGAGACTGATGCTTGATGTGGCTTCGAAACCTGAGCCTGGCCCGTGGACCTGGCTTCCCGGTGGCAGCCCCAGTCTTTGGAGTTTGCTGTCCAAGTATTCTCATCATCTGTTGAGTGGCAGTGCCAGCCCCAGTTTCCTTTGGTATCGCCAACCTGGTCGAGGGATTCCTCCGTGTCGATCTCATCCCAGCAAACCCAGCCGGTCCACGTAGAATTCCATGAGGCGCCTTTTGGTTCGGAGTTGGCGGCGCAACCGCCTTGCCCGTCGGAGCTTATCACCTGATCATCTATGATGATTGCATGTTTGCGGTTGCGAGGCATTGCTTCCTAAACGCCCCGCCTGAATGGCAGAGCCTAAATTGGCCGACGCAGGATGGTGGCACAAGGCTAGCAAATTGCATGTGCAAAACATGTACATGTGCATGTTCAGTGGCACGCAAGCTACTAAACGATCATGATCACCACATGCGGCTGATTGTGATTGTGAGCCTGAACGAACCTGACAGTCATGCTGAGGCAGCAACTGCACAAGCTGCACGCACAGCTGATGTTGTTATCAATCACACTATTGCCCAAGTAACATGTCACATTGCATGACTGATCGTTGCGTGCAGAACCAAACAGGCATGCACAGCAAACGACCTCATGGAACTTGGCAGGCAAAACCAAATTGTTAGTTGTTAGCACTGCTTGTGTGATGATTGAATGCGGCAGCAATGCCAATAACACATGTACATGCGCAGCTTATGTATCTACCTTGTCCCATGCAACAGTGCACAACACTCTTGCCGGCGCAACATAATTCGAGTTCATGATATAGCAGATTGCAAGCGCGTTTGACGATGCTGCCGAACATGAAATGTTTGTCACACCCCCTGAATATCATCGATGCTTGCCATGGGTCTCTAGCTGATGCTTTATATCTATACACCACACATGGTAGCAGGTTGTTCACACAAACCAGGTTTGGAGCTTGGCACATGTTGCTGCAAATACACGAGCATGTAAGCATTCACATGCACACGCACATAGCCACGCACATGTTCACGAACACAGCTAATGCACACACATGCACCTGAGCATTTGCACACTTGCAAAACACACACATGGTCACACACATGCTGGCGCACACATACACACACACAACCACTTACACTTACACATACACTAATAAGTTTGTACGCTCTCAAACTTCCGCACCCTCACACATGTTGCACGCTTAGCACACTAGCACACCATCATTCCCGCATGCATATGAGTGCATGTACATGCACTAGCGTGGCACAACTCTTGTGATCCCAGTTTGGCCTCGCCGGTTCAGCTCAATGTTCGCAAGCTGGCTGCCTGTTGCATGCGGCCACGGCGGCTACTTGCCTGCTACCATTGGCAAGCATCCTTTGCAGTCTGGGTAAAGACTGCAACCCCAAAACTCCTGGCACGTCTGCCGGTTTCGCCGTGCGACCATGGCGCAGGTGCAGAGCGGGCAAGGGTCGGAAACCTGCGCAGCTGTTTGACTAGCAGTTGACACTGCATTTGTCGGTTGCTGGCATAGTTCAGGTGTAGGTCTTAGCCTGGCCCTGAGCGCCGGCACAGTCATGACACCAAGCTCCGCCTCTGGTATGCCAGCTGCCAGCGCCATTTCAAATAAAGCAGCTTTGCGAAGCTTTGAGAACGGAATCCTAGGAGGCAACGGAGCGCTGAAGCAAGAGCTATCGCTTTCACACTCGGTCAAGGTCTGCGCAGGAGGAATGGCATTGAAGGTGTGCCGCTTGCAGACCTTAGCTATCTCGGCACCAAAACCAGCGCATGCATGTGCTAATGTCAATGCGTTCATGCCAGCCTGGGTAAGTTCACCTGTAGCAGCAAGCCCTTACAATAATAATACAAACCCTTCCAATAATCATGCCAAGGAAACAAAGCGTGTCTTCGGAAGTCTAAGGTCCGCTCCGCTGAGCCCTTGTCACCATGTGTGAAATAGCTAAGACACTTGCACAGAACGACAATCACAAAGGCCAGCAACGAACTGGCAAGTGCAAGAAGCGCAACTGCGACTCCCATGGCTGATTCACGGATGCCCATTGCAGACTGATGACAGTGCGTGGGCAAGTGGGGCCGCCCTTGATAGCCATTGCGTTTAGGGGCGAAGCACGCAGGCAGCAAACTGCAGATATGCCAGCCAATAACACAAGTTCATACTATACATGTTGATGCTGGCTGGCTGGCTGGCATGTCACTCTAACTGCAGCTAAATCGCATGCAGTTGATGCCTGCATGCAAGGATGCACAGCCTGTTCAGTGAAGCTTGGCCACATCACTGCCGTCGTGCCAGAGCCGAATCACAGGCCGCAACAATCAACAGGACCTGCACACATGCATTGGCTGCTCGCCTTTTTGAGCAAATGCCGCTCCGAAGCAACCCCAAACTTCAGCATCTAATGTGTCTCCAGATGCAGGGATCTCAGCATCATCTCAGTCGCTCGGCGCCCTAGAACTTCGGGAGCTCTTGAAGATGTCACATTTTTAACAGCCCTGCAATTGGCTAGCCCTGAAGTCGTATAACATGGCTGAGGCCGTTGCCTCTGAAATGTCGCCCTGCCAGCTGAAACCTCCGCGACGACCCCATCGGGTGGTTTTGAGGCTGGCCCTGAAGAACACCACATCCTCCGTTTCCATCGCTGCTGAAATCATCGCCTGCCAAAACACTTCACTCGGGTTAGCAGCTTTCACACCCTTGACATTGTCCTCGCCCATCGCTGCACGAGTTGCACCCAGCCAAATTGCATCTACCTGATCGCGGATGCTCTTGAGCGAGTCTGAGTCGCAGCATAGCTGCAGGGCAGTTGTGTAGGCCACTTGTTTGTACTTGTCCATCAGCTCAAACACGAAAGCCTGCCACACAGCATCTCCAGGATCAGCGGATTCAGAGCTCTGGGTTTGTAGTACAGCCCGCGCTGCAAATATTGCAGCCTGCAACACGATGTAGCCGAGACCGTGTTCACATTTGCGAACCTTTTGTTGCATTGTTAATGCCTGCTGCAAGTCGGCGGACCTCTTCATGCCAGTCTTCTCAGCCAGGGCAGCCAATGGCTGCGCCACCGTCAGCATCAAAACGCTGTTGGTCGATGGAGTAGGCTACGCTTACAACTAGCGGGAGCGCCTGTTAGCTGAACATCGGATACATGAATCGACAGTACCTCTCATGTATGAGGCAACAACTGCCAACTATCCACACATCCGATCAATACACATGTGTCTATCCTTTTTGTATGTAAAACACAACATGCAGAGACGTATGTATACATGTTACTCAATCTATATAAATATGCAAATATATATATATATATATATATAAATGTATATGACAATGACATATATTCCATGTACTAATACGTTTACCAACATGAGATTTAATTATCTATATATCTCTCTCTCTCTACATAAATTGCCAACCATGACATGTTTGCAGCGGTGATGTATCAGTTGCCACTGGCCGAGTGCCTTGACAGCTGGAAGCAATAAGCTGCAGTAATTGCGACCGTGTGCAACCGCTTGTGATCATGTGTATGAGGCCAAGACTGTAATGTAGTACCAAATGATGACACTGCCGACTGCATGCTGAAGGCTCCAACTCGGGTGGCGCACTCAACGAGGCGATCAGCTGCCTTGTCGCATGCAACCCCCATCACAAGGCGCGAATCTGTGTCGGATCCATGATCGCTGTTCGCGTATGTTGCATCACGTTGCATCTTGCAGTGACGACACACACACTGTATGTCAATATGATTATGCTGACAAGATGAGTAGCAAGCATGAACAGCCGCATTCATCGTACTTAGGTGCCGGCTTTGTGTGTGTTCTACAATTCCGTATCACAAGGCTCCTGCACAGCAGTGTGCTTGGGATTCTGGATTGACATGACGGAGGCAAAGTGCAAAGCAATGCCACTAGCATGGTACGAAATTGTCGATATCTTGGCATGTTGTCACAGCAACCTCAAGTTGTAAAAGCAATTGTGTTCAAGTATGCAATGAAACCAATGTACTGAATAGCCAGAATCATAAACCACAAATGCTGGTTATTACAAAGTGTGCATTGCAAGAATGCAAGGGTATGATTCATAATTTGACGAGGCGAATGCTGCATGTCCCAGCATTGTGTGCTATCGGCTGGCAATCTGCAGTTTGTCAACTACTTCTGTACACACACGACCGCCACAGATTCACGAATGAAGTTCGAGGCGTTGACCGAAGATCCCTTAAGTTTGTTCAGCAGCACATGCGTGACCTTAGTGGCTTTCATAAGGACTGCACAATGTTGCAGCAAACAACTTAAAAATTACATACTGGTGAAGCGACGGCAAGGGTGTACTAAGGGCCTGGCGATGCGGTTGCATGCCTGTCTGCCTGTCTCGGAGTGTTGCTCCAAGTAGCGAAGCAGCTGCAAATCCTCTGACGTGGCGCCTTGGCCTTGCAACATCGTGACTGTGTCCCGATCACTCATGATGCTTACAGGCTCTGCCAGCGCAGGCTCTGCCAGCGCAGGCTCTGCCAGCGCAGGCTCTGCCAGCGCAGGCTCTGCCAGCGCAGGCTCTGCCAGCGGCTGGGGCTGATGCGCCAGGGCCGGAAGCACTGATGGCGGCGCAGCCGCTCGTGGCACCATGATGACATGGGGCGCTGGAAGCGCCGATGGTGGTGTTTGCACCGGCGGCATCATGGTGGCGGCCTGCTGCATCGTCGGCGCCAGCCCCGATGTCGGTGCACCCTGCGGCAACATGACAGGAGCCCGCTGCGGGGGCATCGTCGGCCCATAACCACGAGCATCACGCAGAACCGGCACCCTCTTTGGCGCAGGACCTTGTTGCTGCGACTGCGCGCGCTTGTTGCCGGGCGGCCCTGGTGGCAGCGTCCGGCAGTTGCCGGATGCTGGTGCCGCAATCGCTGCTATGCCAGGAATAGCTGGGATGCGCACTGGTGGAAGTATGACCTTGGGCTGCGGGGCACTCTGGAAATTACCAGCATTGCCATGGCATTCCCAGCAAAAGTATGCCCAACACTCGACGCACTTGTGGCAACTGCTGGCGACATGCGTGGTGCAGGTGTTGCACTTGGGCCACGGGCGTCTAGAATGCTCCACTTTGCATTCACCGAGCCGGTGCTTTGTTAAATCACAAGTGCGCCGGGTCTGCGACAGTTGTTGCTGGTTCGAATTGTCGCTCGATGAAGCGGCGGTGCCATTCGCAGCATCATTGATAATGGCAGCTCTTGTCTCCGCAGATGCAAGGATGGTGGACACATCAGTAGCTACTGCAGCAACTTGATGCGCTGCCACGGTGCGATCATGCTCGGCACAGACTGCTGCCAAAGTGCCCGTATTGCCGAGCTGGAGAGGAGCTGCCATGTTGGCAGCAGTCGCAGCTGCGGCGACAGCGTTTGCAAGTACAGTTGTTGCTGGAGCAGGCTCATGGATCACAGATGCCTTTGCAGTGTCCTCATGTGTGGCAGCAATCTCCTGAGTGGCTGCCGCAGTGCCAGCATTAAGAAGCTGGGAACGCGGAGCCAAGTTGGCTTCAGTGACAGCTGCAGCTAGGGCGTTGAATGCCTCCTCCGATGTGGAACTTGTTGAAGCAAACTCTTCAGTTGGCGCGACGGCATCCACATTGCCGGCAACAAGCTGGAGAGGGGCAGCCACAGTGGCAGAGGTTGCAGCGGCAGGAGCCTCCATGTCCTTGCGCTGCAGGCCCTGCGTATTGTCAGCTGTGGCAGAGGCGCCATGCATGGCACCCGTTGGCGCAGCAGGCTCCGTTGTGACTGGTTCAACAACGTCCGCAGTGGCAGGTGCATCGGCAATTACATCAGCAACAACGAGCTGGATAGGGGCAGCCACAGTGGCAGAGGTTGCAGCAGCAGGAGCCTCCATGTCGTTGCGCTGCAGGCCCTTCGTATTGTCGGCTGGGGCAAAGGCGCCATGCATGACACCCGTTGGCGCAGCGGGCTCCGTTGTGAGTTCAACAACGTCCGCAGTGGCCGGTGCATCGGAAATGACATCAGCAACATCGAGCTGGATAGGGGCAGCAGTCTCAGATGGGGCGGCAGCGTCCGCAAATACAATTGTGGCGGCACCATCCGTTAATGCACATGTTGCCGCAGCAGGCCCATGGAACGCGGATGCGTTTGCAGTGGCAGCTGCTGGAGGAACGTTCTCAGTGGCCGC
>Ga0105103_10001732_pt1 | contig 11702 bp, 9 predicted proteins | sample PPLLaktember2015_2_FD_79107 | JGI IMG/M metagenome (GOLD analysis project Ga0105103, IMG submission 79107) | Freshwater sediment microbial communities from Prairie Pothole Lake near Jamestown, North Dakota, USA - PPLs Lake P7 Core (6) Depth... | ecosystem: Environmental > Aquatic > Freshwater >...
CAGCGCCTCGAAGACGAACAGCGCGCCGGCCATCGGCGCGTTGAAGGCCACGGCAAGCCCGGCGCCGGCGCCCGCGGTCAGCAGCGTGCGGCCCTCCGCCGCGCTGCGCCGGCACAGCCGCCCGGCCTGGTAAGTGAAGCTGGCGCCCATCTGCACCGTGGGCGCTTCGCGGCCCAGCGCCAGCCCCAAGCCTATGGCCAGCGTGCCGGCCACGAACTTGAACGGGATGACACGCGCCGGGGCCGGCGCGACCGATTCGTCCAGCACCGCCATGACGCGCGGATGCCGCTGCCAGCAGCCCGGCCACCGGCGCCAGCACGCCAAGCAGGATCAGGCTGTCGCACAGTGCAGGCTGGTTATCGCCCTGTGCCTCGATGCCCGGGCCGCGATCCACGAACGCCCCTTCGCGAGCGCCGCGCTCAGCGCACCAGTTCGATCTCTCCCGGCCGCCAGGTCATGTTGAACCAGGGCTCCAGCGGCCCGTACAGGCGCAGGATCATGAACCAGCCCTTGCCCGGGATCGTCTGCACCCAGTTGTGCACCAAGCCTGGGGGTGCCTTGGGTCCGAAGTACACATCCACCGAGCCGTCTGCGCTGGTTCTGACCCGCTTGTCCTGGCTGCTGACGCTAGGTGCCTTCTGGTCGGTCTGCACCATCGAGCGCGTCTGGTTGTCGTAGACGATCACCGACCAGAAGTCCTTGACCGGCACGTCCGGCGTGCAGGCGCAGCTTGTAGGTCTTGCCGCCGTCGAAGGGGTTGCCAACCCGTTGATTTGATTGGCGCGGCTGGCAGGAATCGAACCCACGACCCCTGGCTTCGTAGCCCGCCGAAAAATGAATGGGGTTCAATGAAATCAACGACTTAGCGGCGCCCTCAACGCGCAGTTTTGCAAAGACGCGCCCAGGAACGCCGGAGAGAGTCGCGCAAAAGTCGCGCAGCGATGGATGCATGTCAGAGCCCTTCGACGCCGGCCAAGAACCGCTCGGCCTCGGCCATCATGCCCTTCGAGATGGCGTCCCAGGATCTGCCGTGGAAGTCCTTGGGCAAACGCGACTCGACCGCCGCCAACGCGGGCCCAACCTGATCGACCAGGCCCACCATGGCGTCCCAGACCGCCGACCCGCCGTTCTTCATGGCTAGCTGGTGCCAATGCCGGGTCTGGATGGTGTCCAAGCGGTAGTGGACGACCTTGGAACGCATCGCCATGGCCAGGCCCGCCTGCCGACGGTTGTATTGGTTCGGGCCTTTGCCGAAGTAGGGCCACATGGACAGGATGTCGTACAGCGGCGTCATCACATAGGTGTCGCCAGGCTGCACAAAGATCGAGTAGTTCTTGGCGTGGCCGTCGGTGGCCGCCATCAACCAGAAGGCGAGCTGCGTCAGCTGAAACGCCAGCGTGTCCTGGTGCGGGTCGGCGCTGCCGGTGAGCAACTGCAGGCACTTCGCCATGCCGGGCCCGCCGTCGTGCTCGTACTTCTGCTTCGGCGAGACCCCCAGCGCCTGGCAGAAGTCTTCCTGCGGCAGCCGCGCGATCCAGGCGCCGTCGTCCATCCACGCACGGTCGAAGCGCTCGACCACCAGGACGGTCTGGTCGCCGAAGGTCGCCATCGTCGTCGGCGCCACGGGCAGACCGAGTTCCGAGACGATCTGGGCACAGACCCATTCGTTCTGGACCGAATCGGAGAGGTCGACACGGCGCGAACCGCCGACCAAGCCCAACGGCAGCTTGAAGATGTGTGTCGTCGGCGTCGCGCCGTGCGGCTGGCACCAGCGCCCGCCGGCCCGAGTGAAGGCCGTCTTCTCCTGAGCACCGGCGATCGAGATGCGGAACAGATCGTCGTGGGGTTGGCGTAGCGAGCCGGGGCCCACGTCGGCGGGAACAGCCCGCAGGATCTCGGCGATCTGCCCCTCGCCGAGGGGTTCGCAGTCAACGCGGTTCCATCCTGTCGGTGTCGTCTCCTCGGGCAGCAACTGAACCGCACCGACGCAATCCCGGCCGATAGCCTCCAGCATCGAGAAGGCATCGGCCCTTTTCGTCTTGAAGCGGCGACTCAGCCGTTCACGGATCCTGTCGTTGTCCGGCAGCAAGTTGTCGAAGTAGTTGGCAACGGCATCGCCGCGGACCTCGCGCGAGGCGGTGATGGGCAGAGACAGCGACAGCGATCGGACCTTCGGCGACCTGAGCCAGGAAGCGTCGTAGATGAAAGAGTGCGTAGCACGATCGACGGTCCAGGTGCCCACCAACTCGCCGTTCATCCAGGCATGGAGCGCAGTCGTCACCAAGTACCCTTCTTCGGACGAATCACGATGCCGGTCACAGGGGCAGGCTTGGTTGCCCTAGCTGGGCTACGCCGGCCAGTCGGCGCGCCGACGACCTGGCCAACGGCCTTAGTAGCCAGCTTTGGCGCACGTTTCACCACCGACATTGGCGCGGACTGCGGCGCCTTCGGCCCCTCGTCAGGCACCACCCGGCTGTCTGCACCTGCTCCTTCGGCGCTGTGCAGATACAAGGTGCCGCCCAGCGCCGCCAGCACCTTGGTGAGCTGGTCGAGACTGACAGCCCCCGGGTTCGCCTCGATCTCGGCGATGCGGGCCTGCCTGACGCCAACCAATGCGCCAAGCTGACCCTGCGTCAGTCCGCGGCTCTTCCGCAACGCACGAAGATGCTGCTTCAACTGGTCGGGGATTCGAAGCGGGAAGCTCATAGGGAGCTACTCCGGTGAGTCGCACATTTTACTGGCTATAGCAAGTTTATGCAACTTACTGGCTAGGCAACTTTTTTTGCATCCGTTGCCGAGCCCTCGCTAGGCTCAACCACCGTTAGCCGGGTGCGGCGAAGTGTTGGCGTCGGAGCACTACTCGAAGGACTGTGCCGCCATCATCATCACCGGACTGCAGCCGGCAAGCCTGCGACCAACGGGCACCGAACGGGCACCAGAACCCGGATTCGGGACCGCAAAGCACAACGGGTCAGCCCCTCGTGAGAGCTAACCCGTTGATTTGATTGGCGCGGCTGGCAGGAATCGAACCCACGACCCCTTGGTTCGTAGCCAAGTACTCTATCCAGCTGAGCTACAGCCGCGAAGCTTCAAATTATATCAGCGGCAATCAGCCCGGATTCAATCGATCGCCGCTGCCGCGCGTTCGCACTGCTGGGCACGCAGGGCGTCGCCTTCCTGCTGGGCGAGCTGGGCCAGCGACCGCCAAGCACGGCGCCGGGCCTGGGCGCCCAACCCCTCGGCGGTGGCGGCCTGCTCGAGGGGACGGCGTGCCTTGCCCCACAGCTGCCGCTCGACCATCGCCGTACCCACGGCGACGGCGACGGCCGGATCGTTGGGCAGCGCCAGTGCGGCGTTCTCCAGCCGCGGCAACCAATCCGACAGCAGCCCCGGTACCGCCTCCAGCAGGGCCAGCGCGATGCGCTCGCGCTCGTCGGCCTGCAGTTCACCGATGCCGTCCCAGAAGGGACGCAGCCAGGCCCGCGCATCGTCGTGGGCACCGAAAGCAGCAGCGCGCGTGGCCGCGCGGGCGGCCAGCGTGGCATCGCGGCGATCGGCCGGATCGAGTTGCAGCCACACCCGGCGCAACGCGTCGGCATCGTGCGCGCCATCCAGCGCCTCGCCAGCCAGCGTGCGCAACAAGCTGACGGCAGCGGTCGGGGAGAACGCCTGGTGCTTGGCCAGCAGCCGTGCCGTCTGCAGCGCCGGCAGCGGTTGCAGGGTCAGACGCTGCGCCAGCAATCGCAGTCGCAGAGCCTGGGTGCGCCGGGCCACGCCGGCGGGCAACTCGCCCAGCAGTTCGATCGCACGCGGCGCGTCGCGGTCGTCGATGGCCCATTCGGCGGCCAACAGTCGGGCGCCTTCGTCCACCGGCCGCATGCTCCAGCCCTCGCGCGACTTGCGCCGCAGCTGGCGCATCAGATCGTCGCGGCGCGTGCGGTCCTGCATGCGGTGCAGGCTGGCTGCGGCCAGCAGGTGGGCGAGTACACGGAATTCGCCATCGCGGCGCAGCACTTCGGTCTCGTTGCGGATGACCAGTGCTCGCTGCGCCGCCCGGTGCGCCCGGCTGTAGCGCGCGGCGAAGTACTCGGCCAATGCCTCGCGCAGGGCTGCCTGCGCCGCGCGCTCGCGACGCAGCTGGCGCCATTCGCGGGCGCGCTGCGGCAGGCTGATCAGGCTGTTGATCGAGCGCGCTGCGGCCATCAGCACGGCGCAGGTGGCGAGCACCAGCAGCACGAACAGGTTCAGAGACAGGTCGGTGCGCCAGGCGCCGAAGTAGATGCTGACCAAGCCGTCGTTGCGGCCGAGCGTGGTCGCGGCCACCACGGCCACGATGAAGAGCAGCACGAGCCAGATGATGCCGCGCATGGCGTGGCCCGGCTCCCGTCAGCGCACGCCGGCCACGGCGGCAATGGCGGCCAGCGTGGCGTCGGGGCGCGGCACCACCACCTGACGCGCCTGGGTGCTGACCTGCCGCACCAGGTCGATCGCACTGGTGGTGCGTCGCGAGTTGCGGTCGAAATACCGCTCCAGCACGGACAAGGCCTCACGCAGGTCGGACTGGGCGGTGTCGAACTGCCGACTCAGCAGCGCCAGCCGGGCATTCAGCAGTCTCAGCTTGAGGTTCTCGCGCAGGAAAAAGGCCTGCTCAGGCGCGATCAGCATGGCCTCGGGCTGGTCGATCGGCGTCACCCGGATCAAGCCACGCACCTCGGCCCAGAGGCGCGCACCCAACCCGGCCCAGCGCTCGCCCAGCACCTCGGTCCAGGCCGGGTCGGGCGGTGCCGAGGCAGCTGCCGTTGGCGGCGCGGCAGCCGAAGCACCCGAAGCCACCGGTGCCGCGCCGCGCTGCGCCGGCCCGGCGGCGGCGCGCTGCGCCTGCGGTGCAGACAGCAAGGGCAGCTCGTCGACCAGGCGAACCACCTCGTCGAGCCGGATGGCCAGCGTGGACACGTCCACCGCACCGGCCGCGCGAACGCGCTCCAAGTCCTGCACGATCGCGCGGCGCACTCCGTCCAGACGCGGCTGGTTCTGCCGCGCCAGCCGCTCTTCCGCCTGCTTCATCGCGATCACCATCGGTTCGGCGCTGCCGGTGATGGCCGTCTGCTGCAGCGCCACGCGTATCGATGCTTCGATGTCGGCCAGCACGTTCTCGTCGCGCGAGCGTGACATCGACTGGATCAGCTCTTCCAGCTGGGTTCGCTGCAGCGAAACCTCGGCCACGCGCGCCTCCAGCAGTGCCAGCTTGGCAGCGGCATCGCGCGAACTCTCCTGGGCCTGCTTGGCCAGCATCTGCGCCTCGGCGGCCTGCGCGCCGCTGTCTTCCTGGCGCTTGACCATCTGCTGCTCCAGGCCCTTGACGCGCTGCTGCGTGTTCCACGCATACATCACGGCCGCGGCACACAGGGCGGCCAGCAGCACCGCGCCGGCACCGATCCAGCGACCCGGCAGCGCATGCAGGTCACCCTGCGCGTGGGCAGCGGAGGCCGGGCTGGCAGCGGCTGCGGGTGGGGTGATGGGCTCGGTCACGGAGCCGACGATTGTATCGGCCGGCCCTCGCGAGCTGCGGCCGCCAGTGCCTCCGCGCAGACCGCCACCAGACGCACCCGGCCGAAGCCCAGCCGCTGCAAGGCTGCGACGATGCGCGGGTGCGGCGCCACGGCGGCAGAGGCTGCCCAGTCGCCGCCGGGCCACAGCAACGCCAGGTTGTCCACCGCCTGCGAACTGCTGAACAGCCACAGGTGTTGCTGCGGCTGCGCATGGGCTGCATCCAGCATCGCCCGTGTGTCGGTGTCCAGTTGGGGTAGCGCCCGCTGGTACGCCGCGACGAACTCGACCCTGGCACCCGCCCTGCCCAACTGCTCGGCCAGCCAGTCGCGGCCACCTTCACCGCGCAGCACGCGCACTTGCCGGCCGTGCCAGTCGCGCTCACGCAGTTGCTCCCAAAGCGCCTCGGAATCGAAAACCTCGCCCTGCGGCTCGACGAGCGAAGGCTCGGGAACGCCGGCCGCGCGCAGCGCAGCCGACGTCCCCGGCCCGGTGGAACCGGCCAGCAACTGTGCCGCCCAGGCGCAGCCCGGTGGCCGCAGCCGCATGAAGTGCAGCACCGCATTGGCGCTGACGAACATCAGCAAGTCCAGCGAAGGCAGATCGCGCCAGACCTGCTGCAGCGGCTGCGGGTCGGGGATCGCCTCAATCTCGATCAGCGGCAGCGCCACGGCGTCCACCCCGCGCGCACGCAACTCGGCCACCAGGGCATCGGCCTGGGCCCTGGGCCGGGTGACGAGGAGTCGCATCGAGTTGGGCGGCCGGGCGAACAGCCTCAGACGGCTGCGCCGAGATAGGCCTCGGCGCCAGCGGCGCGCAGCTGCGCCGCGGCGCGCTCGCCCAGCGCGTTGGCCTCGGCATCGCTGACCACGGCCGCGCGCAGCTGCGTGCGCATCAGCGGGCGCGACAGCTCCTGCGCATGGCCCAGAGCCACGTCGATGCGCAGCTGATCGCCTTCCCACACCGCATGCGCGGCCAGCGGCATGCTGCAGCTGCCGCCCAGCGACCGAGATACCGCGCGTTCGGCATGCACCGCCAGCCAGCTGGGCCGGTGCACCAGCGCGGACAGCTTGCGCCCCAGTTCGGCCGCATCCTCGCGATGCTCGATGCCCAGCGCGCCCTGTCCTGCCGCCGGCGTCATCTTCGCAGTGTCGAAAAACGAGGCGATGCGCTCGCCCAGGCCCAGCCGCTTCAGCCCGGCGGCGGCCAGCACGATGGCGTCGTAGCCACCGCCGTCGAGCTTGCGCAGCCGCGTGTCGAGGTTGCCGCGCAGCGGCTCGATGCGCAGATCGGGACGCAGGCTGAGCAGCTGCGCCGCGCGGCGCAGACTGGAGGTGCCGACACAGGCGCCCTGCGGCAGCTGCTGCAGCGTGGCAAAGCGCGGGCTGACGAAGGCGTCGCGCGGGTCCTCGCGCTCCAGCACCGCGCCGAGCGCGAAGCCGGCCGGCAGCTCCATCGGCATGTCCTTCAGCGAGTGCACGGCCAGGTGGGCGCGGCCGTCTTCCAGCGCGGCTTCCAGCTCCTTGACGAACAGGCCCTTGCCGCCCACCTTGGACAGCGCGCGGTCGAGGATCTGGTCACCGCGCGTGGTCATGCCCAGCAGTTCGACCTGCAGACCGAAACGCGAGCGCAACAGGTCGCGTACATGTTCAGCCTGCCAAAGGGCAAGCCGGCTTTCGCGCGTGGCGATGATGGTGGTGTCAGGCATGGTGCTTGCATTATGGCCAGCCGGCCAGCGCAGCCCGCCACACCATGCCGCGCACCGACGCCTCGCCGGCTTGGTAACATAGTTACGCAATTCTGGAGTCTTCCATGCCCATCGCCCCTCGTGCCTCCGCGCCCGCCCGCAACCGCGCGAGCACGTTGCGCAGCAGGGGCGATAGCGATGCCGCGCTGAAAAACCAGGCTTTGGTCGAAGATATCCGGTTACTGGGTCGGATCCTCGGCGAGGTGATACGCGAGCAGGAAGGCAAGGACGCCTTCGAGCTGATCGAGCGGGTGCGCAAGCTGTCCGTGGCCTACCGGCTGAAGCAGGACGCGAGCGCCGGGCGGGTGCTCGACCGGCTGCTGAAGAACCTGTCGGCCGACCAGACGGTGAGCGTGATCCGCGCCTTCAGCTACTTCTCTCATCTGGCCAACATCGCCGAGGACCGGCACCACGTGCGCCGCCGCCTGCAGCACGAGCGCGCCGGCGACCAGCAGGAGGGCTCGCTGGCGGTCAGCTTCGATCGGCTGCACCGCGCCGACCACCGCTCGGCCGACATCGCCGCCATGCTGAAGCGGGCCTACATCGCGCCGGTGCTCACGGCCCACCCCACCGAGGTGCAGCGCAAGAGCATCCTCGATGCCGAGCGCGCCATCGCCGAGTTCATTGGCGAGCGTGACGACCTGGCCGGCGAGCGCGAGAAGCGCGAGAACGAGGAGCTGATCCGCGCGCGCATCACCCAGTTGTGGCAGACGCGCATGCTGCGCACCGCCAAGCTGACAGTGGCCGACGAGATCGAGAACGCGCTGAGCTACTACCAGGCCACCTTCCTGCGCCAGATCCCCAGGCTGTATCGCGAGATTGAGCTGGCCCTGCCCGGCCACGAGGTGCCGCCCTTCTTGCGCATGGGCAACTGGATCGGCGGCGACCGCGACGGCAACCCGAACGTCAGCGCCGAGACGCTGCGCATGGCGCTGGCCCGGCAGTCCGAGACCGCGCTGCGCCACTACCTGACCGAGGTGCACCAGTTGGGTGCCGAGCTGTCCACCTCGCACATGCTGGCACCGGTGAGCGAGGAGATGCTGGCGCTGGCCGCAGCGTCGCCCGACCACAACCAGCACCGCAGCGACGAGCCCTATCGGCGCGCGTTGATCGGCATGTACGCGCGCCTGGCGGCCACGCTGCAGGTGCTGACAGGCACCGAGGCGCTGCGCCACGCGGTGGCGCCGCAGAACCCCTACTCAAGCGCGGCGGAGTTCCTGGCCGACCTGCGCATCATCGAGCGCTCGCTGAAGACGCACCATGCGCAGGCGCTGATCGGCCCGCGGCTGGCGCCGCTGATACGCGCGGTGCAAGTGTTCGGCTTCCACCTGGCTACGGTGGACCTGCGCCAGAGCTCCGACCAGCATGAAGCCGTGCTGGCCGAGTTGCTGAAGGTGGCGCGCGTCGAAGCCGACTACCGCGCACTGGGAGAGATGCAACGTCGCGAACTGCTGGTCAGGCTGCTCGACGACGCCCGCCCGTTGCGCGTGCGCGGCGCCGAGTATTCGTCACTGGCGCGCAGCGAGCTGGCGATCTTCGAGTCCGCCGTCGAGATGCGCCAGCGCTACGGCGAAGACGCGCTGCGCCACTACATCATCAGCCACACCGAAGACGCCAGCGACCTGCTCGAGGTACTGCTGCTGCACAAGGAATGTGGGCTGATGTGCGGCACGCTGGACGATGGCGCGCGCAACGACCTGATCGTCGTGCCGCTGTTCGAAACCATCGACGACCTGCGCAATGCCGCACGCATCATGCGCGAGTTCTACGAACAGCCGGGCGTGCTGCCGATGATCTGCCGCAGCGGCGCCGAGCAGGACATCATGCTCGGCTACAGCGACAGCAACAAGGACGGCGGCTTCTTCACCAGCAATTGGGAGCTGTACCGCACCGAGAACGCGCTCGTCGAGTTGTTCGAACCGCTGGAGCGCGAGCACGGCCTGACCTTGCGCCTGTTCCACGGCCGCGGCGGCACCGTGGGCCGCGGTGGCGGACCCAGCTACCAGGCCATCCTGGCGCAGCCGCCGGGCACGGTGAAAGGCCAGATCCGCCTGACCGAGCAGGGCGAGGTCATCGGCTCCAAGTACGCCAACCCCGAGATCGGCCGGCGCAACCTGGAGACATTGGTCGCGGCCACGCTGGAGGCGACGCTGCTGCACCCGACCAAGAGCGCGCCCAAGGCCTTTCTGGAGGCGGCCGACCAGATCAGCCGGGCGAGCTTTGCCGCCTACCGCAAGCTGGTGTACGAGACGCCGGGCTTCGCCGACTACTTCTTCGCCTCGACGCCGATTCGCGAGATCGCCGAACTGAACATCGGCTCGCGCCCGGCCTCGCGCAAGGCCAACCGCGCGATCGAGGACCTGCGCGCCATCCCCTGGAGCTTCAGCTGGGGCCAGAGCCGTCTGGCGCTGCCGGGCTGGGCCGGCTTCGGCTCGGCGATCGAATCCTTCCTGGCCGATGCGGCCACGCGCAAGGCGCGGCTGGAACTGCTGCAGCGCATGCACAAGCAATGGCCCTTCTTCCGCACGCTGCTGTCCAACCTGGACATGGTGCTGGCCAAGAGCGACCTGCGCATCGCCGCGCGTTATGTCGAGCTGGTGGAGGACAAGAAGCTGGGCAAACGCATCTTCGGCGCCATCCGCGCGGAGTGGGAGCGGGCCAACGCGGCGCTGTCGCAGATCACTGGCGAGACGCGGCGCCTGCAGTCGAACCCGTCGCTGGCGCGATCGATCGAGCACCGATTCCCGTACCTCGATCCGCTGAACCACCTGCAGGTGGAGCTGATGCGCCGCCACCGCCGCCCCGGCGCGGACCCGGCCGATGCCACCGAGCAGCGACTGCGCCGCGGCATCCACCTGTCGATCAACGGCATCGCCGCGGGGCTGCGCAACACAGGTTGACGCCGGGTCATGTTCGACGCTCGGACATCCAGAGGCAGTTGATGGCGCGCTGCCGCCGGACGCGAACAGCATTCACCACGGGGACGCAGAGGTTCGCAAAGAGGACCGAATGATCAAGATTTCTTCTGCGCAGTCTGTGCACCCTCCGCGTCGCCGCGGCAAGTGGGATGGGCCGCTGAGTCAACAGCCGTGACGCGCCGCCAGCGGCCCCCGTGCAGCTGAATGCAGCCGTCCGTCAGTTGCTGGCGAAGCAGTACAGCCGCCCGGAGCCGCCGGTGCGCACCAGCGCCTCCTGGCTGCAGCCGGCCGACTGGTGCGAGAAATTCCAGCTCTTGGCCCAGTTCTCGGGCAGCGGGCCGATGCGGTCATGGTGGCCGACGATGGCCGAGCCGTCGGTGCTGCTCGTCCAGGCCTTGCAGGTGGTGTCGGTCTGCGGCGCGAAGGCCGTGCCGTCGGCGCGCGAGCCGGTCAGGATGTCGTGCTCGTTGGGCGTGTCGCCGCGGCCCTTGACGGGGTTGCCCTTCTCGTCCAGGGCCGTGTCCTTGTTGATCTGGTTGCCGTTATGCAGGTGGCCCAGGTCGCGTGCGATCAGTTCGCCCTTGGCGTTGTACCAGGGGCCGGAGCCAATGCGGTCGCGGGCGTTCACCGAAGCCACGCCCTGCGGGTTGGCCTGTGACGGGAACGCGCCGGGGGCGCTGAGGTAGGCGCGCCAGGTCTTGCCACCGGCACCGGCCGATGCGGCCAGTTTCTGGCACAGCGCGTCCGCGCCGGCCAGACCACCGAGGTCTGCACCCTTGCCGCTACCCGTGCTGGAAACGAAGAAGCTCATCGGCTCCTTGCCCGTCATCGACGCACAGGAGGCAAGCAGCAGGCCGGCGGTGGCCGCCATCGTCAGGACACGGACAGGACGCATTGGGATGACTCCAAAGGGTTGTGTGGAACAGAGATTACGTACGAAAGCCCTGTTTCATGCCTCGGGGTTTTCAGGGATCGACGGCGACAACCGACATGCGCCTGCCACAACAAGTTCAAGCTCCCGTCACGCATCACGCGCAAGCTGATCGGGCTGGCAGTTGGCCGACCCGCAGCGGGTTCGGTGCTGCGCTCCAGGAGCTGTCGTGCGGCATTTCGGCACCGGAGTTGCGTTGGCGGCGATGGTCACCGCGGTGCTGCCGCCGATGGCACTTACCGCCGAAGACCCGGCTGCTGTCGATTTCGTCAACAGGTTGCAGCAAATGGGGCCCGCCTGGCCATTCGGACGGGCGTTGGCGCTGCAGTCATCGGTGCGGGGCGGGCAGCAGATCATCCAGCTCGAGGCGCTGATCGATCGCCCGTTCCGGGACCTGCACGCCGCACTGGCCGACCCGGCCCAGTGGTGCGCCACGATGATCCTGCACATCAACAACATCGGCTGCCGCGCCGAGACAGGTGCTATGGCAACGACGCGAATCGTGCTCAAGGTCGCGCGCGGCCCGGAACAGCCGGCCGACCAGGCCTACGACTTCGAG
>Ga0105103_10001733_pt1 | contig 11700 bp, 9 predicted proteins | sample PPLLaktember2015_2_FD_79107 | JGI IMG/M metagenome (GOLD analysis project Ga0105103, IMG submission 79107) | Freshwater sediment microbial communities from Prairie Pothole Lake near Jamestown, North Dakota, USA - PPLs Lake P7 Core (6) Depth... | ecosystem: Environmental > Aquatic > Freshwater >...
ATCAACCACCTTGAGACCAAGTTTAAGGATTCAAGGTTTGTAAGGGTCGACTCAGATGTGATTGACAAGCTTATTCTCAAGGAGGAACCCAAAAAATCAAAGCTTTCTCAGGTACAGCAGGATGACCTGAAAAGCGTTTTCAACGTCAGGGTCAAATCGAAGGAGATATACAATCCTGTTCCAGAAACTCTCGACGAAAATGATGCACCCGTAATTATCACTCAGTCGGAATTCATGCGCAGGATGAAGGAGATGTCGCAGCTTGGAGGCGGTATGAATTTCTATGGCGAGCTTCCCGACAGCTTCAACCTTGTGGTCAATGTAAATCATCCGCTTGTGGTAAAGATATCGGATGACCTTCAGACCCAGGAAGGCAGCAAACTTGCGGCAAACAATACCGAACGGGAGAGGCTCAGAGAGGAGATCTCATTCATGGAAAAGGAGCATGGCAAGAAGAAACATGAGGAGATAAGCCAGTTCGAAAAGGATGATCTTGAGAAACTCCGCAAGGAGCTCGAGACAATCGAATCGGCAAGGAAAGAGATTCTTGAGGGTTACGGATCAGGCAACAAAATAGTGAAACAGCTTATCGACCTGGCATTGCTTGCAAATAATATGCTGAGGGGAGAGGATCTGAGCACTTTTGTTAAAAGAAGCGTGGAGCTGCTTTAATATAATGGACCATTGGCGCCGATTTGTAACTGGTACCAATCCTTCCAGGCACGGATTGCAAATCCTCGCCAGATGGACCTACGGGTTAATTCATATCATCCTTGCTACTTCGCTTTTTATATAATCGATCGCTGCCCTTGTTGGCTCCTGATCGAGTTCCATCACTCTGCCGAGAAGCTGTTTGCTGAGTTCGATACCGGGAGCATCACCCTTGATTCTTTCGGCTTCGCTATTGATTATCTTGATAGTGTTGGAGCGGGCGTTCCTGACAACCTCCCAGGCTTGCGGGCTCATATAAATCTGCTGTGAAAGGTTGTGCTCGAATTCACTTCTTATTGTCGTAACAAGTGCAGATTGCAGCTGTGAGGCTGTCATATCGGGAGTGCTGACCCTCATAAGCAGTGATTCGAGCGATATTCTTTCAAGGAAGAGGACTATCCTTTCATATGCCTGGAGCTTTATCGGGGTGACACTCCTGGCACCCTGAAGGATTATTTCCTGCCTTCTCTTCTCCTGATCGTTTTTAATCATGTTCCGCAGGATCATCCATGCAGTTACCAGAACCAGCAGAGCCGGAACTACGATTTTTATTATATCAATAATATATTCCATGGCAGTTCAGATTATTATTGCAAACGTAGTGTTTTCCGGGAAATATTTCTTTTTGTTTTTAATTTTTACTTTATACATTTGATTCCGGCCTTAAAGAGTTTTCACTTCAAGAATCTATTTATGGAATACTTATCTGACAGAATAAAATCGCTATCTGTTTCGCAGACGCTTGCAATGGCTCAGAAGAGCAGGGAATTAAAGGCAAAAGGTCTGGATATCATTAGTCTGAGCCTTGGGGAGCCCGATTTCAATACCCCTGATTATATCAAGGAGGCTGCCAAAAGGGCCATTGATGAGAATTATTCAAAATATCCTCCCGTTCCGGGTTACAATGATCTCAGAGATGCCATCTCAAGGAAGTTCAGGGAAGAAAACGGCATCAACTATTCAAGCGATCAGATAATCGTATCGGCGGGAGGGAAGCATTCGCTTATAAATGTGATCCTGTCAATGATCAATCCGGGGGAGGAAGTGATAATCCTCGCGCCGTACTGGGTAAGCTACTATGATCAGATCATTCTTGCCGGCGGAATACCGGTAGTTGTTGAAGCACTTCTTGAGAATGACTTCAAGGTCAGTCCCGGCCAGCTTGAATCGGCAATCACAGGCAAGACCCGGCTTGTGATCTTTAATTCCCCCTCGAATCCTACCGGGATGGTTTATTCACGGGAAGAGATGGAAAAGATAGCCAGGGTGATTGAAAGACATGAAGGACTTTTTGCAATCTCCGATGAGATTTACGAGCATATTATATTTGAAGGCAGCCATGTCAGTCTTGCATCTTTCGATTTTATTTACGACCGCGTAATTACAGTCAATGGAGTTTCAAAGGGATATGCCATGACAGGCTGGAGGATCGGATATATCGGGGCACCTCTCTGGCTGGCAAAAGCATGCAACAAGCTCCAGGGACAGTTTACCTCGGGAGTCTGTTCAATAGCCCAGAGGGCAGCCCTTGCAGCCATAGGTGGAGATGACGGATCGAGGCAGATGATGAAGGAGGCATTTCACCGGCGGCGCGATCTTATCTGCGGTCTCCTGAATGAAGTTAGAGGACTTAAGCTAAGAGTTCCCCAGGGCGCATTCTATGTAATGCCTGATATATCGTGGTACCTCGGGAAATCAGATGGAAATACGGTGATAAACAATTCCGACGATCTCGCACTCTTCCTTCTCGACAAGGCACAGGTTGCGGTAGTTGGCGGAGATGCCTTCGGAGCACCTAAATGCATAAGGATATCATATGCAAATTCGGATGAATTGCTAGTAGAAGCTGTAAAGAGAATAAAGAAAGCCCTTGAATTATTGAATTAAAAGTGGGCTTTCCCAAAGCTCCCCTCCCTGGGAGGGGCTGGGGGTGGGTTAAAACGGCACGGATTACAACCGAGTCCTGCTTCAGCAGGACGAGCACGGCGAAGCCAAATCCGCGCCAGCGGAAAATAACCAATAATCCATCCTTTGTGCGCCTTTGTGATGTCCTTAGTGTCCTTCGTGGTTAAGGATTTCAGAATCTTACCACAAAGGACACAAAGGTAATCACTAAGGACTCAAAGGGTTTGTGAAACGCCTTCCTCAATATTTATTATACGAAACCGTCACCTCCCCGGGTTTCCTTTTCTTTGTCCTGTATTCGCCCGTCGGGTAGCCGATCGTAATAAGAAGTTCGACTCTTTTGGATGAGGGTATCTTAAGGATGCTCCTCACCTGTTTTTCATCATACCAGCCAATTATGCATGATCCCAATCCTTCGGCAATTGCCTGTATGCACATATTTTCTGCGGCAATGCCGATATCGATGTGAGAGTAGTCTTTGTTTTTGATAGTTCCGCCGACCTTGGAGGAGAAATTGGGATTTTCCCTGACGATTACTATCAATACCGGGGCCTGGCTGACAAAGCCATTCATGCCCAGCAGTTTGGCAGAAGCTGCTTCCGCCAGGGCGCTTCGAAGTGCAGGATCGGTTACGACAATAAATTTCCAGGGCTGTGCATTGCAGGCAGAAGGGGCCATTCTGCCCGCTTCGGTGATGCGTTCGAGCTTTTCCTGTTCTACCGGTTTATCGCTGTATTTTCTGTCGCTCTGCCGCCTGAGGATAAGCTCAAGCATTTTCTTCCCTTCAATCATTTATTAATAGTTTTCTGCCTTAAGTTCGAAATAGCTTTCAGGATGCAAGCATGCCGGGCAGTTTTTCGGAGGTTTTGTCCCGAAATGAACATAACCGCACTTCCTGCAGTACCAGAATACCTTTCCCTCGCGTTCGAAAACCCTGTTTTTCATAATGTTGTCGAGAAGTTTCCTGTATCTGTCCTCATGAATCTTTTCGGCTGATGCAATAGCCTTGAATGCCGTAGCAATAGTTTTGAAACCCTCGGCTTCAGCTTCCCTGGCAAATGCCGGATACAGGTCGCTCCACTCTTCATGTTCGCCGTCGGCGGCAGCCCCGAGGTTCTCACTGGTTGCCCCTGTTTTTCCTGCAGGGTAGGATGCAGTTATTTCAACCATGCCTCCTTCCAGAAATTTAAAGAACCTTTTTGCATGCTGCTGTTCCTGTGAGGCTGTTTCAAGGAAGATAGCGGAAATCTGTTCATATCCTTCCTCCTTTGCAACCTTGGCGGCAAATTCATACCTGTTCTTCGCCTGCGATTCTCCTGCGAAGGCCTTCAGCAGGTTCTGTTCTGTCTTTGTTCCTTTCAAACTCTTTTCCATTTAATTTGTTTTTAGGTATAATAAATTACTAAGGTGTTTTAATTAAAAACTATCAGGTATTTGTTTTGGCAAAAATACCTATCTTTAGTATCAAATTTACCTTATTGACAATATTTATTAACCTTAATCAATCAAAAAAATGGGAGTATTACTAGTGATTTTTGCGATCATTGTTCTCTTTGTCTTCTTTGCTATCTCGCTTTACAACAGGCTTGTAAGGCTCAGGAACAACAGGGAGCAGGCATTTGCTGATGTGGATGTGCAGCTTAGACAAAGGCATGATCTCATTCCCCAGCTTGTTGAAGCCGTGAAGGGTTACATGGTGCATGAAAGGGGTGTGCTGACCGAAATTACGGAGGCCCGGGCGAATGCCATGAAAGCGACCACGATAAATGAGAAGATTGCCGCTGAGACCCGTCTCTCAACCGCCCTTGAGGGATTGAAAGTATCGGTGGAAGCCTATCCCGACCTTAAAGCCAGTCAAAACTTCCTTGATCTTCAGAACGAGATTTCGGATGTTGAGAACAAGATTGCGGCAGCCCGCAGATTCTTTAACTCGGCGACCAAGGAACTCAACACTGCCACTGAACTATTCCCTTCTAACATAATTGCCACACTTTTCAATTTCAGACGCGAGCCGATGTTCGACCTCGGTGAAAAACGGGCCCAGATAGAGGAACCGCCTCAGATCAAGTTCCAGTAATATGAAGTATTTCGGACTCCAAAGCCAGATAAGAAGGAACAATACGAACTCGGTATTGATTCTACTGATGTTCCCGCTTGTATTTTATGGTCTTACCTGGCTTTTCCTTTTTTTTACATCGATGCAGATGGAGCGTGAACAGGTAGGTTTGTTTAATGTGAACCGCACATTCCTGTCAACTATCCCGTGGATCACAGTCGGAGTTGCCGTATGGTTTCTTATTGCGTGGTTTTCGCACACCTCCATTATCAATTCCGCAACAAATTCAAAGCCTCTTGAAAGGAAGGAAAACAAGCGAGTATACAATCTTGTCGAGAACCTCTGCATCGCAGCCGGAATGAAGATGCCGAAAGTAAATATTATTGAGGATGATTCACTTAATGCTTTTGCGAGCGGAATAAGCGAAAAGACATATGCCGTATCTCTTTCACGCGGTATTATCGACAAGCTTCAGGACGATGAGCTTGAAGCAGTTATCGCGCACGAACTGACACATATCAGAAACCGGGATGTAAGGCTTCTGATAATTTCAATTGTCTTTGTCGGTATTTTCGCTTTTATAACGGAGATGCTTTTCAGATCGATGAGGTTTGGTAGTATCGGCAGGGGCAAAAAAGAGGGTGGAGCTATTTTTATTGCGCTGTTTCTTGCACTTTTCGGTTACCTGCTTGCCTCACTTTTCAGGTTTGCCCTCTCAAGGAAGCGGGAATATCTTGCTGACGCCGGTTCTGCAGAGCTTACAAGAAGGCCGCTGTCCCTTGCCTCGGCATTGCGTAAAGTGTCGGCTGATCCCACAATTGAAGCCGTAAAAAGAAAGGATGTAGCGCAGATGTTCATAGAAAATCCCCAGGAAGGTGAGGAAAAAACCAAATTCTCTTTTGCCAACCTGTTCGCTACTCACCCTCCGATCCTCAAGAGGATACAACTTCTTGAACAGTACTAGGATTTCTTCCTGATGAGCTTTGATTCTTCTCCCTGAAGGAGTCTTGAAATGTTCTTCCTGTGAGTGAAGATGAGAGCTATCGCCACCACCACCGAGAATACTTTGAAAAATACTGAAGGAGAACCAAAGAAAAGGAACAGAAATACCGGAAAAGCTATCCCTGCGATCATTGAAGAGAGCGAGACATAACCTGAAACAAGGAGAACGCACAGGAAGACTCCCAGGCATGATATTGTAAGCAGGGGATGGATTGCCAGGAGAACTCCGGATATTGTTGCCACTCCCTTACCGCCGCGGAACCCGGCAAACACCGGAAATATATGTCCGGCGACAACAGCCATTCCGGCCAGGATCTGATAATTTGTAATCATGGCTGTCCCTTCATCTGCCAGGTTGAAGAATACCGGCAGCATTCCAGCTGTCCAGCCTTTAAGAACATCGATGAGCAGAACCGGAACACCTGTTTTCCAGCCAAGCACCCTTATCACATTTGTGGCGCCTGCATTTCCGCTTCCGTGCTCCCTGACATCAACCTTATGGAAAATCTTCCCGGCCCAGACCGCCGTGGCAATTGATCCCAGCAGGTATGACAGTATCAGTGTGAGCGATATTTTTATAAGACTCATTTTATTATCAGATTGTCAGATTCCGGGTCCCGATTCAGCCAGCCTTGCAGTCTCTTCGTTCGAGGCAAACTTGCTGAAGTTGTTAATGAACTTCAAAGCCAGATCGGTGGCGGCAAGATGCCATTTAACGCGGGAATCCCACGAGTCTGAAGGATCGAGCAGATTAGCCCTCACTCCGTCAATTTTATCGGGGATGCTCAGATTGAAAACAGGAAGGGTGCTGAATTCATACTTTTTTATCGAGTCATCAAGGATGGAATTGATTATCAGCCTCGTGGTCGGAAGATCAATACGGCTTCCAATACTGCATGGCCCGCCTGTCCACCCTGTGTTCACGAGCCATGCCTCAGCGTTATGGAGCTTCATTTTCCTGGTGAGCTCATTTGCATAAATAATCGGATCGAGCATAAGGAAGGCTGCCCCAAAGCACGCTGAGAATGAGGGAACCGGCTCGATGATGCCTCTTTCCGTCCCTGCCACCTTGGCGGTGTATCCGCTGAGAAAATAGTATCTTGTCTGATCTTCCGTAAGCCGGCTGACCGGGGGAAGGACTCCGAATGTATCGGCAGTCAGGAAAATTACCTTGTTTGCATGACCGGCTTTGGAGACTGGTTTTACTATATTGTTAATGTGGTAAATAGGATATGAGACCCTTGTGTTTTCCGTTTTTGAATCGTCGTTGAAGTCTATCGTTCCGTCGGAATTTACAACCAGGTTTTCGAGAAGTGCATCGCGTCTGATGGCATCGTAAATGTCAGGTTCGTTCTTTCTGTTCAGCCTGATGCACTTTGCGTAGCAGCCTCCCTCGAAATTGAAAATGCCGTCATCGTCCCATCCATGCTCATCGTCACCTACCAACGCCCGGTCGGGATCGGTTGAAAGGGTTGTCTTTCCGGTACCAGAAAGTCCAAAGAAAATAGCAACATCTCCCTTTTTTCCAACATTGGCTGAACAGTGCATTGATGCGATCCCCCTGAGAGGAAGGTAATAATTCATAACGGAGAAAATCCCTTTTTTCATTTCACCGCCGTACCATGTACCTCCAATCACAGCCATTCCGGACTTAAGGTTGAAGAGGACAAAGTTCTCTGAATTGAGCCCCTGCTTTTTCCAGTCGGGATTGGTTGTCTTTGATGCGTTGAGTACCACAAACTGCGGTGTGAAATTTTCCAGTTCCCCGGGTTCAGGCCTGATAAACATGTTTTTAACAAAATGTGCCTGCCATGCAACTTCAAGCACAAATCTGACTGCCAGCCTGGTATTCACATTGGTTCCGCAAAAGCAGTCGACAACGAAGAGCCTTTTCCCTGACAGCTGTTTTGCTGCAAGCTTCCTGCAGTGTTCCCATATCTCATTGGAAATTGGCTTGTTATCGGAGACTTTCGCTTTCTCGGATTTCCACCAGACTGTATCCCTTGTCGTATCGTCCATCACCACGTATTTGTCATTCGGGGATCGTCCGGTGAAGATGCCTGTATCGACTGAGATGGCGCCTGAACGGGTTATTATTCCTTTTTCATAACCTGCCAGCCCGGGTTTTGTCTCCTCTGCGAACAACGTGTTGTAGGATGGGTTATAAAGGATTTCAACCGGATTTTCTATTCCGTAATTCCTGAGATCATCGGGGGTTACCATAGCAGGCTTTTTCTGATTGTAATAAGAGTTATCAAATGTATTAAATATTTCAATAAAAAGGAGAGGGTATCTTCTGCCTCAGGGGTCTTTAATATGGTTAGAAACAGAGGTTCATAGGTCAGGGGCAGGCTTGAAAAGCGAAAGGGCGCCGTAAGGGCGCCCTTTTCTGTGTGTTGGGATAAGAAGGATTATTTCCCGTATTTTATCGACGACTGTGCTGCCGCAAGCCTGGCTATCGGAACCCTGTAAGGCGAGCAGCTTACATATGTCAATCCTGTTTTGAAACAGAATTCAACAGAAGCGGGATCTCCTCCCTGTTCACCGCAAATGCCGACTTTTAAATCCGGTTTTGTAGCCCGGCCTTTTTCGACTGACATCCTTATCAGCTGTCCCACACCTTCCTGGTCAATAGTCTGGAAGGGGTCGGCTGCAAGCATCTTCTTGTCGAGATAGTCATTGAGGAATCCGCCGATATCATCACGGCTGAATCCGAATGTCATCTGGGTAAGGTCGTTGGTGCCGAAAGAGAAGAAATCGGCTGATTTTGCCATCTGATCGGAAAGCAGGGTTGCCCTTGGAATTTCGATCATGGTGCCATATTTATAATCGATCTTATTAAGTCCTGATTTTTTGATGACTTCTGCATAGACCTGATCAACCACTTTCTTGGTGACATCAAGTTCTGAGACATCGCAGGTTACGGGTACCATTAGTTCAGGTTTTGGATGCTTCTTTTCCTTTAGAAGATCAGCGGTAGCCTCGAACATCGCGCGCACCTGCATTTCTGTAATCTCGGGATAGGTTATGCCAAGGCGTACACCACGGTGACCCATCATCGGATTGCTTTCGTGAAGTGCTTCACCACGTTTTGCGACATCTGATTTCTTAATGCCCAGTGCTTTGGCGAGTTCAGCCTGTTTTTCAGCTCCCTGCGGAACAAATTCATGAAGAGGCGGGTCCATCAGGCGGAATGTCACTGGCAAACCATCCATGGCTTCCAGGGTGGATTTCATATCTTTCTTCACATATTTGTGCAATTCATTGAGCGCTTTCCGGCGTTCAGCCTCATTGGCGCTGAGGATCATTTTACGGAGAAGGAACAATGGCTGTTCCGATCCCTTGCCATAAAACATGTGTTCAATACGGAAGAGCCCGATACCTTCAGCTCCGTAATCGCGGGCGATTTTTGCATCTTCGGCTGTATCAGCATTTGTACGGACACCCATTTTCCTGTATTTGTCGACGATCGTCATGAACGACTTGAAGCTTGGGTTCTCAGTCGCATCCATTAAAGTTATTGCACCTTTGTACACATTTCCCTTGGTCCCGTTTATTGTGATAACATCACCCTCTTTCAGAACCAGATCAGAACCTGATACCCTGATTTTTTTTGCTGATGCATCAACATGGAGAGTACCTGCACCCACGACGCAGCACTTGCCCCAGCCGCGTGCAACCAGTGCAGCGTGAGATGTCATTCCTCCGCGTGCAGTAAGTATACCGACGGCGGCACGCATCCCTTCAACGTCCTCCGGGTTTGTCTCTTCACGAACCATAATGACCGTTTCTCCTTTCCTTGTCCAGGCAACTGCATCTTCGGCAGTGAAAACGATCTTACCCACAGCGGCGCCGGGCCCGGCAGGCAGACCTTTTGCAATCGGAGTTACTTTCTTCTCAGCGGCAGGATCACAAATCGGGTGAAGAAGTTCATCGAGCTGCGACGGGTCGACACGTGTGACAACTGTCTTTTCGTCGATCAGTTTTTCTTTATACATATCCATAGCCATGTTTACAGCGGCGGTGCCTGTCCTTTTCCCGACACGGCACTGAAGCATAAAGAGCTTATTCTCCTGAATTGTAAATTCTATATCAAGCATGTCACGGAAATTTTGCTCCAGTATATGGCGTATTTCAACAAGCTCCTTGTATGTCTTGGGCATTGCCTCCTGCATGCTCTTCAGGTGCTTGTTCTGCTCATTCTTCGTTTCGTTGTTTAATGGACTCGGAGTTCTTATGCCGGCTACAACATCCTCACCCTGTGCATTTACAAGCCATTCACCATAGAACTGGTTCTCGCCTGTTGCAGGGTTGCGGGTAAATGCGACACCAGTTGCGGATGAATCACCCATGTTTCCGAACACCATGGCCTGAACGTTTACGGCGGTGCCCCAGTTGTCAGGAATTCCTTCGATACGGCGGTATGATACGGCCTTCTTTCCGTTCCAGCTCTTGAAAACAGCCTTGATACTTCCCTCGAGTTGTTCCTTTGCATCGTCAGGGAATGGTTTTCCAAGTACCTGTTTGATTTTCTTCTTGAATTTCTCTGCAAGATCCTTGAGTTCATCAGCAGAAATATCGGTGTCTGACTTATAGCCTTTCTTTTTCTTGAATTCGTCGAGCATTTCATCAAGCTGCTTACGGATACCTTTTCCTTCACCAAGCTCGATGCCTTCAGCCTTTTCCATAACCACGTCGGCATACATCATTATCAGACGGCGGTAGGAATCCCATACAAAACGGGGATTATTGGTCTTCTTTAGAAAACCAGGAATGGTTGCCGTGCAGAGTCCGATATTCAGAACAGTGTCCATCATGCCGGGCATCGATTTACGTGCGCCTGAACGGCAAGATACAAGCAATGCGTTGGAGGGGTCGCCATACTTCATTCCCATAGTCTCTTCGGTGAGCTTCATGGCTGCCCATACTTCAGGCATCAGTTCCTTCGGAAGAGTGCAATCGTTATCGTAATACTCATTACATGCATCGGTTGTAATTGTAAAACCGGCGGGTACAGGCAGGCCAAGGAGACACATTTCTGCAAGATTGGCCCCTTTGCCGCCAAGAAGATTCTTCATATCTGCTTTACCCTCTGCAGTCTTCCTGCCAAAGGAATAAACTCTTTTTACTTTCGACATACTTTTATGAATTTATTATAAACTTAAATTGTTGGTTCCGGAAAATAAGGTGCAAATTTAATATTAAAATTTGAATTTCTGAACACCATTTAAAATTCATGATCGCGGATGGAACATAATGAGGGTATCGCGCAGGTAACTCCTGTCGATATGTGTGTAGATCTCGGTTGTCAGGATGGATTCATGCCCAAGCATCTCCTGAACCGCCCTGAGATCGGCTCCTGCCTCGACCATATGGGTTGCAAATGAGTGACGGAAGGTATGGGGGCTGATTTTTTTCATTATCCCTGCCTTGCCTGCCAGATCCCTGACTATTGTGAAAATCATCGCCCTGGTCAGCATCCTGCCGCGGCGGTTCAGGAAGACCACATTTTCGTCATGGATAACAGGCAGCCTGCTGCGGTCAATCCTGTAGAGGTCGATCTCTTTCAGCGCCTTATTGCTTACAGGCACAAGCCTTTGCTTATTGCCCTTGCCGGTTACACTGACAAAGCCTTCGCCGTAATGGATATCTGTAAGCCTCAGGTTTACAAGCTCTGAGACTCTCAGCCCGCATCCGTAAAGAGTCTCAATGATTGCCTTGTTCCTGTGTCCTTCGGGCTTGCTGAGATCGATTGCATCAACTATCCTGTCGATCTCCGCAACTGACAAGACCTCAGGCAGTTTTAGACCGATCCTTGGGGATTCGAGCAGCGATGAAGGGTTTTCGGTGATTTCTCCGTCAATCAGAAGGAATTTGTAGAAAGCCCTTATGCCTGAAAGCACCCTCGACTGTGTTCTTGCATTCTGATTGTCTGACCCGAACCTGTTGATGAAATCCTTAAGATCGGGGTAACTCACGGTTGATGGCTCAATATTCTTGCCTGATATGTGAATATATTCCTCAAG
>Ga0105103_10001734_pt1 | contig 11695 bp, 9 predicted proteins | sample PPLLaktember2015_2_FD_79107 | JGI IMG/M metagenome (GOLD analysis project Ga0105103, IMG submission 79107) | Freshwater sediment microbial communities from Prairie Pothole Lake near Jamestown, North Dakota, USA - PPLs Lake P7 Core (6) Depth... | ecosystem: Environmental > Aquatic > Freshwater >...
CCATGTCGCGATGGGTCAGCTTGAACCAGGCGCGCGCGAACGCGTCGGCAAACTGCTCCGGATGCTGGTGGAAGCGCCGCGAGATCTTCTCGTAGGCCGGATCCATCCGCAGCGAGAGGTCCGTCGTCAGCATCATCGGGGCGTGCTTCTTCGACGGGTCATGGGCATCGGGCACCGTGCCCGCACCGGCGCCGTTCTTCGGCTGCCACTGCTTGGCCCCCGCGGGGCTCTCGGTCAGCTCCCACTCGTAATTGAACAGGTTCTCGAAGTAGTTGTTGCTCCACTTCGTAGGCGTCGTGGTCCAGGTGACCTCGAGGCCGCTGGAGATGGTATCGCCGCCCTTGCCGGAGCCGTAGCTGTTCGCCCAACCGAAACCCATTGCCTCGATCGGAGCCGCCTCGGGCTCGGGACCGACGTGGCCGACGGGCGTGGCCGCACCGTGCGTCTTGCCGAACGTGTGCCCGCCAGCGATGAGCGCCACGGTCTCCTCGTCGTTCATCGCCATGCGGCGGAACGTCTCGCGGATGTCCTTGGCGGCGGCAATCGGATCCGGGTTGCCGTTGGGCCCCTCCGGATTGACGTAGATCAGCCCCATCTGGACGGCGGCCAGCGGATTCGCGAGATTGCGCTCGCCGCTGTAACGCTTATCGTCGAGCCACGTGTCCTCGGTGCCCCAGTTGATCTCCTCGGGCTCCCACACGTCCTCGCGCCCGCCGCCGAAACCGAACGTTTTGAACCCCATCGACTCCAGCGCACAGTTGCCGGCGAGGACCATCAGGTCGGCCCACGAGATCTTCCGGCCGTACTTCTTCTTGACCGGCCACAGCAGCCGGCGCGCCTTGTCGAGGTTCACGTTGTCTGGCCAGCTGTTGAGGGGCGCGAAGCGCTGCTCGCCGGACCCTGCACCGCCGCGGCCGTCGCTGATGCGGTAGGTGCCGGCGCTGTGCCACGCCATCCGGATGAAGAGCGGTCCGTAGTGGCCGTAGTCCGCCGGCCACCACTCCTGGGAGGTCGTCATCACCTGCTCGATGTCCTTCTTCAGGGCATTCAGGTCGAGGCTCTTGAACTCCGCGGCGTAATCGAATTCCACGCCCATGGGATCGCCCTGGGGCGGGTTGCGGTGGAGCACATTCAGGTTCAGCTGGTTCGGCCACCAGTCGCGGTTCGACCTGCCGCTGTTCGCCTTGGCCGGGAACGGGCACTTCTTTTCGTTTTCCATCTTGACGTTGACCTCTACTGTGATTGGCGTGCAGCCCGGGTGTCAGTCCGGGCGATCTTCTTCAGGGTCCGTTGACGCGATCGTCGCGCCCTCAGTTCGTGCGGCCCGTTGCGGGCTTCGGCGTCGGGGGGGCGGGGGATCGGAGCGGGGTGCCGCTCGGGCCTGGGCCAGGCACTCGGGACAGCGCCCCCAGTACGCGACCTCGGCCTCGTCGATCTCGTAGCCCATGCCATCAGCCGCCGTGAGACAAGGGGCGGAGCCGACCGCGCAGTCGACATCGACCAGACGGCCGCAGATTCGACAAATCAGATGATGGTGGTTGTCACCGACCCGATCCTCGAAACGAGCTGGTGACCCGGCGGGCTGAATGCGGCGGATCAGGCCTTCGGCGACCAACACGGTGAGGGCGTCGTACACCGACTGGAGCGAGATGGCGCCAATCTCGGCCCTGACGACCTCGGCCACTCCGTCGGCCGTGATGTGGGGCTGCCCTGCTACCGCCCGCAAAACGGCCAAGCGCTGGGCTGTAACCTGAATACCGCGTTGTCGAAGGAGGTCAGCCTGGGCAGTGGCCACACCGATAGGGTAGCTCAGGCTTTTGACTAGTTCAAATGTTTGACCGGCCATGGCACTGGCTCACGTGAACCGCGTTACAGTTCCGTTGTAAGATTGTCTCGCCCGTCGCCCGGGTCTTTCGTCCCCGAAAGGCAGATCGACCGATGTCGTTTCGTGTCTCCGTGGCCCTTGCCGCCGCGCTCCTCGCGCCGGCCCAGTGGACGAATGCTCAGACGCAATCCATCGACACGCCCGCGGCTTCTCTGGCCGACACTCAGTTCCCGCTGCCGCCGAGCCCTGGCACTGGCGTCACCTTCGGCGCGCCCACGCCTCGCAACCCATTCACCTCCATCGGCCACGACCTCAAGAAGTTCTTCTCGAGGGATACCGCCATGGTCATCGGCATGCTCGCTCCCATTGCCGGCGTGGCCCTGACCTGGGACAACGCCGGGATCGAGGAGTCGCAGGAGCATCTCGACAAGAGCTCGTTCCAGCCTGGCAACATCGGCGGCAGCTTCCTCGTCCAGACCGGCGCCAGCGTCGCGACGTGGGCAGTGGGCAAGATGAGCGGCAATCGCAAGACCGCGGAAGTCGGCGGCGATTTGATCCGCGCGCAGTTCGTCTCGCAGGTCGTTGTCCAGGGCGTGAAGTTCGCGACGCGGCGCGAGCGGCCCGACGATAGCAACAACCACTCGTTCCCTTCGGGTCATACTTCCAGCGCCTTCGCCACGGCTTCGGTGCTCGAACGTCACTTCGGCTGGAAGGCGGGCGTCCCGGCCTACGGGTTCGCCACCTACGTCGGACTGGCGCGGATGTCGGCGAACAAGCATCACGTGAGCGACATCATCATGGGTGCGGCCGTGGGCATCGCGGCGGGCCGCACGGTGACGATGGGGGTCGGCGGCGCGAAGTTCGATCTCGGCGTCGCACCGACGCAGGGCGGCGCGGCCGTCACGTTCACCAAGCGTTGATCATCCGCAGCAACGGGCTCCCCGCACGCGCGTCGGGCCCGTTCCGCCGTCGCCAGACTACCCGGCGATACCCTTCCAGTTCTTCACCAGATGATCCGCCGTGCGCCACGCCAGTGCCTGCAGCGTGAGCGTGGGATTGCGCGCGCCGCTCGTCCCCATCACCGACCCGCCGAGCACGCCCAGGTTGGGTACCTCGTGTGAGAAACCCCAGCGATTGACGACGTTGGTCTCCGGATTGTCGCCCATGCGCGTGCCGCCGTACGAATGCGTGGAGGGCCCCATCGTGCCGAGGGGATTGCGCTGGATGGCGACCGCGCCGGCGGCGCGGTACCACTGCTCCATCCTGTCCTGCACGAACGTGTTGATCCGCCGCTCGTTGTCCCGATAGTCGGCCGTGATCCGGCACACGGGAAACCCGAGCGGGTCCTTCACCTCTGGATCCAGATCCAGGACGTTGCCTTCATACGGAAGCGTCGTCTTCTGCAGATACGCGGTGTTCACGCGGTCGGCGTGTTCCTTGATGAACGCCTTCCACGCCGCCCCCCAACCTGGGGCTCGTCCGAACGTCGGCACGTTGGCCGCGCCGATTGGACGTCGATCCGAGTAGATCCACAGGTTGCCCCCGCCGATGAAGTCGAGTGCGCCGTGGTCGAAGTTGTCATCGGCGAACTCGTCGACGGCCGTGCCCTGCGCCGGCAGGCCATACCAGCTGTTCAGGTTGAAGGGAAACAGCGCGCTGACGCCGCCGCCCTGGGCGTGGCTCAAGTAATGTCGCCCCACCTGGCCGTGATTGTTCGACAGCCCGTTCGGGAACGCAGGTGACTTCGACAGCAGCAGGAGGCGCGTGTTCTCGTAGGTGTAGGCGGCGAGCAGCACTACCTTGGCCGGCTGGATATACTCCTCGCCATCGGTCACATAGCGCACGGCGGAGACGCGGCCTTTGGCGTCCACATCGAGAGTCGTGACGTGCGCACGCGTGACCACGGTGAAGCGGCCGGTCTTCTGCGCGCGCGGGATCGTGGTCACGCTCGTGCCGTTCTTGGCATCGACGTGACACCCACCGCGGTTGCAGAACCCGTGGTACATGCACGGCGAGCGGTCCTGGAAGGTGCGCGAGTTGATCTGCGCAGGCCCCGCGAACGGCTTCCACCCAAGGCTGCGCGCCGCGGCGGCCATCAGGTCCGTGAAGCCGGTCGGCCGCAGCGGCGGCATCGGATAGTCGCGCTGCCGCGGGCCCTCGAACACGTTGCCTGTCGGATCGAGGGCGCCCTTGATGTTGCCGCCCTTGCCAGAGACGCCTGTCTCCCACTCGACCTTGTCGTAATAGGGCTCGAGCTCGTCGTAGCCGAACGGCCAGTCTTCCACCGTCGACCCGGCTGGCACGCGCGAGCGGCCATATCGCCGCGTCGTCTCGCTGACGACGTGGAAGTCCCACGGATTCAATCGCCAGCTCTGCGCCCAGTAGTGCAGGGTGGTGCCGCCGACGCCGTTCATCATCGGATGGCTCGCCGCGCGGGTCGTCGGCGCCGAGGGATTCAGCCGATGCGTCGGCACCTCGTGATTCGCCTTCTGCACCGCCTGCGGCCAATCGCGGACGTTGTTGCGAATCTCGTCGGGCGCGAAATCGCGCCTGGTGAGCCAGGTGCCGGCCTCGAGCCCGATCACCTGCACCCCCGCTTCGGCCAGCGGCAGCGCCGCGATGCCGCCGGCCGCACCCAGGCCGATGATCACCACGTCCGTGCCCTTAAGCGTCGTCGCCATGCGGCGCTCCCTTCGGGGGGGTGCTGGCGGTGGCCTTGTTGAACATGTCGCTGTCGTATGCCGATCGCCGCATCGGAACGGGCACCGCTCCCAGACGCTGATCGTCCGGCGTCACCGCGGTTCGCACGCCCGGGTAGCCCAGCAGGTCCCAGCCGATGAAGTTGCGATTGCCGCCGTAGAAGGGATCGCCGAACGTGCCCTGCCAGGTGTGGGCCCGCAACATGGCGAAGAAGACGGCGGAGCTGCCATCGAATCCGGCGCCAGAGCCGGTGGCCGAGCCCGTCTCCACATCGATGAGCAGGGACTCCTGATCGATTGGCGCCAGCTCGCGGAATGGTTTGCCGCGGGACGACCGCGCATAGCGTTCCAGCGCGGACAGCCCCCGGCGATACGCCTCGCGCGACGACGACAGCGCGCCCGCCAGCGCACGGTCGATGTAGTGCACCGCGCCCGCCTCGACGGCGCCGGGGCCATTCGCATCGCTGGGAATCAGCCGCGCCACGATGGCGGTGAGCAGATCCGCTTCGTCGGCCGTGAGGGCTTCGAGCGGCAGGCGGGGTGCGGACTGATCGTCGTGTGGCCGGTCGTGCCGCATCGGAGCGGGCGCCGGCGGCAGGTCGGCTCCCGCGGGACTACCGGGCGTCTCGCGACGCGCCGTGGTGGCGGCGCTTGCCTCCGTCGCGGCCATCGCCGCACCAGCGGCCCTCAGCAGATCGCGGCGGCTGAGCATGGCTACTGCGGCGGCTTGCGCTCGTAGATGGCCACGAGCTCGCCTTCACCGACCACGTGACCCTTGACCACCTCCAGCAACTCGGCCTTCGTCAGCCCCGGCTTCAAGTCGAGCACCGCATCGAGCGCGAGAACCTTGAAGTGGTAATGGTGGGGTTTGCCGGGCGGTGGCGCCGGCCCCCGGTAGATCGGGCGCCGGAAGCCGGACGTCCCCTGCACCGCGCCGGCGATCTCCGCGGGCATCGGGGTGGCGGCATCGATCGGGATGTTCTCGGGCAGCCCTTTCGCGGTGCCGGGAATCTTGTAGATCACCCAGTGCACGAACGGCTGCGGCATCGGCACATCCGGGTCGTCGAGGATCACCGCGAACTCCTTCGTCGACGCCGGCGCGCCGGACCACTGCAGCGCCGGCGACACGTTACGGCCATCGGCGGTGTAGTCCTGAGGGATGGTTTCGCCGTTCTTGAGCGTGGGGCTGGTGACGGTGATCGTCTGCGGCGCCTGCGCCTCAACGGAGGCGGTGATGCACGCGGCAAGCGCCGCCACGGTCATCGGGCGGAGTCGCAACATGCCGCAGAGTATACTCGGCAACCGGGCGCCGGCACGGTCGACGGCCGACCTTCCACTGAGGGACTCCCTGATGCGTGGTATCCGAACCTTGTTTGCGGCTCTGGGGATGGTCCTCGCCGTAGGCAGTGTGACGCTGGCCCAGCCGACCCTGTCGTCGTCCTCCACGACGGCCTCACCCGGGACCGCGGTCATCCTCACCGTCACCGGCCAGGCCGGGCAGAACTTTGCCATCATCGGCAGCACCGTGGGGGGCGGCTTCTCGTACGGCGGCACCGCGCTGGCCGTGGGACCGGACGTGATCATCATCGCTCAGGGGATACTCACCGGCGCGAGCGCCGCCGTGGCCTTCACGCCGCCATTCCAGGGGACCAGCATCGATCGCTACTACGTGCAGGCGGCCACGTCTGCCGCGCCTTCCTTTGTCCCATTGCAGGCCTCGGCCGGCCTCATCCTCCGCAATACCGATGCGGCGCCTGCGACGGAGATGGGAAGTGCCGCGACCGGTTCGGTGACGCTCGTCGCCGGCACCAATTACGTCATCACCACTCCTGCGTTCGTGGCGGATCGCGACGTCAGATGCCTGGTCACCTCGTCGGTCCAGGTCATACCGGGTGGCCCAGTAACCACGAACCTGAATATCGCCTCGGTGCGAAACGCCGTGTCACGGAATGGGGTGCTCTCGAGCGATGGCACGTTGGGTCAATACGTCGTGAGTAACGGCTCGAACACCTGGCACCCACCGCTCACGCGATCAAGCGTGATTCCCGTGGCTGCCGGCGAGACCATTCGTTTCGGGGCGTGGCTCGCGGACATCGTCTATGCCGGCAGCAGGGCCACCGTGGGCACCTCCTACTTGTGCCAGTGAGCCATCCGATCGTCAGGACAAGGCAATCGAGATGTACTTGAGATCCAGATACTCCTCGATGCCCCACTTCCCTCCCTCGCGCCCAAGCCCCGAAGCCTTGACCCCGCCGAACGGGGCCTGAGGCGTGGACGGCACGCCGTCGTTCACGCCGACGATGCCGTAGTCGAGCGCTTCGGCCACGCGGAAGGCACGCGACAGGTCGCGGGTCCACAGGTAAGCGGCCAGGCCGAACGGGGTGTGATTGGCCTGCGCAACCGCTTCGGCGTCCGCGGTGAATCGGATGAGCGGCGCCACGGGGCCGAACGTCTCCTCCTCGAGAATGCGCATGCCGGCGGTGACCCCGGTCAGGACGGTCGGCGAGAAGAACAACCCACTGCCAGCCTCTCCTCCGACCACGGCACGCGCGCCCCTGGCCACGGCGTCCTGCACGTGTGCCGCCACCTTATCGAGACCGTCCCGATTCACGAGCGGCCCCACCTGCGTCTGCGGATCCATCGGATCACCGACCCGCAGACCTTCCACTGCACGCGCGAACCGGCTGGCGAACTCGTCGTGAATGCCCTCCTGCACGTAGATGCGGTTGGCGCAGACACACGTCTGCCCCGTGTTGCGGAACTTCGATGCGACCACTTCCCGCACGGCGGCATCGATGTCCGCATCGTCGAACACCAGGAACGGCGCGTGGCCGCCGAGCTCGAGCGACACCCGCTTGACGGTCCGCGCCGCCTGCGCCGCGAGCAGAATGCCGACCTCGGTGCTGCCGGTGAACGTGAGCTTGCGGATCGCCGGGTCGTCGAAGAACACCGACGAGACCGCGGCCGGATCGGTCGTGGTGATCACCTGGAACACCTCGGCAGGACCGCCGGCCTTCACCCACAGCGCGCCCAATTCGATCGCCGTGAGCGGCGACTGCTCCGCGGGCTTCACCACCACCGTGCAGCCGGCGGCCAGCGCCGGCGCGGCCTTGCGCGTGATCATCGCGGCCGGGAAATTCCACGGCGTGACCGCATACACGGGTCCGACCGGCTGGGGACGCACCAGCAAGCGCTTGTGCGCGAACTGGCTCGGCACGGTCTCGCCGTAGACGCGCTTGGCTTCCTCCGCGTACCACTCGACGAACGCGGCGGCGTACCGCACTTCGCCGCGAGACTCGGTGATGGGCTTGCCCATCTCCTTCGTCATCAGTTCGGCGAGCACCGTTTCGTGCTCGAGCATCAGCGCGTGCCACTTCTTCAGAACGGCCGAGCGGTCGTAGGCGGTGCGATCGCGCCACACCGGAAACGCGTCCGCTGCGAGGCGGGCGGCCGCGCGAGCCTCGTCCGGCCCGCAATCCGGCACGTCGGCAACCGTTTCGCCCGTAGCCGGGTTGACGATCGGGAACGTTCGCGTGGTGGTCGTGCTCATGCCTGTACCTCTTTCTTCATCACCTGCCACAACCGCTCGACGTGCTCGCGCTCCGTCTGTTCGGAGCCAATCGACACCCGGACCATCCACTGCCCGTCGAGGACGGCGGGTGTCAGGTAGGCGGCTCCCGATCGATTGATCCGGTCGCACCACGCCTGTGTGTGCCGGTCGAGGTCCGCGCCCGTCAGACCAGGCGGCTCGTGCCGCACGCACAAGGTCTGGAGGTGCACCGGCGCCAGCAGGCGCCACTGAGGCGTCGATCGTACTTCCGCCGACAGCCACTGCGCGTTGGCCAGATCGCGGCGAAGGCGCATCTGCAACCCGGAGACACCCTGCTCGCGGATGAGGAACCACAGCTTCAGCGCGCGGAATCGCCGGCCCAGCGGAATGCCCCAGTCGCGATAGTTCTTCACGCGCCCATCCGCCGCCGACTGGAGATAGCTGGGATTCGTGGACATCACGCGCACGAGGTGTTCGGCGTCGCGAACGTAGTACACGGAGCAATCGAAGGCGGCGCCCAGCCACTTGTGGGGATTGAGCACGATCGAATCCGCGCCTTCGACGCCGTCCCACATCCAGCGGCACTCGGGCAGGACCATGGCCGACCCGGCCATCGCCGCATCGACGTGCACCCAGATACCCGCCGCGCGTGCCACCGCCACGATCGCCTTCACGGGATCGAGTGCGGTCGTGGTGGTCGTGCCGGTCGTGACGACCACGGCGCACGGGATGCGGCCGTTGGCCAGATCCTCGGCGATCGCATCGGCCAGCGCGCCCGGACGCATCCCATACTCGGCGTCGTGTGCGATGTGGCGGATGTTCTCGCGACCGAAGCCGGCCAGCAACGCGGCCTTGTCCACCGAGCTGTGGCTGTGACCTGACGCGTAAACGACGAGCGGATGCGACTCGCCCTGCAGCCCGCCGCGGGCGAGACCGTAGCCGGTGGTCCGCTCTCGCGCGCAGATCAGCGCGAGCAGCGTGCTCGTGGACGCGGTGTCCTGGATGACTCCTTCCCACTGCGCCGAGAGGCCGACCATCTGCCTCAGCCATCCGGTGGCCACTTCCTCGACCTCGCTCAGGGCCGGGCTCGACTGCCACGCCAGCCCCAGGACACCGAGCCCGGTGCTGACGTAATCGCCCAGCACGCTGGCCAGGGTGCCATTGCACGGGAAGTAGCCGAAGAACTGCGGGTGCTGCCAGTGGCTCAGGCCGGGCACCACGACCCGATCGAGGTCCGCCAGTATCTGTTCGAACGGCTCGCCATCGACAGGGGGCGCACTCGGCAGCATGGCCTTGATATCGCCCGGCGCGACAGGCGCCATCACCGGAAGGTCCAGCACGCGCTCCCGGTAATCCGCAATCCAATCGACCACCGCGTGGCCATGGCGGCGGAACTCGTCTGGGGTCATGCGGGGATCATACGGCAAGCGGTAACCGGCAGACGGCAAAGGGTAGAATGCCGGCTACCATCGGCCGCTCGGGTTCCCTGAGCGGCCGGCCGAACAGGAGGAACGTATCGTGAAGCATATGACTTGGGCGATCGCCGCCGCCATGACCGTGGCCGCAGGCGCGCACATCGTTCGCGCACAGGGCGCGACGCAGGCATCTCCGCAGATGAGCTTTTTCATCACCAGCGTGGGGTCCGGCAACGGCGCCAATCTGGGAGGCCTGGCAGGTGCCGACGCGCACTGCCAGAATCTGGCGAAGGCCGTCGGGGCTGGCAACAAGCAGTGGCGCGCCTACCTGAGCACGCAGGGGCCGGGCGCCGTGAACGCCAAGGACCGCATCGGCAGCGGACCGTGGTTCAATTCCAAGGGCGTCCAGATCGCGGCCAGCGTGGCCGACCTGCATTCGGACAAGAACAACCTGACCAAGGAGACGCAGCTCACCGAGAAGGGGACCGTCGTGAACGGCCGTGGCGACACGCCGAACCAGCACGACATCCTGACGGGATCGAACCTCGATGGCACCGCGTTCCCGGCCGGCGAGGATCACACCTGCAGCAACTGGACGAGCAGCGAAACCGGCTCGGCTCAGGTGGGCCACCACGATCGTCAGGGCGGCGGCGCGAACCCCAACTCATGGAACAACGCGCACCCGTCGAAGGGCTGCAGCCAGCAGAACCTGATCGCGACGGGCGGCAACGGCTACTTCTACTGCTTCGCCGCGAAGTAGGTCTCAGGTCGTAGGTCTTGGGTCCTGGGTCTTGCGTCTTGCGCGCGACTCAAGACCCAGGACTCAGGGCCTACGACCACTCTTCATCGCCGTCACCTCGATCTCGATCTTCATCCGAGGGTCCGACAGACCGGCTTCGATCATCGTCGCCGCCGGACGAATCTCACCGAACGCCCGACGGAGCGCCGGCCAGCACCGCGGAAAATCCGCTACCGACGGCAGGATGTAGTGCACGCGCACGACGTCGGCCATCGAGGCGCCCGCCTGCGACAACGCTGCCTCGATGTTGCGCAGCGTCTGCTCCGCCTGCACCGCGACATCGCTGTCGATGGTCATCGTGCTGTAGTCGAAGCCGGTCGTGCCGGAGACGAACACCCAGTCCCCCACAACGACGGCGCGGGAGTAACCGATTTCCTGCTCGAACGTGGATCCGGAACTGATCAGTTGACGCATGCCGACATTATGGCGTCGACCCGACCTGAAGCGGCATCACCGCCTGATGCACCAGCGTCTGGAACTTCGATCTGATGTCGGTCGCGTTCGGAATCTGATTCATCATCAACACCATGACGATGCGTCCGGCGGGATCCACGCGGTAGACCGAACCATACGCGCCGCCCCAGCCGTACGCGCCAACGGGTTCGAGACCGTTTCCGCCAACGCGCTCCGTGGTCTCGAATGCCAGGCTGAACCCGAGCGACGTTCCCCCATGCAGCTGCCCCGACTGGTTGTGCGTCATGAGCGCCACCGTGCGCGGAGCGAGGAGCCGGACGCCGCCCACGGCACCGCCGTTCCGCACCATCTCGAGGAATCGCGCGTAGTCCCGCGCCGTCGACACCAGACCCGCCCCACCGGCGAAGTTGCGCCGCGGTCCGTCAGCGTAGTGTCCCTGCCCGCGCGGGCCCTCTGGCGCACGGGCCGCCAGGCCGTCCGCGCCGCTCATGTACACGGTGACGAGGCGGGCCTTCTTTTCAACCGGCAGAAAGAAGTGCGTGTCGGTCATCCCGAGCGGGCCGAAGATGCGCGACTGGAAGAACTCGTCGAGCGGCATCCCCGATGCGCGCTCGACAATGCAGCCGAGGATGTCGGTGTTGTAGCCGTACACCCACTCCTCTCCCGGCTGCGCCACGAACGGCAGGCTGGCCAACCGCTCCATCGTCTGGCACACGGGCTCGTTCTTGTCGGCCGTGTACCAGCCATACCCGGCTGCCGGGCCCAGCCCCTTCGCCTCGTAGGCCGCCGCCACGTTGGGGCTGGTGCCGTACGAAATGCCGGCTGTGTGCGTCATGAGATCGGTGACGGTGATGGCGCGCTTCGCGGGAACGATTTCCAGGTTGCCGTCCGCTTTCGTCACGGCGACAGTGGTCTTCGCGTATGCCGGGATGAAGCGGCTGACCGGATCGGTCAGCCCGATCCTGCCCTCCTCCTCCAGCATCAGGGCAGCGA
>Ga0105103_10001735_pt1 | contig 11695 bp, 7 predicted proteins | sample PPLLaktember2015_2_FD_79107 | JGI IMG/M metagenome (GOLD analysis project Ga0105103, IMG submission 79107) | Freshwater sediment microbial communities from Prairie Pothole Lake near Jamestown, North Dakota, USA - PPLs Lake P7 Core (6) Depth... | ecosystem: Environmental > Aquatic > Freshwater >...
AGGAAATACGTTGATTCCCCGTATGATCAGCATGTCGTCGACCCTACCCTGAATTCTCTGAATTCTTGGATGGGTTCTGCCGCATGCGCAGACCTCATCTTCCATTGATGTAATATCCCCGATCCGGTACCGGATCATCGGAAGTGCTTCTTTCTGAAGGATAGTGATAGTCAGCTCACCTTTCTGGCCGGGTCCAAGGGATTCACATGTCTTGGGATCAATAATTTCAACAAGCGCAATATCTGACCATATATGGAATCCCTTTTGTTCCATGCATTCAGTAAACATCGGCCCGGACAGTTCGCTGGTTCCATAAATATCATATGCTTTTATTCCAAGCCAGTCCTGGATACGGGTTCGCATGCGGTCTGTCCAGGGTTCTGCTCCCAGTATCCCTGTGCGAAGCTGTGTATCCTTTTTGATATCCACTCCCATTTTTTCTGCCACCTCTCCGATATGGAGGAGGTACGAAGGAGTGCAGGCGATCGCGGTCGCACCCAGATCCTGCATAAGTTCAATCTGGCGTTCCGTGTTCCCGACACTGGTGGGAAGTACCGTGGCTCCGATTCTTTCTGCACCGTAATGCATTCCCAGTCCGCCGGTAAACAGGCCATAACCATAGCTTACCTGAATTACATCTCCCCTTCCAAGACCCACCGATGTCAGTGCCCGGGCAAGGGAAGTTGTCCAGGTATTCAGATCATTCTGTGTATACCCGACAACCGTTGGTTTTCCTGTTGTCCCGGACGATACATGGTACCGGACAAGTTCATCCTTTGTTGAAGTAAAAATTTTATCTGGGTAATTATCCCTCAGATCGCGTTTGAACATGAACGGGAGCTTCTGCACGTCGGATAACTGCCGTATGTCGTCAGGGTGGACATTTTGTTCTTTCATCCGGTCATGGTAAAAAGGAGAGAAACTATACAGCCTGTATACAAGACTTTTTAACAGTTTATACTGCATTTTCTGGAGGTCTGCTTTTGGCATCTCCTCGATTCGTGGATCCCAGCTCTTCATTAAATCGCCTCTCTTCGGTCAATTACTCTTTTCGCCTTTCCCTCAAACCGTGGCAGCGAACCCGGTTCAACCAGCTTCACGGTTGTCCTGAGCTCGAGAGCGTCCCTCAGTTCTTTGACAACTTTTTTCTGGAGCCTTGCAAGGTCCGCAAGCTCCCCACTGAAGTATTCACGGTTTATCTCAACTTCCACAGTCATCTCATCAAGATGATTTATTCTGTCAATATATACCATAAATTGATTGCCAACCTCAGGTATTTTGAGGAGAACATGTTCTATTTGTGAAGGGAATACATTGATTCCCCTGATAACCAGCATATCATCACTTCTCCCCGTGATTCGTGCGATTTTCTGACCACGCCTGCACAGGCAACCGTCCTCCATCAACACCGTGACATCTCCTGTGCGGTAGCGGAGTAAAGGCATGGCTTCTTTCACCAGCGGTGTCACAACCAGTTCACCACGTTCTCCATCTGATACCTGCTCACCGGTCTTTGGATCGATTATCTCAACAAGAAAGCTGTCATGCCAGATATGAAGGCCGTCACGCTCGGGGCATTCAAAAGCAACACCGGGCCCAAACAATTCACTCAGTCCATATGAGTCGTATGCCTTCACGCCAAGTCTTTTTTCAAGAGTCTTTCGGACGCTTTCCGACCATGGTTCAGCACCAAAAATTCCTGTCCTGAGACTATCAAGTGATGCTCCCATCTCCTCTGCTACTTCCGAAAGGTGCATTGCATAGCTCGGAGTACAGTGGATTGTCGTCACCCCAAAATCCATGATCATTTCAATCTGGCGTTTTGTATTTCCTGTGGCACTTGGTATCACGGTCATGCCAATTTTTTCTGCTCCGTAATGAAACCCAAGGCCCCCGGTAAACATACCGTAATTCACCATATTCTGGAAGATATCATTTTCCCCAACACCAACCATGGTCATATTCCTTGCAATGAGATCTGCCCAGGAATCAAGATCTTTCCTTGTATAACCGACCACAGTTGGTTTTCCTGTTGTACCCGATGTGGTATGGATGCGAACGATTTTTTTCATGGGGACTGCAAAAAAACCAAACGGGTATCCATCCCTGAGATCCTGTTTCCTGGTAAAGGGGATTTTCTGGATATCATCAAGGGTTTTGATTGATGATGGTTTCACACCTGCTTTGGATAACAGATTCCGGTAAAACCCAACATGTTGTACCATCCCGAGTGTTCTTTTCAATCGTTTTAACTGAAGGGCTTTCATTTCTTCAGGGTTCATTGTTTCAATATTTTTATCCCAGAACATGGCATGCCTCTGTTATGCTATCGCATGACAGACAATATATGGCGTTTGTTAGACTTTAAACCCACCTAAATTGTACAAAAATTCACTCTCTGAAAGCCTTATTAAAACAGAAGAACTCGGGCAGGAATTGTCTGATATGAAAAACGATGAATTAATCAGGGGGAAATGGTGTAGTAATAAGATCATTGAGAAGACCCGATGCAATAAAAAAGAATTTTTATGGGGTGGAATGGTGACAGGTTTTTCCTGGTTATTGGTCAGCGGTTTTGGTGCACATATAAAATCCACGCAGAAAAAACTGATCATCCAGAAAAAAAATACGGCAGAGGAGTATCCTCTTGAATCAATAAAAAATCTGCTTGTTATCGGTGGCCATACGATAAGCACGTCTGCAATTCTCAACCTTGTAAAAAATGGTGCATTTATCACTTTTTTTGAACCGGATTGCACTCCGGTTGGAATTATCCGTCCCTTTGGAGACACGAGCGACCAGGAAATTCATAAACTCCAACAGGTTGTCCCCCGTCATCGTTATGCGATTATTCTGGCACAATCTTCAATCAAATCCCGTCTGTTTGCATTACAACGCGTTCAGGAGGACCAGAAGACTTATTTGTTCTATGAAGGTGAACAGGAATTTCTTCATACCTCTCAGGAAGAATTGCAGTACCTGATCAAACTGGATGAAATTCGAAGATTGCACCGATTAACCAGAGATATGTATTATGAGATTATGGCCCGGAATATTTCAGCGGATTTCGGATTCCGGAGGAGAACGATCCGACCTCAGTCAGATCCCGTTAATGCGATGCTATCGTTCGGGTACGCGATGTTATTCGGTAATTGCTGTGTCTCAGTGATCGGAGCCCGTCTCGATCCGGATATTGGCCTGATGCATCAGGGAAAAGCAAGTCTGGTTCAGGATCTCATTGACCCATTAAAGGCAGAAATGATTGACAGGATAGTTTTTCAGGTTGCCAGAGAATCTCTCAATTCATCGTATTACGAACGGACACCAGACAGGTGCATGCTTTCTGAAGAGTTTTCCCAAAAACTGATCAGATTATTTCATGATTCAATTGATAACGATAAAATCGATGCAATGGTAAACAGTTATCGTAATTCAATCACGGATAATGATGAGTTCAGAGTCCCGTACTGAGCCGTCCTTCGCCTTTAATGATTGAAAAATCATCAAAAGTCATATCCATACTATCTGATGTTCTCAAATCACGAATTACTGCACGGGGACAGCTATAGATCATTGAAATAAATTTTTCCAGAATTATTGCTTCCCCTGTGGCATATATGTGCACTCTACCATCCGGGAGATTAAGGACTGTGCCCGAAACATGCAAATCTGATGCAATTCTCCGCACACATGCCCTGAAACCAACCCGCTGAACCCTTCCGCTGATAAAAATCTCAATGGTCTTCACGGTCACATTCCCTGCATGAGTTTAATGGCAAGTCCAAGTTCATCAAACACTTCATCCCGAAGCGATGACTGACGGATATTCGTGGCTGCGTCAATAGCCTGATCAAGAACCTCCTGTGCGATCTTTTCACAACCGGCAGTATGGGTCTTCATAGCTATATCGCACATAATAAATGCCCGACGGGAAAGTGGTCTGATGATCCGTGCCTCTTTTATCGCACTCTGCAGCAGACGGTTGGAGATTTTTTCTGCACCTTCTTTTCTGAATAAAACCGCAAGATCGCAAAAAAGAATTGCTCCTTTTCCACGATCTGTCACGGATCGTACTAATTTTTCCAGAGCCGTGATTTGGTTCGGATGAGCACCGTCTTCAATTATTTTTTCTGTAAGCGTTTTGATTTTCTCGAAGTGAGGTGATATTTCATAGGACTCCGGATGACCCATCTGTGTAAGACGATTAAGTCTTATCGTGTCACTTTCAATTGTATTGGTTACGTCTATTGCATTCTGAATATATTTTGGTTTATTGTATTTTTGCTGGAAAAACACATACATCTGTGCGATTTTATCGCGGATTGTATCAGCAATCTGCGGAACGTTTATTTTTCTGGTTAACGCTTCCGCTTTCCTGAGTAAAAGAACAGGAGTCTCGTCTTCGCTGTTTTGCATTACAAGGGGGATTATATCAAGAAGGGCTGATGCTTTTTCATACGGTGAGGGAATTTTTTCAACAGCCTGAGACATATACGTTAATAGTATTTCCGACCTCTCGCGGTCATTTTTTGTCATGGTAAAAACAGCAATGAGAGAATCAACATAGTCCCCTGGTTCTGCAATTTTTGATGATACTTCCAATGCGATAGTAAATAATCCGTCCTCGGGCTGGACTGCATTCAATCGGACAAGCGCTGATACTATTCGTTTACTTGCCACCGAATTTTTATCAGGTTCAAGAGTATCCAACCGTTTAATTCCCTGCTCGAGACACTTTTTCGCTTCCTTCGGATCGATAGCACAATACAGTATCGTAAGGTCGGAAAGGATGAGGACCTTCTTGTATTCATCGGGTATTTTTGGCAGGGATTGCCGCACATCATCCAGGATCTGGCGGGCACGATCGAAGTTTCGGACTTTGATATATGTATCCGCAAGGTTGCATAATCCTGCAAGCTCCATATAAGGATCATTAATCAGCTGGAGGAAACGGAAGATGAGCACAATCATGTGCGGATTTGATGTTGAGTGTTCATTTCTCTGGAGAAGAGATGCCATAATCTCATACGGATCGGTTGAGTCCGGGTATGCCACGTTCATGTTAAGATTTGAGATAATCCGGGACATCATTGCGTCTCTTTCCAGCGGATTCTCTATTTCCACTGCGTACATTGCTAGTGGTATAGTGTAATCAGGGTTGTTGCTGGCGGTTGAATATGAAAGGAGAATATCAATCATTCCCGCAATCTTTAATGAGATCCGTGGTTTTTTCACATGCTCCTTTATAATTGCAAGACCCCGTTCAAACGGGTATATTTCAGATTTAAACGCTTCTGCGTCTGTATGAGGAGGAGGGTCCTTTAAAAGAATACACCCGATTATTACGAAGCTCTCTGCAATCCTTCCAAATTGCTGGGCTTTTAAACCGGGGTCACTGATATCTTTTGCAATTTTATATGCTTCTTCAAGAGATGCCGGGGATTTTTTATCCAGTGCATATTTTATAACTCCCTCAATGATATTCGCCATGGCATTTGCGGCGAGATTATTTTCCAGCAACGAACTACACCATACTCTCATCCTCAGGAGCAGGTCCAGATCTCCTTGTTGTGCAGCAAGGTTTGATGCTTCATCGATAATCCCGCTCAGGGTAACAGATCGGGTATCCTGGCCATCGATATCGCAGGTAAGGCCTACAGCTCTCTGGAGATAATCACGATTTTTTATGCTTACCCCAATTTTAGCTATCTGGATAGCAATATTCGATATTGCCTCCTCCTTAAGATGGTGCTCTTTTATGGATTCGGCCATTCTTATCAGAATATACGGATCATGCAACGCGAGAAATCCACGGTTGATGAGGATAGTTATACTTTCAAGAAGCAGGTGATCCTGTCGGGGATGTAAAAGGATGAGTTCACCCATTGAATGAATATGGGAGATTATATCATTAAACGGGCTGTCCGTGCTTATTTCAATAATCGCACGATAAATTGATTTACGGACCGTTTCATTATTCAGATGTTTGAGGATAACCTCATTGAGTAAGGGTATACTGTGTCTTGAGATACCTGTTTTCAGCAGATGGGTGAGATTGTCTTCATATTGCGGAAGCTTTTCTCCCTCGTGGCCAATCTTCCTGAAAATCTCAAGGGCTGAAGTAAAATCCCCGGAAGAAAGCATAATCTCGGAAAACTGGAGGTAAATGCGTGATTGTACCACCATATTACTGTTCTTGTCAATGATCGGTATCAGATCCGAGAGGACAGACATATTGTTGGAAAGCCTGGCAACGGAAATACCTGCCCGTACCAGATCCCGTACCGGGTAGGGTTCATTTTCGAGGAACCGCTGATGAAGCTGTATCGCTGCGGAAAGATACCAGAGATCCCCGCACGTTTCTGCTTTCTTCAGAAGATCAATAACCAGGGTCGGAGTAACAAACGGTATCTTTTCGCAAAGAGTTTCGAGAGTCGTAATAATGTGGGACTTATTTTTTTCCTTCTCCAGCAGCTGTTCGGTCAGGGAATTCACAATTTCAAGTTGTATTTCATGTGACTGGGATTCAAAATTCTGAATAAAGTGTGATATATCCAGAATTTCTTTACCGAAAACTGATTTCACGCCTTTTTCAATGATAGTGGTAATGCACGCCTGCCTTCGGATCTTCTGGTGGATTTTTGTCGCACTTATGATACTCTCAAAAAACAATGTGCGGTCTTTTTCAAGAATAGAGACCGTTGCCAGGGCTTTTGCGAGTTCGGCATGTAATACAGCGCGTTTTGAAATATCGCTGATCTCCTCAATGATATGATATGATCGATAGAGGAGTTTTTCATCACGGGTTGTGATCGCCCATTCAATAAGAAGAGGAATAATATCGATCATGATATCTGATCGATATTTCTGGAAGCTGATTCGTTCAAGCAAATTTATTCCATAATCGATGAAATGGGAATTCCCTTCATAAACTCCAGCCGCTATGAGGGCTTGGGCCATCATGGCGATAACTCTTGACTGATAACTTTTTTTACTTAACTTGTTTGAAAGAGCGTTAACACATTTCAACCATTTTTCATCCTTTGTGGTTATAAATTGCTGGATAATCTGCGAAAATAAATCGTCAATATCACTATTGAGAAGATCGGGAAGTGCAAGCAACAGTTCCGGTTTATTCTTTTTGAATGCTGTCGTCGTGATTAGTCTGTTAATATCTTTTATAAGTGTCTTTTGCGCCCGTTTTCCCTTCTCCTTATAAACATCCATTACACTATCTTCAAGAATTTCCCAGTCCTCTTCTGATAGTGCCTCATGTACTTTTTTTATAATTTCCGGTGAGCTTACCATTACTCTATCACTGTATGAAAGGGTTGATAAACTCAATTTAACTCAAATGGTTATTAAACTTTTTGATTTATTTTACGCTTAATTCTAATTTTTTTTGTTATAATAGAACAAAATTTTTGACTTTTTTCAAAATATCTCGCAAAATATAAATTATTTTCCCGCAATCTGCAAAATTATGAATTATTTATCAAATTCTCTGTCGGTAAAAAATCTTTCCTGTGCGAGCATTATTATATTTTTAATAAGATCCCAGAATCAGGGTTTTTGGGAAGTGATGATTTTTGAGATAGTACCCATCAGCTCCTGGTGAAAAATTTCCGCGGTTTTTGGTGTGTCAGAATCTACAATGACCCTTATTATCGGTTCAGTTCCGGATGTACGGACAAGTGCCCAGGAAGAATCCCGGAATATTTTTATCCCGTCTGTCAACTCCAGGGGATATTGAGCATATATTTTTTTAAGAGATTCAAGAACCTGAGTTCCGAGGGAAGAGTTGATTTTATCCTTGATTATGTACCGTTCCGGCAAGGCTTTTGTCAATGCCGAGATTTTTTTGCCTGTTGAAGCAAGAATAAATACCATCATTGCAGCTGTCATACCGCCGTCACGGCAAAACTGGTGGTCAGGGAAGATCAGCCCCCCGTTCCCTTCACCTCCGAATACCACATCATCTCCCCTCCCTATAAGTCCCCTCATTGTCCGGGCAACATAGATACTTCCAACAGGAGTGTAGATTACTGTGCAGCCTTCACTTTTAGCTACAACCTCAACCAGTTGTGAAGTGCTCACCGGCGTAACGATTATACCTTTTTTCTGGTGACATAAAAATTGTGCAATTAATGAAAACTCTTTGTTTTCTTCAATAAATTGTCCATTTTCATCAATAAATACAGCCCGATCTGCGTCACCGTCATGCGCAATTCCAAAGGCAGACCCGCTGCTGATGACGAGTTCAGATAATACTTTGAGCCCCTCGGAAGAAGGTTCCGGCAGTCTGCCAGGGAACGTTCCATCAACTACTCCATTGAGTGTGATGACACGGCAGCCCATTTTTGTAAGGATTTGGGGTGTTGTAAGGCATGCGGGACCCGATCCGGGATCAACTACAACGGTTATTGTGGATCCAATACCGGGAGGAAATTTTTGTACAATTGCATCTATATATTCTCCTATCAGATGGGGAGCATGAGTCTCGATCCCGACAACATCCCATGATTTGACAGGACCGGAGGGTTCGAATATCAGCTGTTCGAGCTTGAGTGTCTCTTCGTCCCCCATTTCTGTACCATCATCTTCAATGATCTTGACACCATTGTATTCGGGGGGATTATGCGAAGCAGTTATCATTGCACCCCCATCAAAATGTTCCTTGATGAGGTACTGAAGTGCCGGCGTAGGTAGGATGCCGCAATCAACAACATCACACCCTGTTGCAAGCAATCCTGCTTTAATCGCGTTTACAAGAGTTTCGCCCGAGGTCCGGGTATCACGTCCAACTGCAATACATCCTTTTCGCATTGTACCGAGAGCTTTACCAATCCTCAGTACAAGCTCAGGGGTCAAATCTTTACCAACAACACCTCGGACACCATTGGTTCCAAATAACTGTTTTTGAAATTTTTTCGATGGCATGTAATCGTACTCCCTTATTTTTTATTGGTAAAATTTTCAAAAAGACTGAGTGAAGTCAGAACTTCGTTGATGGCTGGATTTTTCAGGATGCAGTTATCCGCAGGTAATTCACCGATGACAATCTTTGAAAAAGCCCGTTGTTTAAATCCTTCAATTATAGCAAAATCGATATCCTGATTGAAAAGCATGCATAAGACCTCATCAAGAGAGTTATTATGTATTGCAACTACTGATTTATTAGCATCTATTCCTACGGATATGTCTGCACCCGCATTAAAAAAAACCGTGGTATCCTTTCCTTCTTCAATTTCGAACGAGTGATCCCCAAGGTGCTTAATGACCGCAACATTCCCCATTTTTTTGAGTTCGGGAATCAGATTTTTGATAAAGGTTGTCTTTCCTGAATTCGATCTACCGACAATCTGGATTATTCTCATTTCAGTGTGTCTCCTGGATCATGCTATATTTTTTAAGGTGAAAATTTTTCACTGAATTCAACCACCCCGCTTTTTCCATAGGGTCTCATTCTCCCGGATCGATACCCGAAATATCCTTATCAGATGTTGATTTCTGTTTCATAAGTACGGTTCCGTCCAATGCAAGCATTTTATCAATGTCTGGAAGATTTTCTTCGTGTTTTAAAGCGGTAGCTGGGGTGCTCTCAACAGTCCGGAAAACATGAACCTCTGCTTTTTTGATGCTTTTATCCGCAGAGGAAATAATTGCTTTTGGTTCCGGTTTGACAGATGATGGAATCTGGGGAGACGTTACCGGTTCATGTTCATGCGCATCACCGTCATCCGATCTCGATTTCAGAATCGTTTTGGCGGCTTCTCCAACGCTTCGCATCACTTTGGTGATACGGTCTTCGATATCAATCTCTTCGTCAATATCAAGGGTTGTTCCTTCAACTTCGAGAAGAAAACGGGCGACTTCACTTGCTTCAAAGAGGAGATCATCCAGTTCATCTGTAGTAAAAAAACCACACATAGCTCCGTAGAAAAACGTGGCGCTGGCTTTCCGAACTTTCTTTTTGAATGAGTTTCGTGCCTGATTGACCGCCTGTGGGGAATATGTATCTTCCATGAAAGGGACAAGCTGGGGGAGGTGGTTTCCGATGAAGGTCATCTCTGCACCCCCTGATGTGCGAAAATCCGTGCATAACCGGGCAAGCGCCCATTCCCGTGCGGTAATATAGGTACGTTTACGCAGGAACTGGTTTACTTTCCGGTAAGTAGCTCCTTCAACCTTTTTGAATTTTTTATACTTGTTTACTTCAAGCTGGATACGCGTCTCATCCATTTTTAACACCCGGATATTCGATATGACTGCAGCGGTTGATTCGGTATACGTTTAACGTATAGCATTATATGGTTTATAACTATTAAAATATTGATAAATACTTCCCGGTTTTTTTACATATTTTACGTCGTAAAAGGAAATTTTTTAACCCAAATCCCCCAAAGTGCCGATTAAGTGAGGGGACCCGATGATAAATAGTTCAGGAGCTACGCAATGAATCCGGGATAATTGAAACGAGAAATCAAAAGGGACCAGTGATCTTAATCAATCCTCCTATTCCTTGAAATAACCCCATACCGGTGTAATCCTCACTTATGTTTCGTATCGGGACTTTTTATCGATTTTTTTCTGGTAATTTTTTTTAAAACACTTTTTTATTCGGTGAAAATTTACAAGATCTTCCGTGATTGAAAAAAGTACGGAACAGCTGTTGTGTCAAAAAGGTATTGAACAAAAGGGTCTCCCCGTCTACCAAAAAACACGAATCTTCCTGTTATAATCTTATTTTTTTGTCCATACTTTTTTCCAAACCTTTTGTAGGATAAAGTTTTAAATATATTTCTCTGCCATTTGAGAAATATATCAATACAGCTCTGACAAATGTTTACATTATGAGACTTATTTATTTTTAAATTATGGAGAGCAGGCTGGTAATTTTCTATGGGTTGATTACACAAATGAAACTTCGTGGTTTCCCGTTACTCCATTCAGATATTAAAATATTGAAAAAAGGAAGAATCGGATATTTTCAACAAATAACGGGGATTTTTTAAAAAAGAAGTAAAAATTTTTAGCTTTTTTCCTGTTACTGACTTGTTTTTTGAGATTTTTCCGAACAGATATGTATGAGATCCTGAAAGATACGGAATCCCCTCCTTGTATCCGATAGTCTCACTCTTTCGTTCACTGGATGTATCATTAACAGTATTGATTATTATTTTCAGTCAATGTCTGGTTCTCCCCTCCCAGGAAAAAATGAGCCAAATAATTTGGGAAAATACAGCTTTAGTATATAGCATCATATGGTTTATATGACAATTCAGAATCAATTCTCAAAAATACCGAAATTCATTTTAATTAGCTAAATCAGAAAAATAACGTTAAATTTTCGACTTTTAAAGGAGGTTGGTGTTTGAATCAGCTTATCGAACGGCATGAGAAAAAACTACCTGGTCATGCGAATAGTTCAGGATTGGAATCCGAAAAAAAAAATATCCGGTAAAGGTATTGATTTTCTTTGAATTAGATAGGTTTTGAGCTTAACTGCAGGACAAAGCATTGGGTCTTGTCGATTGACATCCTCTGGATGCCGCCTCCTGACATGAAGTAATATCGATTTCCTGTTAAAAAAAGTCATTATTCAGGAATCCGAACCTTTTCTTCAGGCAAATTTTCAGGTTTGAACGGGTTCGCAATATTTTTTTCATAATTTTTCTTTGATAAAATATGACGG
>Ga0105103_10001736_pt1 | contig 11694 bp, 7 predicted proteins | sample PPLLaktember2015_2_FD_79107 | JGI IMG/M metagenome (GOLD analysis project Ga0105103, IMG submission 79107) | Freshwater sediment microbial communities from Prairie Pothole Lake near Jamestown, North Dakota, USA - PPLs Lake P7 Core (6) Depth... | ecosystem: Environmental > Aquatic > Freshwater >...
ATGCGGTCTATCTCCGCCCGCAGCTGATTGTAGAAGTGCCTCTGATTGAACAGGCCGGTTAGGTCATCGGTAATGCTGAGCTCCCTGTATTTCTTTTCACTCTCCCTTAAGGCCTCCTCCATCATTTTCTGCGCCGTGATGTCCCGGACCATTCCCTGGTACCCTGCGACACTTCCATTTTCGGAACGTTTTTGAGTGACAATGAAAAGGCAGTGCATGACCTTACCGCCCTTCTTGAACAGCTTCACCTCGTAATCCCGAAGAGAGCCTTTTCTTTCTATTTCATACTGGAACCGCGCCACGTCCGCAGGATTAACGTAGAGATCCTGGAATCTCATCATCATCATTTGGTTTTTCGTGTAACCGAAAAGGTCCAGCATGGCTTTGTTGACATCCTGAAAAGTTCCATCCCGGTCCGTGATGGCAATCGCATCCCTGCTGTCTTCGAAAAGTGTTCTGTATTTCTCTTCACTCTGCCGCAACGCTTCAACAAGGATGCGGTACTTCTCCTGATCCTGACGTCGCGGTTTTGCAGGTTTCTTGGACTTCAAAGGTTTGACCTTCTTGATCGTTGCCGGTTTTTTCTTCTCCGCTTTCTTCTTCATGAAAGCTCCCTCACCTGCGCTTGTCAAGCCCTTCCAGAGCCAGTTCTTCCTCGGCTTTGAAGGGAAATGTCGAAGGCATCAGAAACCCGCCTTCCAAGTGCAGCCGACCGGACACCCCGAATTTCAGCTTCTCCTTTTTGTGGAGACCCATAATCCCGCGGAAGATATCCACCACAGAGGAATAAAGGGTTACGGGAACGATCGTTGTTCCGAAAGCCGGGATTTCCTTGTCCACGCTGGAAACCCCTTTTGCAAAACTTTTCCCATTGAGTTCAAGGTCGCAGTCCAGCCCCTTCACTTTGATCGGGACTTCGTTGGTGTTAAAGACGCGAAGTTCGATTTGAAGGACCGTTTCAAGGGCTTTTGACTCCTGGAATTGCACATTGGAAAGATTGATGCGGGGAGGCTCGAGGGTCTTGCCGAAGCCGGCGCAACCTGCCAGCAGAAACAAGGAGACCAAAACACAAATCCTGAGGAGCAGAAAGGATGGGGCTCGGAGCGATGGCATGGTGATCCTCCTTGACGATGAGGAGCGAGTGTGGACCTCACCATATTCCGAAGGCCCTTTTTTGTCAATTTATTCCAGCCCCTTTCCCGATTGCTGCCTTTGTTTCATTTTGACACTTTGCGCACTCCGTCTTATATTCCCTTAGTTCCAGGATGGACGCCATCAACGCTTGATATTATGAATCAATCCACCGCACACACCAATTTCCAGTCTTCCACGCTTGATGGATTTCAGCCGGAAGCCGTCAAGGTCCCCGGGCTGACCCAGTCCTCTCTTGAGGTTCCTTCCCTCGCAAGGAACCTCAGAAAGAGGATCGATATTCTAAAATACAAGCAGGGAATGCCCTGCCTCTGGGTGGTCTTTCTCGGGGGCACAGGCACAGGCAAGTCCACTCTTTTCAATGCCCTCTGCGGTGCAGCCCTGAGCGAGACCGGAGTGGAAAGGCCCAAAACCTACGGCCCGATTCTCTATGCGCCTAAGGGGTGTCCGGTTGAAAAAAATTTCCCCCTCCCGGGCACGGAATTGTGCAAACAAACTTGTGAAGGCGGTGGGCTGAAGGCTGCAGCCGGTGCTGCAGGCCGGCTCGTGATCCTGGAGCATGCCCGCAGTGAGTTTTCGCACCTGGTCCTTGTCGATACCCCTGACCTGGACAGTATCGAGATTGAAAACCGCCAAACAGCGGAGGATCTCTTTCTGCTCTCCGATGCCGTGATTTTTGTGACCAGCCAGGAGAAATACGCGGATGAAGTGCCACACCGCTTTCTTCTGAGAGTCCTGCAAGGGGAAAGGCCCTTCTTTGTTTTGTTCAACAAGGCAGAGGAAAAAATGGGAGAGGAGCTTTCCCAGGCAAAGGACCGGCTCTGGATCGTCCCTTATGTGCCGGCCGATCCTCTTCAGGCCATTTTACGGGATCCTTCGTTCCTGAGATTCAAATCGCATGTCGAAGAAGAGCTTGCAAGCTCACGCGTGGAACGCCTCCGGGCGAAACTTCTGTCGGAGAGAGCCCGAGAAATCCATGAGAGGGCCTCCCGCCTTCACACTCTCCTTGAAGAAGAGAAGCGTGAAGCAGAGGCTTGGAGAACAGGGCTCAGACAGCGTTGTGACGGGATCTGTGCGCGTTTCATCAAGGAACAGGAAGAGAGTTTTTCTCAGAAAAGCCGAGAGTTCATCCAGAAGGAAATCCGGAAGCTCTTCTCGAAATACGACGTGCTCGCAAAACCCAGGCAGATCTTCAGGGAAATCCTGTTGACGCCCCTGAGATTCATCGGTGTTCTCAGAGAGCAAGACCACAGGGAATCTCTTCTGAAAGTCCGGCAGAGAATCGACCTCACGCCTGTTCAGACCGCCATCGAACAGTTCAACAGCGCAGTGCTCAAGGAACTCTCGCCCAAGGATCATCGCTCCCCGCTGTTCGAAAGCATGAGAAGGCCGGGGGTTGCGCTCACGGTGGAAGAGATCAGATCCCTCGTGTTCCAGGAACAGGAGCGGCTCGAGCACTGGCTGGAAAATCAGTTCGAAACGCTGTCCCAGGGCATTCCATGGGCCAAGAAGTGGGGAATTTATTCCACTTCGATTCTCTGGGGCGTTTTAATCATCGCTTTTGAGATCGTCGTAGGCGGGGGCTTCTCCATTCTGGATGCAGCCCTGGACTCGGCCATCGCTCCCTTCGTGACCAAAGGCGCAATGGAGCTCTTCGCCTACCACGAGATCCAGAAGGTTGCCAGAGAGCTGTCACGACGATACCAGGAGGGGTTGCTCTCCGTCATGAAAGAGCAGGAGAAGCGATACAGGGCGTGTCTTGACTCCCTGCTCACTGGGGAAGAGCTTTTGAAGCAACTGAGTGCTGCGAGGTGATCCGAAAACAATGAATTCACAAAAACACCCTGAAAATTTTACCGAGTCCATCCATCGGAAGCTGGATCAGTTCCGGGTGCTCCTTGGAGGCGATGCTCTTTTGTCCCTTACCCCGGAACAGCAACGCGCCCTCCGTGAAGAGGCTGAAAACCTTTCACTCAAACTGCGCTCCATGCAGGAAAGCTTTCTGACCATCGGCCTTCTCGGCGGCACGGGCGTGGGTAAGTCCACCGTGATGAATGCCCTTGCCGGATCGGAAATCGCCTCTGCCAGCCACAGAAGGCCCCACACGGACCGGGTCTTGATTTACACCCACGAAGAGGCCGGCCCTTTGGCCTCGCCGCTGCCCGAAAAGGATCTCCCTTGGGCCTTGGTGGGTCACCGCAGTGACGCCATACGGCATGTGTTCCTCTGTGACCTTCCGGATTTTGACAGCCTTCTGGGGGAACATCGTGAACGAGTGATCCGATTTCTGGAGCACCTCGATCTGCTGGTCTGGGTCACATCCCCCGAGAAATACGGGGACGGCCGTTTTTACGAGTTTCTGGCCCAGGTGCCGAAGGCAAAGCAGAATTTCCTCTTTGTCCTGAACAAGACGGATCTTGTCTTTCAGAATGAATCGCTCGAACAGGGTTACCAGGAGCTGGCCCAACTGGCCAGGACCTTCCAGGAGCACCTTAGAAAACAAGGCCTGGAACAGCCGCGGCTCTATGTCCTTTCCGCCCGGGAAGCCATCCTTTTTGAGCCCCTCTCCCCGTGGAATCAGTTCCCCTCCTTCAAGCAAGAGGTCTTTCATCGGCGGGACACCAAACAGATCATGGCCATCAAGGCGGCCAACATCGACGTGGAGGTTCAGAGGCTCATTTCGGCCCTGGAGGTTGAAGGGCTGAACCTGACACTATTCCAGAAAACGCTTGATCAGTGTGAAAAGGATCTGGAAGATCAGCGCATCTCATGGGTTCAAACAGGAGATGAAGCGATCCAGCTCTGGACGGCGAGGCGCATCAAGCCTGCCGTGCAGGCTTACAAGAGAGACCCTTCCCATCTTGTCGGACCGGGCTACAGTCTCGCGATTCTCTTGGGCGTAGTCGGGCGGAACGTCTCTGAAAAAACCGATCCTATGCTGGAACCTTCCAAACTTCAGCCCCCGCAGGAAGCCGCAACCTGCTTCCGAAAAAGACTCGAATGGGTGGGTGAGCACCTCAGCCATTCCGTCTTGCACCAGGGTCTTTCATCCTCGTTTGTGGAAAAGGCAAAGAGAACGATCAACGTGGAGAGGAGATTCGAGCTGCTGGGTGAAAATTTCCTGAGTGCGGTGACGCTGCACATCGTCGAACCGCCTCTGCCTGCCTTTCGGCTCTTCAAAGCGTTCCAATGGGCCTGCTACCTGTTGCTCCTGGCCGTGCTTCTCATCGCCGTCGGCGGAGAAAAGGCCTGGCTCAATGTGCTGGAGGCCTTTGGGGTTGCGAGCGGTCTGCAGCTTCTCCTCTCCATCATCAACACTCTTTTCAGCGGCAAGGGGCTTGCAGCGCTCGGCAGCTACGTGCTTCTGAATCTTTTCCTGGCTTTTCGTTTCTATCGCCGCTACGGAGTCCTCCTCAACAGGTCTTCTCAAAAGGCTCTGGCCGCGCTGGGCAAGTCTCTCTCAAAAGCCTGGAGCGATTGCCTCGACGGGATTCTTCATGACATGCGCAAACTGAAAGAGGAGACTCGCGAGAAAACAGCGACGATCAACGGGATTAGAACCAGTAACAAGTGACAAGATACCAAGTGTCTAAAGTGAGCTAAAGTGTTTTAGGTGGGAAAATTAAAAGAATACAGAAGACAGTAGACAGAATACAGAATGAAAAGCCAAGAACTCTTGCAGTTGGGGTTCTCTGCTGTAATGCTGTCTACTGTCTCCTGTATTCTGTCTACTCTCTTCCCAGGAAGTTCTGATACTCCACCATCTTGGCCAGGACATGAACGGCGCTTTCAGGGGTTTCATAAAGGACAGAGCTGTGATGCCTTCCGGCCACCGGCCGCACGGTTCCTCCGCTCGTCTTGGCCAATGAAACGCCGATCACGGGCTTCTCGTATTGCTCCATAAGCTCCGCTGTTCTTGCGATATACTTTTCCTCGTATTCCAGGAGGAGCGTCTCCGTCTGCTCCAAGAAGCCCGGTGGAATGGTTTTATCAACTTCCTTTGAAGACCGGTTCATGAGCCGCAGGTACTCGATCCGCCCCACGATGCCAAGGCTAATCACCGCATCAATGTCATCCGATCTCAGCATTTCTTCCACGGCCACCAGCGGAGCCTCGGGATCGCGTGTTCCCACAAGATCCACGGGATTTCCTTTGCTCCAGAAGCTCGGGAGATGCCGGTCAATGGCTTTGATGATCTTTTCCGAAAGAGCAGGAACAGCGAGCCCTTTCTCATTGCACTCATCGGACGTCACCACTCCCCATCCCCCTCCCAAGGTCACGATGCCTACACGATTTCCTCTGGGCAAAGGCAACGATGAGAAACCCGCGGAAAGATCGAGCAATTCCGACGGCACCTTGGCTTCCAGAAGACCCGCCTGCCGGCACGCAGCCCTGAAAACCGTAACCTCCCCGCTCATGGAGCCGGTGTGAGAAGCTGAGGCTGCCCTCCCCGCCTCGGTTCTTCCCCCCTTGAGAACAATGATGGGTTTTGTCCGGTTGATTTGTTTCACGGTTTCAAAAAAGCGCCTGCCCTCACGCATGCTCTCGAGGTACAGAATAATGATCCGGCTCTGAAAATCATCAGCCACGTACTGAAGATAGTCCGAACAGGTCACCATGGCCTCGTTGCCTGAGCCTGCGAACAGAGACACTCCTACCCCTTGCTCCTCAGCCCAGTGGATGAGCTGGATTCCGAGATTACCGGACTGCGAAATAAACGCCACGCTTCCCGGCCTCGGTCTTGTGTGAGCTCCGGTGGCAAAAAGCCCTGAATGGATGGAAAGAATCCCCATGGTATTGGGTCCGACAAGGACAATGCCTTTTTCCCTGCACACAGTGACCAGCTTGTTTTCGAGAGCCCTCCCCTCAGCCCCTGTTTCGCTGAATCCGGAGGTCACGACCACGGCCGTTTTGATCCCCCTCTGACCGCAATCTTCAAGTACCGAAAGCACGGTGTCCGCCGGTGTCGTGATGATAGCCAGATCCGCAGGCTCCGGGAGATCTTGCACGCGCTGATACACGGGGATACCGAAAATGCTCCTTTCCCTGGGGTTGACGGGGTAAATCTTTCCCGGAAACCCACCGGCCACAATATTACTGAAGATCATTTGACCCCACTTTCCAAAGGAAGCGGAGGCACCGATCATGGCGATCGATTTGGGATTGAAGACGTGATCAAGACTCATGGACATTGGGTTTTGCATCGGGGGTTCGCCTCGGTAGAACGTGTGGGTTTTATCAGACAGGGCTTAGATAAGTCAAGCCGATCAGGGGACGAAAAAGCTGAGCCAAAAGATGAAGGTCAGGCAGGAAGCAAGAGTGTTCATCGTGACCGCGGCACTGGCAAGCTCCGTGGAACCCTGCATCTCACTCGCCATGACGTACGTGACAGTGGCTGTGGGAGAGGCGAGAAGGATCAGGCCTGGAAGAAACTGGGCGGCCGGCACACGGAGCACCCCATACAGGAGAAGACCGAGGGCGGGCAGGAACAGGAGTTTCAGAATCCCTGCGCCAATGGCAAGCTTCAGATTCGATCGGATCAATCCGAAAGAAAGGGAACCGCCGATGATGAGTAGGGCCAGCGGAAGGGACATGTCGCTGATGATCTTCAGACCCCGATCCGCAAGGGTAGGCACCGGGATCTGGAGAACGGAAAAAATGATCCCTGCAAGAGCGGAGAGAACCACGGGATTGCCAACGATCTTTTTGACAAAAAACCACGCCTTGTGTTTCCTTTCCGGGCCTTGATAGAACATTTGAAGCCCAAGAACGGAAAGGAAATTCTGCAGCAACATCATGAATCCGGCCAGAATACTGGCAGCGGTAAGTCCTTCCGCGCCGAGGAGATAATAGGCGACCGCGAGTCCGATGTACCCGAGGTTTCCGTGCTGGGAACTCTGGAGAAAGGTGCCGGAGAAAGAGGGTGGGATTTTGAGAAACCGCTGCACACCCAGGCCGATGAGAAAGACCATGAAAATCGGTGCGAGTGTGCCGGCGAGCACAAAGGGAGAAAAATAGGCGGCAAAGGACACTCGCGATATTTCCCGGAAGATCATGGCGGGAATGGCCAGATAAAAAACCAGGCGATTGAGAGGACCTACGATAGGGGAAGGCAACAGCTCTTTCGCGTGAAGGAAATAGCCGAGCAGGATAACCAGGAACACGGGAACTATGGTGTTGATCACATCGAGCATGGCCTGACCGTTATGGACTACCGAGGCTTATCCCACCGAATCCGCCTGGATGTCAACCCTTAGGGAAGCTGACAAAAGGTGTTGCAGTGATTAAAATGGCTTATGCTCAGAAAGACAATACTCGCCCTTTTTCTCTGCGCCGCCATGTCGTCGTTGCATCCTTTTGCGCTCAGCGCCGAATCCGGCCGGTCCGTACATCACGACCTGAAGATCGTCCTCAACCCATCTGAAGCAACACTCTCGGGTCTCGACACCGTCACGGTTGATGCCCGCAATGCCTCAAGTCTGGCTTTGCTTTTGACCCAGACAGCTTCCGTGCACAGCGTGAGCATCTCCGGCAATAGCCGCACCTTCTCCTTCAAGAACGCGCAACTCCTGATTCCATTGAAGAGCAGCGATAGGAATGGTCCCTTGCTCGTTACGATTCACTATTCTGCCGCCTTTCATGACCCTGTTCCCGACACCTTCGCCAACACCGACAACCCCGGTTATGGGGTGACCGGAATCATCTCCGAACGTGGGACTTTTCTTCAAGCCGGTGCAGGCTGGTATCCGGAAATTCCCGGAAGCCGCCCCACCTTCCGCCTCCTGGTGGAGGCGCCTGCAGGCACGCTCGCTGTCACATCAGGGCGATGCCTTGGTCATGAAACGAAAAAGGCCAGAACCTTTTCGGAATGGGAGACCGGATTCCCTTCAGAAGGGCTGTCTCTGTCCGCAGGCCCCTACGCGGTTACAGAAAAGAACAGAGCGGACGTTACGATTGCGACTTATTTCTTCCCTGAAAGCGCCTCTCTTTCACAGGATTACCTTGACGCCGCAGCCAAGTACATTGAGCTCTACAAAGAACTGATTGGACCCTATCCGTTTCAGCAGTTTTCGATTGTCGAGAATTTCTTCCCCACCGGGTACGGTTTCCCGTCCTACACCTTGCTTGGGAGCACGGTCATCCGCCTTCCTTTCATCATAGAGACCAGTCTGGGGCACGAGATCGCTCACAGCTGGTGGGGCAACGGTGTTTTGGTCGATTACCGCCAGGGGAACTGGTGCGAAGGCCTCGCGACCTACCTGGCCGACTACCTTTATAAAGAGAGAATCTCTGAAGAAGAGGGCCGTCAATACAGGCTTCAGATCCTGAGGAACTTTACGACCCTTGTGAACCCAGGGAACGACTTCCCTCTATCTCAATTCAAGGGCCGATATGATCCTCCGTCCCAGGCCATAGGCTATGGGAAAGCGGCCATGGTTTTCCACATGTTAAGGCGAAGCATTGGTGACAGGGCCTTCTGGGACGGACTGAGAGATGTTTACAGGGCCAAACTTTTCAAAGAGGCCTCGTGGAAGGATTTCCAGATCGCTTTTGAACGCCGCGCAGGCGTCTCTCTTCAGTATTTCTTTGAGCAGTGGGTTTCCCGAAAAGGAGCCCCCCAATTCAGCTTTCAAAACCCCGCAATAAAGAAACAGGAGGTGTCGTGGACCGTCACCGGTTCCGTTGTCCAGAAAGAGCCTTCCTATGAGCTTGATCTCCCTATTCGTCTCAGTGCTCCTTCAAGCAGGCAAGACAACAAGATTCTTGTGCGCGGGACGGAAACGGCATTTAAGGTTTCCCTGCAGGACCGGCCTTCCCGACTGGTCGTAGACCCGGAATGCGATGTGATGAGGATTCTCTACCCTTCCGAGATCCCTCCCTCCGTCAACTCGCTCAAGGCATCCTCTTCGGTTCTCTTGGTTCTGCCAAAAACCGCCTTCTCTCAGAGCAAAGAGATCGCCGGTTTGCTGGCTGAATCCCTCAGCCTGAAGAAATTCAGAATCCTCTCTGAGGATGAATTGAAGGACAGGGACTTGAAAGAGAATGACATCCTTCTCGTAGGCCTGACCGAGAACGTTTCTCCCCCTTTCAAAAAACCTGAGGGGCTGGTGCTCCAAAAACAGCGTTTCAAGGTGAACGGAAAGGATTACGACAGGCCGTCGGATTCGTTCTTCGGCGTTTTCCGAAGCTCCGCTCATGAAGAAAGGGTTGTGGCGCTTTTTCAGCCGCTATCCGAAAAGAATGCGGATGAGGTTGCCCGGAAAATCACGCATTACGGCAGATACAGCTATCTCGTGTTCCGGGAAGGCAGGAACGAAGCAAGAGGAACGTGGCCGGTCGGGGAGTCGCCTATGGTCTACCATTGGGAGGAGGAATAAAAGGGTATCTTGATGGGCATGGATGAAGCTCTTGAACATCGCGTTCACCCTTCGATACCTCAGGGCGAACGCCTAACAACAACGCTAAGGTTCGCGGTTGTCGTTCGCGGTGAGGTATCGAACCGCGAACGGAAAGTGACTTTGCGGCTTTCTATGATATTACCAGTGTTGGGATAATGTAAAACAATAAAGCGGAGCGTTGGAATAATAGAACTATGGAGAACACCGAAAGCAAGTCGGCCTCCACTTTCGGCCTGTTAAGAACAGTCCCATTTCTGTTGAGTGTCATCCTTATATTCGGATGCGGCACTGTTTCGGATGCAGCTGAAATGCGCCTGTTTGATGTGGCAAACAAGAAGGAACTGAAGCTCTCTGAAGCTCTCCAGAGTCTTCAAGGGAAAACAATCGTTCTTGTGGGAGAGCAACACGACCAAAAGGGTCATCATGCGGCCCAGCTTGAGATCATTAAAGCACTTCACCGGAGCGGTACTCCAGTGGCCGTCGGCCTGGAGATGTTTCGCACCAACAGCCAGGACGCCCTGGATCAGTGGGGCAAGGAGCGGCTCTCTAAAAAAGAGTTTCAGAAAATCTACTATGACAACTGGGGTTTCCCCTGGGCTCTTTACAGTATGATCTTTGAGTTCGCCAGGGTTGTGAAGCTTCCCCTTGTGGCACTCAATGTTCCGAGAGCGGTCACCCAGCAGGTCGCCCGAGGCGGATTCCAATCTCTCTCGGAAGAGCAACGGGCCAATCTTCCTTTCGTGGAATGCCGAGTGGAGCCCGAATACATGGACTTCATCAAGCGGGCTTACGGCGCTCACGGCCATGGACAGATGAACTTCACCAACTTCTGTGAGGCCCAGTTGGTGTGGGACAAGGCCATGGCTCTTCATTCTATCGAGTATGTGAAGAAAAACCCTGACAGGACCTTGGTTCTCCTCGCGGGAATCGGTCATGCCTGGAAAAAAGGAATCCCTGAGAGGATCAAGGAGCGCTCTTCGCTAACTTACGCTGTCCTCCTTCCTGAGATACCGGATCATCTCGATAAGGACTCGGTCACCTTCGAGGATGCGGATTACCTGATGTTGGAAATCAGTAACAAGTGACGACTATAGAGTGACAAGTAACAGGGGAATAGGAGCCAAAGCTGGAGGTGGCACGGACAAGCAGCGCTTGTCCGTGAGAAAGCGAATTTGTATCTTAGGGCTTCACGGACAAACGGAGTTTGTCCGTGCCACCTAAGACGCTGGGTTCGGCTTGTCCCTTGCCACCGCTTTAGCCGTTCACCGTGTACTGTGGACCTTGCACCTTTCCCTTAGGTTGTCAGCTTTCGATAGATCTCCGGGATCTTCACCGGCAGCTTGGCGAGGTCGTCAATAAAAACATAGTTGACCGCCCCGTACATGTGGGAAAGGTAGCTGTGCTCGGCCTTATCAATGGTGATGCAGAAAGGATGGATACCTTTTCTCTTTGCTTCGATCAGGGCCTGGCGGGTGTCTTCAATCCCATAGTCTCCATTGTACCCATCGTAATCGTCCGGTTTCCCGTCACTCAGAGTAATCAGCAAGCGGGTTCTGGACTCCACACCACTCAGGAGATTTGTCAAATGCCGAATCGGAGGCCCCAGCCGCGTGTACTCCAGGGCCCTGAGGTTCGCCACACGACGCTTGACCGTGTCTCCATAGGGCTCATCAAATCCTTTGATCCGGAAAAGCTCGCACCGCCTCCGGGTTCTTCCTGAAAAACCGTAGATTGCGAAACGGTCCTGAAGCACCTGCATCGCTTCACTCAGGATGAGGAGAGCCGTGCGCTCCATATCGTTGATCCAGCCGCTTGTGGAGCCGCTGAGGTCGATCAGGAACGCCGCGGCAATATCCCGCTTGTTCCTGCTCAATCGAACAAAAACTTTCTCCGACGGATAGAGGCCTGCCGCCCTGTCGCTAAAGGCTTCCACGGCAGCGTCCAGATCCACATTGTCCCCGTCCTTTTGCCGCCGAAGCAAGGTCTGCCCCATCCTGATGCGCTCAAACTGGCGCTTGATCTGTCTGATCATACCCCGGCATTGAGCCAGTGTCTTCTCGGCGAACTGGAGACTGCCCGAAGGTGCCGTTGTCTCTCTCAGCACGGCCCAACGCTTTCGGAACCCCTGCCTGCGGTGATCCCA
>Ga0105103_10001738_pt1 | contig 11685 bp, 8 predicted proteins | sample PPLLaktember2015_2_FD_79107 | JGI IMG/M metagenome (GOLD analysis project Ga0105103, IMG submission 79107) | Freshwater sediment microbial communities from Prairie Pothole Lake near Jamestown, North Dakota, USA - PPLs Lake P7 Core (6) Depth... | ecosystem: Environmental > Aquatic > Freshwater >...
TGAAGTAGTATCCCCGACGGCACCGTAGTTGCGGATCAGAGATCAAAACGCCCCGAGGAGGAATCTTCGGGGCGTTTTTGCGTTAGCTTTGGTCACACTCCGGGAGTCTAACACTCCCGGAGCTCGTCCGTTGATCTCTCCCAACCTCGCCAGGAAGTCCCGCCATTTTCAGTGGTTTGGAACGCCCCGAGATTGCTGCGTTGGGGTGTTCGTTTGTTCAAAGACCGGTTTGGCTCTCCGCCAAAATGTCCGTATTTTTAAGCTGTCATGAATGAGATCCCCCCTTTCATTGCGCTTACTCCCCCGTAGGATCGTCTTGTCTTTCCGGAGCCGACCTTAGGTTTTGCCTCTGCGCTGGCCACCACGGCTATCCGCGCATTTTCGCTCACGACCAGCATCTCAACGAAATCCGTCTCTTATGAAGCATACTGAACTTGCCCGACGCCGCACATTCGGCATCATCAGCCATCCCGACGCCGGGAAAACGACACTCACGGAAAAACTTCTCTTGTTTGGCGGTGCCATTCGGACGGCGGGTGCGGTGAAGAGCAATAAGATCAGAAAGACCGCCACCTCGGATTTCATGGAGATCGAGAAGCAGCGGGGAATTTCCGTGGCGACCTCCGTCATGGGATTCGAGTACGATGGCTACAAGGTCAATATCCTGGATACGCCCGGCCACAAGGACTTTGCGGAGGACACGTACCGAACCCTCACCGCCGTCGACAGTGTGATCCTGGTCATCGACTGCGTGAAGGGTGTCGAAGAGCAAACGCGCAAGCTGATGGATGTTTGCCGGATGCGTAGCACGCCGGTGATCGTCTTCATCAACAAGCTCGATCGCGAAGGTCGCGACCCATTTTCCCTGCTGGATGAATTGGAACGCGAACTCGGGATTCACACTCGGCCGCTGACCTGGCCGATCGGCATTGGTTCATGGTTTCAGGGAGTATATGATCTCTACAAGAAACAGGTCGAGCTTTTCTCTCCTAACAAGACTGACGTTTCCGAGGATGTGATTGCCATCGATGACCTTGGGAGCGCGATGCTCGACGAGCGATTGGGCAAGGGACCGGCGGACAAACTGCGGGAAGATGTCCGTTTGATCGAAGCGGTATATGAGCCGTTCGATGAGGGACACTATCGCGATGCATATTTAGCCCCGGTGTTCTTCGGAAGCGCGTTGAATAACTTCGGCGTCAAAGAATTGCTCGAGACGTTTGTCCGCATCGCCCCCTCGCCGCAGCCCCGCGAGTCGACCCTCCGGCGCATCGATCCGGAAGAAGAGACGTTCAGCGGATTCATCTTCAAGATCCATGCAAATCTCGATCCGAATCACCGCGACCGCATTGCATTCTGTCGGGTATGCTCCGGAACGTTCGAGCGCGGTGCATTCTACCTGCATACACGGCTCGACAAGAAGATGCGGTTCGCCAATCCAACGACGTTCATGGCAAACGAGAAAAGCATCGTGGAGGAAGCATGGCCGGGGGACGTGGTGGGACTGTACGACACGGGGGTGTTCAAGATCGGCGACACGTTGACCCAAGGGGAGAAATTCACATTCAAGGGAATTCCCCGGTTCTCGCCGGAGGTGTTCAAGCTCCTCGTGAACAAGAATCCGTTCAAATCCAAGCAGTTGGACAAAGGGATCCGTCAGCTCACCGACGAGGGCGTCGCGCAGTTATTCATTCGGAACCAGGGAAATATGAAGATCGTCGGCACCGTGGGAGAGATGCAGTTCGAAGTGATCAAGTTCCGGCTCCTGCATGAGTACGGCGCGGATTGCGATCTGCAGCCGATGAACATCTTCAAGGCATTCTGGTTCACCTGCCCGGACGACGCCGTGCTCAAGAAGTTCCTTTCCAATCAGGCGCACCATATCGCGTATGATCGGGATGAACACCCCATTCTGCTTGCGGAGGGACCTTGGTCCGTCAGGTACGTTCAGGACCTCTTTCCCGAGATCACGCTGCACCTCACGTCAGAAGCGAAGAACGATGCGGAGATGATGAACCGGCTGGCTACGGAGGAGTGAGTGGGAGAGACGCCGTTCATCATTTGTCATCAAAGATCAATATTTCCCATACATGAATAATTCCCGCTCGGTAGCCGGACGGATGTGCACGGCCGCGCCTCCTCCGGGTGCGAGCGCCAGGTCCAGTATTGTCGCACTCGTTACGACCCACGGTGCGACGGTGTATGCCATGGGATTCATCTCCCAGTGTGCATCTTTGGCATCGCCGTAAATCGTCGCAACGTACTTCTTGCTTGCGTCGAGAAAGTTCAGCGGAACACTTGCACGGTGCGGGTTCTCGTCCGTGATGGCGCCGATGAACCATGCGTCCTTCCCCTTGGCCTTCCGCGCGATCGTGACGTAGTCCCCCGGTTCCGCTTCGATCACCTTCTTTTCTTCCCAGTCCACCGCAACGTCCTTGATGAACTGAAACGCGTCGAAGTGTTTCTCATAGTTCTCCGGCAGGTCCGCCGCCATTTGCAGCGGGCTGTACATCGTCACATACAGCGCCAGCTGTTTTGCAAGCGTCGTGTGAACCTGCTCCTTCTTCTTCGGGTCATACGCGTTCATCTTGATCTGGAAGATCCCCGGCGTGTAGTCCATCGGTCCCCCCATGAGGCGTGTGAACGGAAGGATCGTCTCGTGCGCGGGCGGATTGCCGATGCTCCACGCGTTGAATTCGTTGCCGCGGGCGGCTTCGGCGGCGATCCAGTTCGGATAGGTCCGATGAAGACCTGTGGGTCGAACCGATTCGTGGGAGTTCACCATGATCCTGTAACGAGCTGCCTTCTCTAGGACGCGGATGTAGTGATTCACCATCCACTGTCCGTCATGCTGTTCGCCGCGGGGAATGATCCTTCCAACATATCCGGTCTTGACCGCATCATACCCGTATTGTTTCATGAACTGGAATGCCGTATCCAGACGTCGTTCGTAGTTTGTGACGGAAGCGGAAGTTTCGTGGTGCATGATCAACTTCACGCCCTTGTCCGCGGCGTATTCCTGGAGCTCAACGACATTGAAATCCGGATACGGCGTCACGAAATCGAACACCTCTTCCTTCCAGTTCCCGAACCAGTCTTCCCATCCGACATTCCATCCCTCCACCAGCACTCCATCGAATCCATGCTTGGCGGCGAAGTCGATGTAGGTCCTTGTGCGAGCGGTCGTTGCGCCGTGCTTTCGGTTCGGCTTGAGTGAGGACCAATCCGTCTCGCCGAGCCGCACATTATTCACATCCGCGTAGTTCCACGTTGCTGTCCCAACGTGCATCTCCCACCAGATGCCGACGTACTTCATCGGTTTGAGCCACGCGGACGCACCCTCGATCACGGATGGTTCGTTCAGATTGAGTATGATGTTCGAAGCGAGGATCTCCGTTGCCTTGTCGCTGACGATGATCGTCCGCCAGGGAGTGCGGCACGGCGTCTGCATGTATGCCTTATTGCCGACGGCATCCGGTGCGAGGACGGACCGGAGCGTGAATGACGCCTTGTCGATCTCGACCGCCATCGCGGGATAATTGACGAGAGCTGCCTCAAACACATTGATGTAGAGTCCTTCCGCGGATTTCATCATAAGCGGCGTTTGAACGAAGTTCGGGCCGAGCACGCTTTTCGAGTAGATCTCTCGGACGTTCTTCCCGATCTCCGCATTCACTTCGCTGAGTTTCGATTCCGAGTACGAGTACTCGTTCGTGTCGAAATCCCCCGGGATCCACCACGCCTTGTGATCGCCGGTCAATTTGAACTCTGTCCGTTCGTCCGACACGGTGAAGTATCGGAGGTTGTCCTGCTCGGGGAACTCGTACCGGAATCCCAGACCATCGTCGAACAGGCGGAACACGATATGCATCATTCGGCCCTTTTGCTCCGGTTGCTCGAGACGGATGCGAAGCTCCGTATGTGCGTTCCGGATGAGCGATCGCTCTCCCCAAACCGGCTCCCAGCGTTCGTCGCGCTTGATCTGCTCGCCGCCGGCAAAGCGGAATCCCTCGGTCAGCGATGGTTGGTCCTTCAGTGTAAGGCCCATCTTGGAGAGCGCGATGACGACCTTGTCTCCGCGCCAGAGGCGATACGTTGGAGTTCCATCTCGCGTGAGTGCGAATGTCAGTGTGAGAACCTTGTTGGGCGATTGGATCGTTTGCGCGGACGCGTCAGGTTGTGCGAGAACAAAGAGCAGAAGAACCGCGATGAATCGGAGCATGATCAGCCTTTACGATGCGTTGAAGGAACCAGAAGGATGCGCGTGCGCTTCTTCGGCGAGTTGACGTGCGGCCTCCTCGCCTAAATAGCGACGGATCACTCCGTGAAGCAGGTACAGTACTGGCGTGAGGATAACGGCGACGAGGAATTTGTAGATGTAATTGACGACACCGATCGCGAGGACGAGGGACAGAGACCATCCGGCGCCCACATAGAAGGCGACCAGCAGGACGACGAAGCTATCGATGAACTGCGAGACGAGCGTCGAGCCGGTCGCGCGGAGCCAGATCATTTTTTCACCCGTCGACCGTCGCAGCAGCCGGAAGACCGATACGTCGATGAGTTGGCCCACGAGGAATGCGATAAGGGAACCGGCAATGATCCAGAGCCCTTGTCCGAAGATGCTTCTGTAGGCGGCGTCGAGGTCCGTGATGCCGGCTGACTGCTGGCTGCCGATCCAGAAGTCTGCGGGGACGAGGCGAATCGCGAAGAGGACGATGAGATACGCGTACGCGATCAATCCGGCGGCAAGGAAGGAGAGAAAGCGGACGCCGCGCCGGCCGAAGTATTCATTGATGACATCGGTCATGATGAAGACAACGGGCCAGAGGAGAACGCCGGCGGTCAGATTGAAGGAAAGGCCGGACTGGCCGAAGAGCGAGAGGTCCAGCGGGGAGAGGCCGAAGGTGCGTTCGAGGGAAAAGATCTTGACTCCGATGAACTCCGCGATGATGGCGTTGGCGACGAAGAAGCCGCCGAGGACAATGAAGAGGCGATTCGGTTTTGAGGACATGGAGCCTGCGCGAGCGTGGAATGTTCAGGAACGGGATGGAGGAATGTGCAAAAATATCGGAGGAAATCCGAGGAGGGCGGGAGGGGGGATTGCATCCCAAGAATGCAAGATTTGCCCAGAGCAAAGCCCAGAGCAAAGCCCAGAGCCCAGAGTGCCCCGAGCCGTTGAGCCTAGAGCCTGGAGCAGAAGTCAAAACTCAGAAGTTAAAAGGGTTGGCCTGTGGAGGTACCACCGTGCCCATCCGCCTCTATCACCGCTATTGGCTCTTGGCAATTGGATATTGGTCTTGTTTGGTTCTTGTTTCTTGAGATCTTGGCACTTCGGCTGATGTGCTCTCCCGGCAGATTAAGAAGCCGGGAGTCGTGCCAGATTCTCGACCCAGTATTCCAAGGTTGAACCGGGTTAATGTCCCGGTCAGTGACCGGGTTGATGTCCCGGTGGACCTTGCCTCACTCCTTCGGCGCATACAACACCGCCGCCTTTTTCGCAGAGGTCACGATCCCCTTGATGAGCGCGGAACTGAATCCGTTGTGTTCCATTTGATTCAGTCCCGAGATCGTGCATCCTTGGGGCGTGGTGACCTTGTCGACCTCGCGCTCCGGATGGTTGCCGGCTTCCACCAGCAACGATGCCGCCCCGCGCGCCGTCTGCGCCGCCATCAGCAACGCGTCTTCCGCGTGGAATCCGATCTCGATCCCGCCTTGCGACGCCGCGCGGATCGCACGAAGGAAGAACGCGATGCCGCATGCGCACAACGCGGTCGCCGGGACCATTAGACTCTCGTCAATGACGACGACCTTCCCTATCGCTTCGAACAAGCGCGCAACCGCCTTCAGATGCGATTCTCCGGCATTGTGCGCTGAGATGCATGTCATCGACTCCCGGATCGCGATAGCGGTGTTCGGCATGACCCGAATGACCGGAACATCCGCACCCAACGCGCGCTGGATCTGGGCAATTGTCGCCCCTGAGACGATCGAAACCACCACATGGCGTTCGGCGCTGACAGTATCCTTGATCTCCGCCAGCAATGCGTTGAGCCGTTGGGGAGTGACGGCAATGATGACGAGTTCGGATGCCTTCAACGCCTCGACATTGTCCGATGAGACCCGGAATCCCTGTTCCTTGTAACGGTCAAGGTGTTCCACCGAACGGCGTGTCAGGATGATCCGGCTTGGAGCAACGAGCCCCGCGGAGACGATTCCCTCTCCGATCGCACATCCAATGTTGCCCGATCCAAGAATGCTGATGGTAGCGTGTGCAAGATCCATGATCTTTCCTCGGTTCAATTCTGTGTGTCGAGCAAGTAGGTTCTTAGCTGCTCGTCGTCGGCCAGAAGGGGAACGGAGTGCTTCAGCCTGTTCAGTGCTTCTTCCAACGCGAGCGGCTTCTTGATCGGGTAGCCCACAAGCGGTTCGACGATCTCCGGAAACTTCGCCGGGTGTGCCGTGGCGAGCGCGATGCGCATTGTTTCCGGCGCCCCCCCGATCCGTTGGAGCGCGGCGAATGCCACTGCTCCATGCGGATCCAGGAGGTACTGATACCGCTCACAAACGCGGCGAATCGCCTGTCGGGTTTCATCCTCGGAGATCGTCACGGTCGTGAGCAGTTGCTGGAATGCTCGTGCTTCTGAATTCCGAAGCGCCATGATGCGCACGATGTTGCTTGGATTCCCCACATCCATCGCGTTGGAGATCGTCGGAACGCTCGCCCGCGGGCTGAACGTGCCCGTTTCGAGATACTCCCCGAAGACATCATTCCTGTTCAGTGCTGCGACGAACCCGCGAACGGGGAGTCCCATCTTCCATGCGATCAGTCCGCCGGTGAGATTGCCGAGGTTGCCGCTGGGGACAGCGAAGACGATCCCGTCAGCCCGGCGCGGCGCTCGGGCGTATGCCTCGAAATAGTAGAAGCTCTGCGGGATGAGCCGTGCAATGTTGATGGAATTCGCGGAGGTCAACCCGCAACGCGAGGCGATTTCCGAATTGGCAAATGCATTCTTGACGAGTCGTTGGCAGTCATCGAAGGTTCCATCGACCTCCAAGGCGGTCACGTTGCCACCGACCGTTGTCAATTGCTGCTCCTGCGTCGGACTGACCTTCCCGCCGGGATAGAGAAGCACCACCCTGAATCCCTGCATTCCCAGGAAGGCCTGCGCGACGGCACTCCCCGTATCTCCGGAAGTGGCCACGAGAATCGTGCGCATCCGATCGTCGTTTTGCTGAACGTACGCGAGCACTTGTGCAAGGAATCGCGCGCCGAAGTCCTTGAAGGCAAATGTCGGCCCGTGAAAGAGTTCCAAGATGCTAAGATCGTCTTCAAGGTGCACGAGCGGAACGGGGAACGAGCATGCATCCCGAACGATCCGCTCAATGTCGTGCGGAGGGATCTCATCGGCGAGCAATCGTTGTGCGACGGCGCCAGCCACTCCCTGGAAATCTCGTTCGCGGATCTCCTCGAAGAAGCCTGTAGACATCCGGGGAATTTCCATCGGCATATACAGTCCGCCGTCTGGCGGGATGCCGCGGACAACGGCCTCGCGGAAGGTCGTTCGCTCGGCGCGATCAAGGGTCGAGGTCAGGATCATTGTTCGTTCACTCGAGAATGTGGGCTCCCGTTCCGTCAACGCGAGAGATCATTGTCTGATGCCGGCATTGGGCTGCCTCGAGGGCAAGACTCATGGCACGTACGACTCGCGTCGCGATCACTTCATCGGCGCACAATGCAAAGACGGCCGGTCCGGATCCTGAGATGTTGCATCCCAGCGCACCTGCGACAAGAGCGGCTGCTTTCATTTCTCCATATGCAGGAATGAGATGTCGGCGCACCGGTTCAGCGATCCGATCCTGCAATGACCGTCCGATCAGTCCATAATCCCCGTTCATCAAGCCTGCCACGAGTCCTGCTGCATTCCCCGTCTGCGCGATCACGTCAGAAAGAGGAAGCGATGCGGGGAGCAATCCCCGCGACTCCTTTGTGCGAATCTCGACATCCGGAAGGATCAAGGCGCACCAGAGCGGCCGCGGACATCGCAACGGGATGACGTCCGGCGGATCGTATCCGCGGATGAGCGTGAATCCGCCCCACAATGCGGGTGCGAGATTGTCTGCATGGACGGATCCACTGGCGATCTTCTCGCCTTCGATCGCGCAGGCGAGGAGTTCCGTCTTGCTCATGCGCCCGCCGAGCAGTGCGTCCGCTGCCACGGCTGCTGCGACGGCACTGGCGGCGCTCGAGCCGATCCCGCTTCCGATCGGCAGACCCTTGTTGATCTCGATCACAAGTCCGCCACGATGTCCATACCATTTCGCAACCTCGCGAACCGGCGGTCCTGCCGTGTTCAGTTCGGGATCGACCGGCATGGATGGCGGGTTGCCGTCGCGCGCACCGATGCGGAGGCCAGGCTGTGCATCGTGTCGAATGGTCACACGATCTCCGAGCCCGCTGAGCGCGAAACCCATGATGTCGAAGCCGCAGGCAACATTTGAGACGCTTGCCGGAGCGAACGCTGTGACGTGTGATTTCAGCATGAGTCTTCTTTCGTTGTCGCCAGGGATTGGGTCATCATCGGTCACGATCTCGCGCGCGGAGAATGTCGGCAAACACACCAGCCGCCGTCACGTCCGCACCGGCGCCCGGTCCCCGAATGATGAGCGGACTCGCCGCGTAATGCTTTGTCGTGATGGCAACGAGCACGTCGCTCCCCGTCAGTCCGTACGCGGGATGTGTTGCATCCACCTCACGAACCGCAACGTCTGCCTTGCCATGATCAAGCGAGGCGATGTACCGGAGGACCATTCCCCGACGTGCTGCGTCTTTGCGTTTCTGCTCGAACCAGTCGTCCAGCTGCGTGAGCGATCTCAGGAACTCCTTGACGGAACGCGCACGCATGAATCGGGAGGGGACCGCCGGCGTCACCGTGATGTCCCGCAACTCCAATCGATAACCGCACTCCCGCGCAAGGATGAGGAGCTTGCGGGCGACATCGAGTCCATTCAGATCCTCGCGGGGATCAGGCTCCGTGAAACCCCGCCGCTGCGCATCCTGCACGATCGAGCTGAATCGGGTTCCCTCCTTCAGCGAGTTGAAGAGATAACTCAGCGTTCCCGAGAGCGTTCCTTCGATGCGATGCACGGCGTCGCCTGTTGCATTGAGATCGTGCACTGTTCCAATGAGTGGAAGTCCGGCGCCGACATTCGTTTCGTAGAGGAACTGTGATCCGCCTCGTCGTTGCGCGAGACGCAGCCGATCGTACAGCTTCTGTGACGAAGCGTTTGCCCGTTTGTTGGCGGCGACGATGGATATGCCGGAAGCCAGCAGCTTCTCATACAGATGCACGGGGTCATTCGTTGCCGTGCAGTCAACAACGACGGAATTGGGGAGATGGCGCTCGCGGATAGCTTGGGCGAACGTCTGAAGATCTGCCTCGCTTCTCGAGGCGTTCAAGCGTGATCGCCATTGTGCCGGCAGGTCGTGATCAGCGAACAGCATCTGCCGACTGTTCAGGATGCCACGGATGCGAACATCGATGTGGCGAGTATTCCGGAGCGATTCCTGCTGTCGCTCGATCTGTCCAAGCAACGCGCCTCCGACCGTGCCCGTACCGAGAAGGAAGACGTTGATCGTCCGCAGGTGTGAACGGAAGAAGGCATCGTGGATCGCGTTCAGCGCCTTGCTCTCATCGGTGCGCTCAACGACCGTCGAGATGTTCAATTCCGAGGAACCTTGTGCGATCGCAACGACGTTCACCCCGCTCTGCCCCAGTGCGCGATACAATTTGCCCGCAATGCCGGTGGTCTTTCGCATGTTCTCGCCGACGATCGCGACGACAGAGAGGTTCCGTTCGACGATGACGTCGTCGATCAGGCCGTCGATCATCTCCAGACGCAATTCTTCCGAGATGAGTCGGCGCGCAGGTTCGGCATCCGCCGGTGCGACGACCAGGCAGAGCGAATACTCCGACGACGCCATGGTGACCATCAGAACATTGATCTCCTTCGCTGCGAGGGCGGAGAAGACACGACGGCCGATCCCCGCCGTTCCGACGAGCCCGCTCCCCTGGATGCGCAGAAGTGCGACATCGTCGATCGATGAGAGGCCCTTGATCGCATGTACGCTTTGCTCGTTCGATCGCGTGATGACCGTCCCCGGAAAGCCGGGATTGAACGTGTTCTTGATCCGGATGGGAATGGCGTTCTTGAGCGCCGGCTGCATCGTGGGAGGGTGGATGACCTTGGCGCCGAAGTGGGACATCTCCATCGCCTCGTTGTACGTCATGGAACGGACGGAGAGCGCATCCTTCACCTTGCGCGGGTCTGCGGTGTTCACGCCGTCGACATCGGTCCAGATCTCGATCTCGCGGGCATCGACTGCCGCGCCGAAGATGGATGCGGTGAAGTCCGATCCGCCGCGTCCGAGCGTGGTCGTGTCGTTGTCCGTGGTGGATGCGATGAAGCCCGTGGCGATGAGCAAGCCGGGATGCTTCCGGCAGTGAGACCGAATGAGCCGGTTCGTCAGGTCGTAGCGCACGCGAGCGGCGCCGAACGTTCCATCGGTTTTTATCACGAGTCTGCTGTCGAGGAATTCGCAGCGTGCGCCGGATGATTTCAGCGTTTCCGCGATGATCGAGGTGGAAAGCAATTCCCCGAAACTCATGATGTAGTCCATCATCCGGGGCGTCACTTCGCGGGTGAAGAACACGCCGTGGAGAACGTCGGAAAGCTCGTCCAGGCGGGTGCGAACGAAGGCTTCGCCGGGACCGCGGCGGGAGGCCGGCACCAGCTCGGCAAGCGCGGAGAGATGGCGGCGCTTCAGCGTTCGAAGATGTCCGGAGTACTTCGTGTCACCGGTGGCCGCCAGCTTTGCTGTTGCGATCAACTGGTCGGTGACTCCCTGGAACGCCGAAAACACGGCCACGATATTGCGATGACGTTGATGAGCCGCCCGCACGATCGCCGCGACCTGTTTGATCCGCGCCGGTGTCCCCACCGACGACCCGCCAAATTTCATGACATGCATCGGAGTCCCTCTCGTTCCTCTAAGCCCACATTGCTTTCAATCCGTGGTATTCTTCGAACATCGACTCCCAGAAACGAAAAAACCGGCTTCCCTTGCGGAGATGTCGGTTTTGGTGAAAGTCCTTGCTGGACAAAACCAACCTCATCCGCCCCTTGCGGGGGTGGTCGTCGTCGGCATCGGAAGCATCCAGCACATGGAATATGGACGGTGAATCGTCATACTTTACTAAGATACATCGGCGCGTCGAGTTTGTCAATGCCCGCGTGACGAATGCTTTGATATTGACAGTTCCCGAATGAATTGCTAAGTTTTTGTCACCTCATATCCCGTGCACCCGGAGTGCATGCTCCGAACGCCCGGCCAATCCTTCCTTTCCAGACGTGCCGGGCGACAGACATTCCCCACAATACTCGCGCTTTGAGAAATGTCCACGGCCATCAGGTCCTCTCCTGATGCCGCGCAGCCACTGCTCTCCGACGGAGGACGACGTTCACCGGTCTCCACCTGGAGGGTCCTGTCATGGAATTCACCCGTTCGACGTTCCCCACGTTCCGTTCAATCCTGTTCGCGCTCTCGTGCTTCGTTGTGATGCCGGCCCTGGCGCAATGGCGCATCACGACCGTCGATTCCACCGGATCGGCATACAATCCGAA
>Ga0105103_10001740_pt1 | contig 11671 bp, 10 predicted proteins | sample PPLLaktember2015_2_FD_79107 | JGI IMG/M metagenome (GOLD analysis project Ga0105103, IMG submission 79107) | Freshwater sediment microbial communities from Prairie Pothole Lake near Jamestown, North Dakota, USA - PPLs Lake P7 Core (6) Depth... | ecosystem: Environmental > Aquatic > Freshwater >...
CAATGCGCAGGATCGGATCTATTTTATGAATTGTTCGTGGCCCTGGGAGCTAATTCATAGCTAATAATCCTTCAGCTTCATATCGCTGATTTTGACGCGGTTTTTCCATAAGTCATAAATAATCTGCAATCTTTGGTTATCGCTAATCATAATTTCATCAGTGAGTTTTTTTTCGGTAAGATCTTGTTGGATACATAAGTATCCAACCGGTTGATCTGCCCCCCCAAGAACTACCACCTGATTTTCAATATAAATTTGCCCCATTCTATTTGGAAACATATCCTTATCCAATTTATCGAGCTTAGCTGCCTTTCCGGGCTTTACGTTAATCCACCTGCCTTCTCTTACAGTTTGGCCACTCAATAACTTATGATGTTTTTCAATATCTCCCAGAAGATCGCGGAATAAATTAAACCTTTTATGCTTGACGTCAATCACTTCCAGTATCTTCTGGCTTGCCTGATTGGCATGAGTCAGAAATCCTTCCGAATCAAATAGAAGAATCCCCGCAGGGGAAAGCTCAAAGATCTTCCTGAATCGCTCCTCGCGTTCTTTCAATTCTTTTTCCATCTTCTTTGTTTCTGTAATATCAAGATGAGAGCCATGCAGGCATAAGGCCTTCCCCGACGCATCTTTAATTAGGGATATAACAAGGTGAAAATCGAATGTGGTGCCATCTTTTTTCTTCCCGACAAGGTCGCCTGACCAGCTTCCTGTCTTAAACAAAGCATCTTTTATCACCTCAAACATACTAGAGTTCTCCCAGAACCCTGAGCCTGGCTTGCCTAAAGCCTCTTCCTTCTCGTATCCCCAAAGATTTGAGAGCGCCGTGTTGATATAGGTTAGATTTCCTTCAAGATCAGCAATAGCTATAGCATTAATTGCATTCTCTACGGCTGCATCCTTGATTCTGAGTTCTTCCTCTATTTTCCGGCGCGCTGTTACATCTAAGAGTGCAATTACTAAAGACCAATCCTCAAAGAGAGTGGGAGCTGCCGTAGCATTGGCCCAAACAACGTCTCCATTTTCTTTTTCCATTCCGAATTCGATGTATTTGTAAGGATATTTCTCAGGGACCGGCATTGATGTAGCAGGATGTTCATGCAAAATATCCTCTGAGGTTAGGCAGTTTCCATCTGCCGAGAAGAATCTCCTATCTCGATGTTTATTTTGGACCAATTCCTCAATAGTCAATCCCATGAAATTTAAAAATGATTGATTGGCCTCAATTATCCTGCCGTCGTTATTCACAACAATGATTCCGGCAGGAACTAAATCAAAAATAGTTTTAAGTTTATTTTTGCTTTCAGTTAATTCCCTCTGAGCTTTTTTGATATTACTTATATCGATGAAAGAATTGATCGTACAGATGAACCTATTGGATTTATCCTTGACTGTGCTTGAGGTAAAATATATGTCCATCATAGACCCATCTTTTTTCCTCGCAACCGTCTCCCCTTCCCATCTTCCGGTTAGAGAAATCTGCTTCGTTATTTCATCGGCATCTTTGTGATTCTCAATGAAATCAAGAATTGGCCGCCCACCAATCTCTTCTCTCTCATATCCCAGCATCCTCAGCCAGGATTCATTGGCAAAGAATAGATTTCCAGAAGGATCTGCCAAAGACATGGCGTTTAAGGCCGAATCAATGGCCTCATCTTTGATTTTCAAAGATCTCTCCATCTCAATCCGTTCAGTGATATCATGGGTGATTACGCCGATGTTGTATCCATTCTCGGTCTTTATGGGGAAGAAAACCTCCTGGACGGTTTTGCGTGTTCCATTTGCGCTTTGGATCTCCTTTTCACCAATCCAGCTTCTCAGAGGCTTTCGCCCTTTATCCGAGAGTCGAATCAGGAAGGTTTTAAGCTTTTCATGAGCTTTTGGTGTCTGATGCTCCAGGGGCATTAATTGGTACATGACATCCCATGCTGGCTGGCCAAAGACCGCTTCTCGCTTAAGGCCGGTAATATGTTCCTGGGAAGAATTCCATTCTATGATATTCCCGTAGCTATCTATCAGGCTTACGCCCTCTTCCGAACTCTCAACAAAGCCTCGGAACTTCTGTTCGCTTCGCTTTAGAGCCTCTTCTATCTGTTTGCGCTCTGTAATATCGTGATGGTGCCATAACCTGCCGTAGGATTTGCCGTCTATGTTTATTGGAATAAAATCTCGCAAGCACGTTCGGCCATCTCGCATAGCTATCTCTTCACCCTTTACTGGCTTTCCTTGACGGACGATCTCCTTGATGCGATCTACTTCCTTATCCGGATAAAAATAGGCATTTTTAATTATCTCAATCATTTGGGATGCAGTGAGAACAGTTAGCTCCTCGGGAGATTCATCCAGATTGAAAAAGTCGCAAAAAGCTTGATTAGCATATTCAATTCTACCGTCATCAGCAACAAGCAAGAGGCTGGCAAACATGCTAGAGATAAGAGAATTAAAGCGTTGAATCATGATTCCAAGTCGATCCTCCGACTTTTTTCGTTCGGTGATATCCTCAAAAGTGGTAAAAACCCGATAAGGCTTTGTCTCTCCTGGCAAAAATTGAGGGAAGGCGTTGGCTGTTATCCATCGTAATTCCCTATCATGGGGGTTGAAAATGCCCATAACCACATTCTCGATTGTTTTCCCTGCTGCTAAGGCCATCATCGAAGGATATTCTTCTCCAGAAAAATCTGAGCCATCCACATGTATTGTTCTGAACCGGGGATCAATAGTTGTTCTTCTGTTCATTTGATCTGTGATTAAGCCAAGCATTCTCCTTGCGGCAGTATTGGCAGAAATTATTGTACCATCTGCTTCCTGGCATACCACTCCCTGAAGCATATTCTTAAAAAGCTGATGGTACTGCTCAACAGACTGCCTCATCATCTCTTCTTTTTCCTTCCGTTCGGTTATCATCTGGAAGTGAATAGATAATCCATTCTCCTTGGGGTATAATCGCATATCGAGCCAATTTTCATTTGATATGATCTCAAAGCGGGCTTCAAGAGAGATAAAACGCTTTTCATTGACTGCCTTGTTAATGGAATCTCTAAAGAATGATCCTTCTGCTTCAGGAAAAGCATCAAATATGCAGCATCCAATAACCTCGGACTCAGGCCGACCTAGCAGCAATTCTGCTGATTTATTTAAGTATGTAATTTTCAGGTCTTGGTCAAGAGAAAGAAATCCATCGCTGATGCTGTTCAAAATCTCAAGATATTCCTCTCTGGCTTCATTTGATTCACATTCAGTATTTTTTCTGCTATTTATGTCCATAAATGCAACCTGCATAGCAGGTTTCCCATTGATTTCTATGAAATTCGCCAGGGCATCAGTCCAGACTACATCTCCGTTCTTCCTGATAATACGAAACTCCCGCCTTAGTGGCAACTTATTACTGGAAATGCCATCTATCAATGCTCCAAGAATTCCAGTTCTATCATCGGGATGGATTATGGACATAAAATTGTCCGCAGAGAGTACAAGCATATCCTCCAAGCTATGGCCGATAATCTCAGCTAGACGCAGATTAGCATAGATCAACCTTCTATCCTGAATTATAGCTAAACCCAAAAGGGATTTATCGACTAGCTCACGATAAATTCCTTCATTAAATTCAGTATTCTGCACAGCAGAAGGCATGAACTGCGGACCCTTATCGCTCATTCATCTATTAATCCGGGTTTGCAGATATTCATAGTTTTCTCTTTATTAGATATATAATTAATTAAATAATTCAAGATAAAAGTAGCCGCAAATTCTGGTACCCGAAGGAGAGATGGATAATAGAGAATGTTGATTCCAATTCTATATTCCGAAAAAATGTGGACTTCATACATTCGTTCAAGATTCTATTATGAATTTTAGCAGATCACTTCAGTTCATAACTCTACTTACTTTTATGCTATAGCCTTAAATAAGTATTTATGGCTCTAAACTAAGTGACATTAGGTTGATTTATGAGCTTAGGCCCAATTCAAATATTAATAATCGGATTTGAAGATGATGATTTTGCATGCCAGATACTTCCTAAGCTTCGCACTCTGGATAAAGATGGATTTATTAAAATAGTCGACATACTTTTCGCAAAGAAAGACGTCAAAGGCAATATTTTTGCCTTACGGGAGGACGAACTGACTGCTGAGGAAGCAATGCGCTTTGGCTCAATCGCAGGCACTTTGATTGGTTTAGGCATACCCGGGGATGAGGATGATTGGGAAGTCAAAAGACTGGAAAATTTTGAATTAGCAGAAAATGATTTTGGATCCAATCTTAAGGAAATTGCAGGCATTGTTGAGAAAATTCCAAAAGATAGCCCCTTTGCCGTGGTATTAATTGAGCAATGCTGGACAATTGCACTGAATGATAATATAACCAAATCCGGGGGCGTGCTTCTGGCCCAGGGGCAGGTATCACCCATCGCGCTAGTAAATATAGTAGCAGAAATAGATGCTTCCAGGAGGTAACATGGTCGACATTGAACCCGATGACACAAATCCAATAGATAGCCGTCCCGCACTGATCAGACGCGACATTCTTGCTGCAAAGCGCACTGAATTATCCGCTAGCAATTCATTGAAGGGTTGGATACGAACCGGACTATCTTTAATTGGTTTTGGCTTTACGATTTACAGTTTTCTCATATCACTTCCACAACAGTTCAGTAAAGCCTCTCCCGTAGAGGTAGGTCTTTTTCTGATCGGCATGGGCACGGTCTCGATACTGTTTGGCGCAGCTGAATACTGGGAAAACATGCGTGAACTTCATGAGGATTATGGAATACCAATCAAGAAGATTCCAATGCTTTTTGGTTTGTTGGTCGCTGGTTTCGGGGTCGTCTTGTTTTTCCGAATCATAACTCACCAAGTGTAGAGGTGTCCAATGATTCAACCGATCGCCGATAAGCCTAGAAATGTAATGGAATCAGTCAGGGCGAAGCTAAAAACCAAAGGCAAAGAACCCATAAGTCGTCCAGCCATAAGCAGACTCGACATTCTTGCTGCTGGTCGCACCGCCATGGCAGCAGATCGTTCATTTATGAATTGGACCGTAACAGGGATAACCTTAATTGCTTTTGGCTTTACGATTTACCGGTATATCCTATCACTTTCCGAGGAGCTCACAAGAAATGACGCTCTTGGTATCGGTCTGTTTCTGATCGGCATCGGCACGGTGATGATCATATATGGCGCAGCTGAATACTGGGAAAACATGCGTGAACTTCATCAGTTTTATGGAGTGCAGTTAAAGAAAACTAATCTGCTCTTTGGATTGGCGGTCGCAGGTTTCGGGATCTACTTATTTTTCGGCATCATAATTCTAAAAATCAGGTTGGGCGGGCCATGATTCAAGAGATCATAGAAAGCCAGGAGACCTTGGTAAGCGCCCTTATCTTCGCGAGCATTTTCTTTGCGGGCCCTCGCTGGCGGGTCAATTTAGAGATTCATAAAGGCTACCGCCGGGTCGTCTCTTTTTCCGCCGGCATCGCCATCGCCTATGTTTTCATGAATTTCCTGCCGGAGTTGAGCGAGGCCAGCGAACTTTTCCTGGAACACACGCGCGATCTCTCTGTCCCCTTTCCTCAGCACTGGGTCTATGGGGCCTCATTGCTGGGATTCGTTCTTTTTTATGGCATAGAATATATTGCTACAGCCAGATTGTCGTCCGCCGTCGGCCAGGAAACGCCGCAAGATCCAAGGGAGATGGTGAGATTTGTCACCACCATCTCCGCTTACTCCCTTTATGCCGGGCTTATCTGCTATCTCCTGGTGCATAGCCTGGAAGGCGGATATATGAATGAGGCATTGTATACGGTGGCGATGGTCTTGCACTTCGTATCCCTGCGGTACTCTCTTTGGAATGAATACGAAGATATGTTCGGCCGCTGGGGAAAAAACATCCTGGGAGTATCCTGTCTTGTCGGATGGCTGATTGCCGTTCTTCTGCCACTGCCTGTAACGGTGATAATCACGCTTCTCGGGTTTATATCCGGAGGTGTAATCATGACCACAATGATTGCCGAGCTGCCGAGGGAAAAGCAAGGGCGTTTTCTGTACTTCTTTCTGGGTGCGGCTCTTTACGCGGGACTGCTGGTATCGATCTGATCTAAGAAGGAGGATGAAGTATGTCGTCATTAAGCATTGCTGAAGGAATTATTGCGCGCCTCGCCGGGCCGATGAGTCTTCGACTGGTGATTCAACCATTAATGGCATCGCTGCTGGGGATACGCGATGGGATAGTGGATGCAAAGACGGGTGAACCGCTGTTTATAGTTGGCTTGATTACTGGCTGTGAGGACCGCAAGGCCAAACTAGGCAGTCTTTTCAAATCCCTGTCTAAAGCGATCATCATAGCAGTCGTCTTGGAAGTAATCGCCCAATACCTCCTCTTCGGTCAGGTCCACGCCATCGGCGTGATTTTATACGTCTTTGTCTTCATGATTGTGCCCTATTCGCTGGCGAGGGCGGCTGCAAATTTGATTGTCACAAAAAGAAAATGAGGAAAAAATATGTGATGAGGCTCAACGGCATATATTAGTGCCAGATAATTGATAATCACCCATTCTATAGGAGGCATTGCTATAATTAATCAAACCCAACGAAATGAGAAGCCGGGGCAGAATATCAAAATCGCTTCGGTGCTAAATCTGCGAGACCTGGGCGGCTGGCCGACTCAGAATGGCAGTGGCGTTCGCTATGGGCTTTTGTATCGTTCTGCTCAACTTGATAAACTAGATGGGCAGGATGCAGATGCGTTTGGCGCATTGGGTATCCGCTCGATCTACGATATGCGTACCGAGCCCGAGCGCAGTGCGAAGCCCGATCGCGTCCCTCCGGGCGCTGAGTACATTGTAATCGACGTGCTCAGAGATGCCCCCAGCGCTGCGCCGGCCCAGCTCATTAAAGTTCTCGCTGATCCCAAGGCGGCAGCAGATATGCTCGGGCGTGGCAAAGCAGTGACGCTCTTCAAGGAGGGATACCGCCAGTTTGTCACCTCACCAAGCGCCCTCTCAGCATATCGGCACTTCTTCTTGGATCTGCTGAGCGAAGCGCATCGCCCGGCCCTCTTTCATTGCACAACTGGCAAAGACAGGACAGGCTGGGCGGCAGCAGCTCTGCTGACGTTGCTGGGCGTGTCCGACGAAATGGTCATGCATGAATTCCTGCTTACTAACGAACTGCTGGTGCCCGCGCTTCAGCCGGTATTAGATCGCTTCCAATCGCAGGGCGGCGATCCTGAACTGCTTCTGCCTATCATTGGGGTACAAGAAGAGTATCTCGAGGCAGCATTCGACGAGATGTGCAAGCACTTCGGAACGATTGAGGGGTACTTTGCAGAAGGATTGGGCATCGACGCCGAGAACCAGCTGGCGTTACGGACTGCTTTCTGCATTTGAGTTGAAATCCACATTGCAGCCCGCGCCGTACTCAGCTGGGCGGCGCAAATGCTGCCAACTATCGCCAGATCTCGCACAGCGAAAATCTTTCGCCCACGGCGATTAATGCTGCCGGAAATGAAATATCCAAAAGCTCTGCAATCTGCTGCAAGCTATGAGGTCCAAGCCGGGATCTGACATGGTTCGATGGCAACGACACCAAAGCTGTCACTTACCAGAGAATGAGGTAGTATTTTCCGCCAAAACATGTGCGAATAAGAATAATTTTTTAAAAATGCTATATCGACTATTCTGGGCGAATAGCCTTTCCGACGTCTCCTTTTTCACTTCACTTTTCTTGGCATGAGAAATGCCTCACCGATGCGGACCAAATGGTAGGTCAACAACATCTCCCCCTTCCCCTCGAAACCTCTTTATAATCTTCCAGACAACCGAATGCTCATGAAAACACACCTCTCCCTTCTTCTAATCGCTATCCTCTTGCTCCTGGCAGGCCATGCGAACGCATCTCTTTGGTTCAAGGTGATAGACGTCACGCCGATTGAGGTGGCCCCCAATAGTGAGGCCAATTTCACAGCCTATGTCCAGGGTCTGGGCAGCGAGAGGGCCTATGTGGAGCTGGTCTTCAGGAACATGACCGAGGGACTGACAATTTCCTGCCCGAAGAAGATCAGAAACGTCTTTCCGAAAGGAGTGACCGAATACAATTGTACCGTAATGGCTGGAGATGTGTCCCCGGGCAACTACTCATTTGTGGTTGACGCGCTAGCTGCAAGCGCCCGCCCCGGCAAAATGACTGCTTTCATCAATGTGATAGAGGCAAAGAGCGATCTGGCAAGTGAGAAGGAAATAGTCAATCAGACCGCCGCCGAAGCACCGGCCGAGCCCAATTCTGAGGAATCTCCCGCACCAGATTCCCGGCCTTCCCGCAAAATTGGCGAGAGGAGACCAGTCGAGCCTGAAGCAAAGGGAACTCCAGCCCCAGGAGCAATGGCGGCAGTTGTTGCCCTGCTGTTCGTCTTGCGGAGAATGAAGAGCTAGTGGCCCGGACATCTTGATGGGTTAACATAACCGAAGTCTCAGGCAGTCGGAAAGGAATGGAGGGCCAAAAAAAGCATAAAGCTAACCTGCGTTTGAGAAGTGCGATCTCGATTCATATCCAGATCGCCTCCGAGGTTTTTAGCCTGAATCGGCTCATGTCGGGCTCGAGTAACAGATTTGCCTTGAATTTTCCGACCAAACATTAATAAGCATTGAATTTATGCTTAATAGCCAATAGCGATAATATTCGCAAAGGACGTAGACTCATGAGAGGATTTGCCATACTAGGCGTTATTCTGTCGTTTGTTTTTGTAATTGTCTTGACAGCTGTATTCCCCTGCATGGCCTCTGATCAGGCCGTTTCTGCCAAGGACCTGACCTATATAACCGAGCAGTTTCCACCCTTTAACTTCAAAGAGGATGATAATCTGCAAGGCATCTCGGTAGATCTGCTGGAGATGGTTTGGCAGAGGATGGGCGAAGATCTGGACAGAAGCGTCATTGAAGTTTTGCCATGGACCGAAGGCTATAATAGAACTCTAGAGGAAGACAATACGGTCCTATTTACCGTAGGCCGGGTACCTGAAAGGGAGCAGCTCTTCAAGTGGGCCGGACCCATCGGATCCAGTTGGTATGTGATGCTGACGAAGATGGAAAAGAACATCAGCATTACCGATCCAGAAGAGTTGAAAAAATTGAAAATTGGGGCAGTCGAGGATGATCTGGCCATTCAACTGCTTCTGGATAAAGGCATAAAGAAGGATGATATGGTCATTGAGACAACTTCAGAGCCTATTGTAGAAATGCTGAAGGACGGAAGCATTGATGCCTGGGTCTATAATGACTTAACCGCCATCTGGCAGCTCCAGAAATCAGGCGAAAACTCGAGCGACTACACAGTTGCATATGTGTTCGGAAGTTCCGATGGCTACCTGGCTTTCAACAAAGGAGTCCCCGATTCTCTGGTGCAGTCCTTTCAAGAAGCCATAGACTACATCAAGACGAAAGAGGACCGTGATGGAGCAAGCGATTACGAGAAGATTTTAATCAAGTATACACCTGGGATTAACCAGTTATGAGAATAGAAAAGCCTCCTTTGTATTGAAGCTATCGGACTGCTCAAGGAGGCTGCAATTCTTTTTACGGTTAGGACGGAATCACTTCACAGGCAGGCCAGCTATCTCATTTGGCCCGCCGATCTCACCACACAGCATTTGAGGTTTGATTCCAAGGATATGGAGGTGTGCACTTTCACTGGAAGGCAGTTTAAGGCCAGACCCCCGCCAGGATCGAGCCGCACCGTGAACATCGTCCGTCGATCACCGAATTTCTCACTATCCTGTATCCCATGCGCTCGACCTGTATCTCCTGGCAGGCCGGACAGATGGTATTCTCGCTCTCGCCTGCAATGTTGCCGGCATAGACATGCTTCAGACCTGCAGCTTTTCCGGCTTCAATTCCCCGCCGAAGCATGTCAATTCCGGTACGGGCCACATCTTTCATCTTGTACATGGGGTAGAAGGCAGATATATGCCATGGGATCTCTGGAGAAAGCCCGGCCAGAAAAGAGGCCAGCTCTTGCAGCACTGCTTCGGAGTCGTTATAGCCGGGGATGAGCAGGGTTGTTGCCTCCACCCATACTCCCTTCTTCCAGAACAGCTCAATGTTCTGCTGCACCGGCTCAAGCTTTGCCCCGCAGACCTTGCGGTAGAATTGGTCGTCGCCCTTCAGATCTATGTTTATTGCGTCCAATAAGGGCATGATCTTCTCTGCTGCCTCTCTTCCCATGTAACCGTTGCTGACAAAGACATTCTTCAAGCCTGAGCGCCTGGCAAGCTCGGCCACATCATAGGCATACTCCAAGAATATGGTCGGCTCGGTGTAGGTGTAGGCTATGGACTGGCAGCCGAGATTTAGTGCCTCTGAGACAACCTCTTCTGGAGATACGAAATCGCCAGGGATCCGGCCCGTTTCTCTGGGCATCTGAGAGATGTCTGCATTCTGGCAGTGCAGGCAGCGAAAATTGCCGCCGACGGTGGCTATGGAGTAAGCTGTGCTTCCCGGAAGAAAATGAAAGAGTGGCTTCTTCTCTATGGGATCGGCGTTGGCTGCCACCAGGTTTCCATATACCAGGGTCATAAGATTGCCATTCTGGTTTTCCCGAACTCCGCATATCCCCCTCTTGTCGGACCGTATGCGGCACTGCTGATGGCATAGACTGCAAGCCACATCGCCATTCAGCTTTTCCCAGAACCAGGCTTCTCGAATGGTTTTCGGCATTTAATTCCCCTTTAAAAGGATATAGGTATGACAATTATTATGCGCTAATGGAATATAACTGCTTTGCTTTTTTAGGGCAATAAAGTTCCATTTGAATGGGCTAAAACAGGATGAATAAGCCATCAATTTGGCCCTGGCCATAGAAAGCAACTCTGAATTTGGCCTAAAACTGATACGCTACTCGATTAGCAGGTTAGTAATGAATTAAGAGATGATATTGCAAAGAAAGCCCGAAATAAAAAAGGGAATAGTTCTGGAGAGCCTAAGCCCTCCAGTATCTGTTCTTACTCTCTTCTGCCAAGTACCAGGTAGGCAACTGCCAGAAGTCCGGTGATGGCGAAGATGCTCTCGAATCCGGGAGCAGCCTCTTTAGCGGCTTCAGCAGTCTCATTGGCAGCTTCGGAAGTCTCTCCAGCAGCTTCGGCAGTCTCCTCAGCAGCAGCGGCAGTCTCCTTAGCAGCAGCGGCAGTCTCCTCAGCAGCAGCGGCAGTCTCCTCAGCAGCAGCGGCGGCGGCAGCGGCAGCGGTGGCATTCTCCTCAGCAGCAGCGGCAGTCTCATCAACAGCAGGAGTTTCTGCTACCTCTTCTGCGGCGTCCTCAGCCTCAGCGGTTGGCTCGGCCTCAGCGCCCTCTCCCTCAATAACTGCTTCCTTGTAGATGTACCAGCGGAGGACATCGCCTTCATCTGAAGATGGATCGGCGGTCTTGATGCGCACACCCTCCATCAAGGAGATATCCTTGTCGTTGCTGAGGGTGATGTCGTTGTCCTCGTTGTTCATCATGATGCTGTTGTCGGTGACAGTCTGGATGGTCATCTTGTCGTACTCTGTGTTCTCGGATACATCGGTTGGGGTATCGGAGAGCTGCCAGAATCCGTCAACGGTGGCCAGGTCCTGATCGGCACCACGGAAGGCGTTCTTGAAGTGAACACCGACAATGACTACATCCTTGGAGTCGCCTACG